>QWCT01001315.1_pt1 | contig 13730 bp, 10 predicted proteins | sample 1972681 | NCBI WGS metagenome assembly QWCT01 (sample SAMN09866701, study PRJNA288562) | Human oral metagenome isolate pre3_saliva, whole genome shotgun sequencing... | isolation source: mouth | host: Homo sapiens | place: USA: California | reverse complement strand
AAGGAGATTGCATCCTTTCATGGTGATATATCAGCCTTTGTTCCGAAAGATGTGGAAGAGGCTATGAAGAAAAAATTTGATGAACAAGAGAGACGGAGGGGGATATGAGCAGAATTGAGCAGTTGATTGGAGAAATTGAGGAATACATTGATAGTTGTAAGTATCAGCCTTTGTCCAATACGAAGATTTTGGTAAATAAGGAAGAGATGGAGGAGCTTTTGGTGGAGCTTCGTCTTCGGGTTCCTGAGGAGATTAAGAAGTATCAGAAGATTATTTCCCAGCAGGATGCTATCCTGGCTGATGCGAAGGCACAGGCGGATATGATGTTAAATGATGCCAGAACCCAGACCGAGGAGATGGTTTCCGACAATGAAATCATGCAGAAGGCTTATGAGAAGGCCAATGCTCTTTTACAGGATGCTCAGAAGCAGGCAGACGGTATTGTAAACAATGCGGTGGCGGATGCTGACCAGATTCGTAGCAACGCCATTCGCTACACAGATGAGATGCTGGCAAGCCTGGAAACCATTATTACCCGTTCTCTGGACACCGCAGAGGAGCATCTGAGCGGCTTAAAGTCCTCCTTACAGGATTCCCGTTCCATCGTGCAGTCCAACCGTTTTGCACTGGCAAAGGCCATTCCGGAGCAGAAGCAGGGCTAAAAATAGTTTAAAAACGAATAAGAAGATTTATAGAAAGTTCCCCTTCTCCCTTGGAGAGGGGGATTTTTTTATGCAATGCTTGGAGGGAAAGCCCTTAGGCCTTATTTTTTTTGCACAAAAATGGGAATGAAATAATAGATAAGGTTGGGGACTTCTTAAAGAACCATATTTATTCGCGAAAAATAATTAGAAAAAAATCTAAAATATAGTATAATTTTATATCGTGAAATGGCAAGAAATAAGAAAGGACTATGAAGATGAGAAGAAAAAACATGCTGGCTTTAGGACTTAGCTTTGTACTGGGAGTGGGTGCGAGTAGCACTCTCGCCTATGCTCTTCCTTTAGAGCAGGAAGAAAGCCTTCAGACAAGTGCGTCAGAAGTGGGAAATACAGAAGAGACAGCTTCTAATACGGAAACCGTTGCAGAGATAGACGCAAAGGAAGACACCAAGGAAGAATCTTCAGCTGTAGAGGAAAAGGAAGCTTCTGTAGAAAAGGAAGAGGCAGAAGAGGAATCCTCCCTTTCTACAGAAGGCTTAGGTGGCACGGACAGAGCTGCAGAAGAGACTCTCACTCCATTAAGCAGAAGCAGAAGAGCCTTGGCAGATACCTCCCGATATGCTAGTGAAGAGGAAGAAAAGGAAGACAGAAGAAATAAAGTACTAGCCATTGGTGCTGAATTTGATAATGATATTGATGTAGCGGCAAAAGACCATATGATGGTTGTTAGAAATATTCCTTTAAAGGTTAATGCGTATGCAGTAGGAATTTCCGGAGCAAAATATGATTACAAACAATTTAAAATTCAACCGGAAAGAGTGATTGAGAAAAAAGAAGGGAATAATTGGGCGGTTTATTCTTTGAACTACTTTACCCCCGGAACATACCGTTATGTTTATACTTTAGAGATAGTACAAGGTTCTCCATTATATCTTAGTGAAGAGGAAATCAATGGAGAGAAAAAGATTACAGCAGAAGCACATATACAAGGAAATTTTGTCAATGGTGTATCTAACAACTCCAATTTTATCAATCAAATTATACCATTAGAAACGGATAGTTCTGTAGGACGAAAATATCGTTTGGAAGGAAGGGAATTTGCCGTAGAGAAAGAAGAGACAATTAGCAAGGTATATCTAAAATCCAACTTGGATATTTATAATATTCATGCAGGAGATTTGATGAAAAGGATTACTTTATCTGTAGATAAAATGGAGTTGACAGATGGAACGGTAGTGATGAATTCGGATACGAATATGCCGTTGCTTGTGAACACAATGAAGGATTATTCCGATAATTTACAACAGTATAAAGTAAGATTATATAGCTATAAAAATGAAGAAGGATATAAAGGAGCAGTATTAAATATAACAGAGAGTAAGCCTTATGCAGTAGGCTTATATCACAGCTATTTTTTTATAAGACCTAATTACAAGATAGGGAAATATCGTTTCTTGGTGAATAATACAGATGATATTTATGGAAGTGGCACTAAGTTTTATATCAATAATGAATTATATAAAACCAATACGGTTGGAATACAAAGGGAGTTAACGACACAAGCATATCTTCAAAGTCCGAATTTCGAGATAAAAAAAGTAGAAAATTCATCCAATAATAGTTCTGGAAATGTCGGCAATTCATCTCGTGGAAATTCCGGTGGTTCTGCTAGTTCCGGAGGCAGTTCCTCCGGCTCCGGCGGCTCAGGCGGCGGTTCCGTAAGCTTTAAGGTCAGCAGTAGCCTTTCAGGACAGGTACTTGGTGTAGATCGTTCCTTATCCGGAGGTCAGTGGATACAGGATGAAAAGGGCTGGTGGTACAAAAGAGCGGACGGAAGCTATCCGAAGAACAGCTGGGGTTATGAAGCCTATAATGGAAAGTCTTATTGGTACTATTTCCTAGATTCCGGTTATATGGCTACAGGCTGGGTAGAGGTGAACGGCAGTAAATACTACCTCTTCCCAAACTCTGACGGCTGGAAGGGTAGAATGCTCACCGGTTGGCAGTGGATTGACGGTAACTGCTACTACTTAGACTCACAAGGACAGAATGAAGGTGCTCTGTATAGAAACAGCACCACTCCTGACGGCTTTACAGTGGATTTGGAAGGAAGATGGGTAGTGAATGGAGTGGTACAAAAGAAGTAGCAGTATGAAAGATTTCCTCTCTTAAAATGTATGGGAATACTTTGTTGTTTCTGGTGGATGTATAGGCGTATCACGACAAGGATATAGCCGGTGCATTTTTACGCTGGAACAAGCATGATAAAGTCAGTGAGGAGGATGTATCTTCATGAGATTAATTCGAAGGATTGTATTTTTTGTTTTTTTGTTAATTTTTATTATTTCATTAATTAATAGTTTTTCCATACTGCTAAACATGTATGGTGATTATAAACATCCACCTAAATACTTATTAGAAAATGCAGGGTCTGGTGGTATACTGGCGTTTGATACTACATATTTTGCAATTGATGACGATGGTGTAAAAAAAATCTCGGAAAAAAGGTATAATAATTTAATATTTGCTGAAGACAATCATTATAGCTTTGTATGGGAAAAATATTACAACTTTGAGGTTAACGCCAGATCGAAAGATCCTTCGGATTGGGAGTATGAAATATCTGAGTTTAACGATGGTTTTTATGATACAGATATTATAACTGAGCAAATAAAAAAAATGGAACTTAGTGTTGATGGCAAAATTGATATCCAAGTAACTAAATTTGATGATTATTACATAGTTAAGGTCAACTGTTTGGAAGCTGATGGTTTAACTATCATAGATTCGTATTATGCAATATTTCACAATGGAGAAAGACTGGCTATGAAGAAAAATATAGAATTAAACTCGATTCGAGATGTACGTAAATACTCATAATATATGTTAAGATGGAAAATCCGGAAAGTTTATACTTGCATCAAGTCTTGAATGATATTAAAGAGTTAACTTCCGATCTCACTCTAATTATAATTAGAATTTGCAAATTTTGGTTTTCATGACGGAAATTTTTAGCTTTATAGACAGAAAATAATTGACAGAACAAAGGAGAAAAGCGTATAATCTCCTTTGTTCTATATATTTAGAGCGATGCGTGGCTCAGCTTGGTAGAGCGCTGCGTTCGGGACGCAGAGGTCGCTGGTTCGAATCCAGTCGCATCGACTGTAAGCAGTGAGTGGGAGATGCCTAGGCATCTCCTGTTCTTATGTAGGAAGGGTAAAAATGAAAAGAGAAAGTTTTAAGTCACGAATCGGCTTTATTTTGGTGAGCGCTGGTTGTGCCATCGGAATCGGTAACGTTTGGAAGTTTCCCTATCTGGTAGGACAAAACGGCGGAGGAATCTTTGTTCTATTCTACCTCTGCTTCTTGCTTTTAATCGGTCTTCCCATTCTTACTATGGAGCTTGCGGTGGGGAGAGCCAGTAAGAAGTCCGTGGTAAAGGCCTATGAGGTTTTGGAGCCCAAGGGTACCAAGTGGCATTTGCATGGCTGGGTTTGTATTCTGGGCTGTTATCTTTTGATGATGTATTACACCACCGTTTCCGGTTGGATGCTTTCTTATTTCTTTAAATTTGCCTTCGGAACCTTTTCTAAAATTGATTCCTCTCAGGTGGAAAATGTTTTTGGAACCATGCTCAGTCGTCCGGAGGAAATGACTCTATGTATGGCTATTACGGTAATCGGGGGATTTTTGGTTTGCTCTTTAGGACTGCAAAAAGGGCTGGAAAAGATTACCACCATCATGATGGCCTGCCTTTTACTGTTAATTATTGTCTTGGCGGTACATAGCCTGATGCTGCCGGGAGCTCTGGAGGGAGCGAAGTTCTACCTCTTCCCCAATCCGGAAAAGGTGAAGGAAATTGGCCTCTTTCACGTGATTTCTCAGGCTATGAATCAGGCCTTTTTCACCCTTTCCTTGGGGGTTGCGGCCATGGAGATTTTCGGCTCCTATATGTCTGAAGACTATTCTTTAACAGGAGAGGGAATCAGAATCTGTGCTTTGGATACCTTTGTGGCTATCCTTTCCGGTTTAATTATCTTCCCGGCCTGCTTTAGCTTTCATGTGGAGCCCAATGCAGGTCCTCCCCTCATTTTCTTTACTCTGCCCAGAGTATTTATGCACATGGCGGGAGGAAGAATCTGGGGAACCCTCTTCTTTGTTTTTATGACCTTTGCCAGCTTTTCCACCGTTATTGCGGTGTTTGAAAATCTCATTTCCACCAGTATTGACAACTTCCACTGGGATAGAAAGAAGGCGGTTATTGTAAACTGCATTCTGATTCTGCTTTTGAGTATTCCCTGTATTCTTGGCTATAACCTTTGGAAGGATTTAAAGCTGATTGGCGGCAGAGATGTATTGGACTCCGAGGACTTTATTGTTAGTAACTTGATTCTTCCTATCGGTTCTTTAGTTTACCTTCTGTTCTGTGTAAGTAAGTGGGGCATGGGCTTCCCCAGATATTTGGAGGAATGTAATAAGGGAGAGGGCGTGAAAATGCCGGCCTTCCTCCTGAACTATTTCCGCTTTGTTTTACCAATTTTCATTTTACTTCTCCTGTTCCAGGGCTTATTATAAAAGGAACTGTTGTTTTGCTTTGATCCGGGAGGAAGGAGCAGGATGAATATTCGAGAAGAAATGGAGAAAATGGAAAAGGAGATTCTCTCTCCCTTTGCTTGTTGCAGCGTGGACTCTTTGGGAAGAGATCTACCGGAGGAAGAGGACGATATCCGAACCATTTTCCAAAGAGATAGAGACAGGATTTTACATTCCAAGGCCTTTCGCCGGCTAAAGCATAAGACCCAGGTCTTTATTCAGCCGGAGGGGGATCATTATCGTACAAGACTGACCCATACCCTTGAGGTGAGTCAGATTGCCAGAAGCATTGCCAAGGCGCTTCGCTTAAATGAAGACCTGACCGAGGCCATTGCCTTAGGCCATGATTTAGGACATACCCCCTTTGGCCATGCCGGAGAGAGAGCTCTAAACAAGCTTTGCTCCGGAGGCTTTTCTCATGTGGACCAAAGTATCCGGATTGTGGAGATTTTAGAGAAAAACGGTAAAGGACTGAACCTGAGCAAAGAGGTTCGGGATGGAATACAAAATCATAGAAGCTCAGGAAAACCCAAGACTTTAGAGGGGCAGGCGGTTCGTTTTGCAGATAAGATTGCCTATCTGAACCATGATGTGGATGACGGCATCCGTGCAGGTCTTTTCCGGGAGGAGGAGCTTCCGGCGGAATTTCGGAAGGTGCTGGGCTTTACCGCAAGAGAGCGGCTAAACACTTTGATTCGCTCCGTCATCTTTACCTCCAGGGGGAAGGATAAGCTTTCCATGGAGCCTATGATGGAAGAAAATATGCAGGGCTTAAGGAAGTGGATGTTTCAAAATGTTTACACCAGCAGTAAGGCCAAGGAAGAGGAGTGGAAGGTAGACGGCATGCTGAAGCTCTTATTTTCCTTTTATCAGGAGCACCCTCTGGAAATGGCTGAGGAGTATCGTTTTCTGCTAAAAAAGGGGGAAGAGGAAGGGAAGGAAGACCCCAAGCTCCTTTTAGACCGTATTGTTGCAGATTACATTTCCGGCATGACGGATGAGTATTGCAGCCACAAGTTCATGGAGTATTTTGTTCCGAAGGCCTGGGAGAAGGACTGATATGTACTATGGAGAAGATATCGTAGAGGAAATCCGGCAAAGAACGGATATCGTGGATTTAATAGGACAATATGTACATTTGAAAAAGAAGGGCTCCAGCTACTTTGGGCTCTGTCCTTTTCATGGGGAGAAAACTCCCTCTTTTTCTGTTTCCCCCGGGAAGCAGATTTTTTATTGCTTTGGTTGCGGTAAGGCGGGAGACAGTATCCGCTTTATGATGGAGTACGAGAATCTTAGCTTTGTGGAGGCAATAGAGCAGCTGGCAGAGCGGGCAAATGTTACTCTTCCCGAAAAAAGCAGCGGAGTCAATAAGGGGGAAGAGGACCTTCGGTATAAGCTTTTGGAAATCAACAAAAATGCCGCCCTTTTCTTCGTAAAACAGCTTCGCAGTCCCAAGGGAAAGCTGGGATTACAGTATTTGGCTAAAAGAGCCTTGAGCGGAGAAAGCATAACCCACTTCGGCCTTGGTTATGCGGTACAGGAAAAGGATGCTTTGTATCAGCATTGTAAAGCTTTGGGCTATGAGGATGCTATTTTGCAGGAGTCCGGCTTATTTACCTTTAAAGAAAACGGTGTTCGAGATAAATTTTTTAATCGAGTGATTTTTCCTATTATGGACCTTCATCATCGGGTAATCGGTTTTGGGGGAAGAGTCATGGGAGATGGGGAGCCTAAGTACCTAAACTCTCCGGAAACCAAGCTTTTTGACAAATCCAGAAATCTTTTTGCCTTGAACTTTGCCAGAAGAAGCCGGGAATCCTATCTGATTCTTTGCGAAGGCTATATGGATGTGATTTCCATGCATCAGGCAGGCTGTATTGAGGCGGTGGCGGCATTGGGAACCGCCTTTACGGAGCAACAGGCGGCTCTTTTAAAGCGTTTTACCTCTACAGTGCTCCTTTGCTTTGACAGTGACAATGCGGGAAGAAAGGCTTGTAAGAGAGCCATTCCTATCTTACGGGAGAAGGAAATTCAGGCAAAAGTCATTTCCCTAAAGCCCTATAAGGACCCGGATGAGTTTTTAAAGGCGGAGGGGAAGGATGCCCTTATGGAGCGGATTCATAATGCAAAAAATGCCTTCCTGTGGGAGGTGGAGGAATTAAAGTCCGGCTTTAACCTGCAAGATCCGGGAGAGATGCAGGGCTATATGGAAGCCATTGCTTCCCTCTTAAGGGATTGCTTCTCCGACCCTGTGGAGCTGGAAAATTATTGCAAGGCAGTGGCTAGAGAACAGCTTTTGTCTGCGGAAAATCTCTTGTACCTGGTACAAAAGGGAGAGGAAAAATCCCAGCTTTCCTTCGCTCTTTCCAAGCAAGGAAGACGGGAGGAAAATAAGCGGGAAAAGGCTTTAACGGATAATTTGGAGGAACAGTTTCTTTCCCTCCTCCTGCAAAAGGAGGAGTGGATTGCTCCGGTTTCACAATATATCAAGGCAGAGGATCTTAGGGATGAGCTTTGCCGACAGGTATTTCTATCTCTACAGAGTGGGAAATCTGTACAGGAAATCTTGGATAGCATTCGAGGAGAGGAAGAAAAATACCAAAAGTGTATGGCGCTCTATCATGGAGATCTGTATCATTTGGATCTGGAACGGCAGGAAGAAGAAAGAATGCTTCTGGACTTTATCCGACAGATGAAATTGCGGGGAATTGAAAAGGCCATTGCAGAGGCTATGGACGGAGAAGAGCTTTCCCGACTGTTCCGGGAGAAGGATAAGTGGGAGCATTTCTCCGGATTTTCCGGCTAAAAAGAGTTTTGGGGAAAATTATTTTCCTCCTAAAGGAGTGTGTAGATGAAGGGACTTGGGGCAAGAATACAGACCATGGTGGACCTGTATCCGGTGGTGGACTGCATTGCGGATATCGGCTGCGACCATGGCTATACCGCCATTGCTTTATTTGAGGCAGGAAAGGCGGAGAAGCTTTTTGCCTGTGATATCGGAAAAGAGCCCTTGGAAATGGCGAAGAAAAATGTGCGTTTCAGGGGGCTGGAGGATAAAATCATTTGTCGTCTTGGAAATGGTCTGGAAGCCTTGGAAAAGGGAGAATGTAAGCATCTTCTTCTCTCCGGTATGGGGGGAATGCTGATGATTCAGATTTTGGAAAAGCGAATAGAGGAGTTTGAAACGATTTTGCTTTCTCCCCAGTCCGACTATGAGAAGGTACGACGTTTTCTATATCCCTATATGGAGCTTGTGGAAGATTGCTATGTGAAGGAGAAAAATAAGTTCTATCGTATCCTGCTGGCGAAAAAGCGTAGAAATTCAGATAGGGAAAATAATACTTCGGATACCGAGGCGAAAGTCCCGGAGTTTAAGGCGACAAATTCGGATGCCGGAGAGAATAACTTGGATTCTTCCTCTATTTCCAAAGTGGAATGGGAGTTTGGCTGGCTTCCTCTGGCAAAAAAGGATCCTGTTTTAAAGGAGCTTTTAGAGGATGAGAAAAGGCATTTGGAAGAAATGCTTTTGAAAAATCCTCAGAAAGTCCTGTTGGAGAAGCTGGAGAGGGTAAAAGAGGGGCTTCAATACTATAGATAGGAGAAATACCATGAAAAAACAAGAGCTGATTTCCTTTTTGGAGGAATTTGCGCCGAAGCAATATGCGGAGCACTGGGATAATGTGGGTTTTTTGTTGGGAAAGAAGGAAGAAGAGCTTAGCAAGGTCTACATTTGTCTGGATGTGCAGAGAAGGTCGGTGGAAGAGGCGATTGCCCGGTCCTGTAATTTCATTTTGAGCCACCACCCCTTTATCTTTCAGGGGATGAAATCTGTTACCGGAGACAATGAACAGGGAAGATTACTTCTTACTTTGGCGGAACATAAGATTTCCGTCTTTAGCATGCACACCAACTTCGACAGCGTAAAGGAGGGCATGGGAGATTTGATTTGCTCTAAGCTTTTCTGGAAAAAGGAGGGGGTACTGCAGGAAGTTTCTCCCTGCTTGGAGGGCATATCTCAGGGGATAGGATTTTATACTCGAGTGGATAAGGCATTTACTTGCGAGGAACTAGCGACTTATGTGAAAGAAAAGGCTGCCCTTCCCTATATTGAGTACTTTGACAGCGGAAGGCCTATCCAAAAAATTGCGGTTTGCCCGGGTTCCGGAAAGAGCTTTATGAAGGATGTGATTGCTTTAGGTGCAGACGCTTATATCACCGGAGATTTGGGACACCACGATGCGGTGGATGCCTTGGGAGAGGGGCTTAGTCTCCTTAATGCAGGGCACTACGGCTTGGAGCGCTTCTTCGTGCCTTATATGAGCAAGCAGATTCGCCGACATTTTCCTAAGATAGATTGCGTGGAGGAAGAGGAATTTTTCATAGGAAAAATTCTGTAAAATAAAATAGAAAGGTCAGGGATGTCCATGAAAATTACAGCAAAAGGAAGAGTGGTAGAGTTAGAGGAGGGAAGTAAGTTTCAAGACTTAGTTCCCTTGTTTCAGGATACGGAGGAGTATCCCATTGTTTTGGTGCGCTTTGGAAAGCGTATTTATGAGTTGCATAAGAGAATCCCCAATGTGGATCAGGAATGTACATTTTTAACCTTGAGGGATAGTATCGGTATGAAGAGTTATCACCGCTCTGCCGTATTTATGCTTTTAAAGGCTTTTTACCATCATTGTAAGGATGTACCGGGATTTCGGGTAAATATGGATTATACTTTGGGAGGCGGTTTTTATGGCTACCTTTCCGGAGATGTACAGATTACAAAGGAGCTCTTAGAAAAGGTGAAGGCTTCTATGTTGGAGTATGCGGAAAAGAAGATGCCGATTATGAAGCGTTCCGTTTCCACCGAGGATGCCAGAGCAATCTTCCGTGAGGTGGGGATGCATTCCAAAGAGGAGCTTTTCCGTTATCGTATGACCAGCCGTGTCAATATCTATTCCTTGGGGAATTTCCAGGATTATTTCTACGGCTATATGTTGCAAAATACTTCTTATGTAACTTTGTTTGATTTGCTTCCCTATGGAGACGGTTTTATCCTACTTTTGCCAACGCCGGAGAAGCCGAAGGAGCTTCCGGAGTTCCATCCCATGGATAAGCTTTATCAGGTACAGAAGGAGTCTTCTGTTTGGGCGAAAAAGGTTGGTATCGGAGATATCGGTGCTTTAAATAAGCAGATTGTACAGGGAGATACGGATTCTCTTATTCTGATGCAGGAAGCTTATTTTGAGAAGCAAATCGGAAATATTGCCATGTCTATCTTTAAGGAGAAGAAGAGGGTGGTACTGATTGCAGGACCTTCCTCCTCCGGAAAAACCAGCTTTTCCAAGCGTTTAAGCATTCAGCTTTCCGCACTTGGACTAAAGCCCCATGCCATTTCTGTAGATAATTACTTCAGAGCCAGAGTGGAGGCTCCCAAAGATGAGGAGGGAAATTATGACTTTGAGTCCATTCAGTGCGTGGATTTGGAGCTGTTCAACAAGGATATGCTCTCTCTTCTTTCCGGAGAAAGGGTGGAGCTTCCCCGTTACAATTTCTTCACAGGGGAAAGAGAGTATAAGGGAGATTATCTGAAAATGGAGGCGGAGGATGTCTTGGTCATTGAGGGTATTCACTGTTTGAATGACTTAATGTCCACCTCCTTACCGGAGGAGAGCAAGTTCCGCATTTACATTTCAGCATTAACACCCCTGAACATTGATGAGCATAACCGTATTCCTACAACGGATGTGCGCCTGCTTCGTAGAATGGTAAGAGACAACAGAACCAGAGGCTATTCTGCGGAAGATACCATTTCCATCTGGAAAAATGTAAGACGGGGCGAGGACAATTACATTTTCCCCTTCCAGGAGAGGGCGGATGTGATGGTCAACTCTGCGCTGATTTATGAGCTTGCGGTTTTGAAGATTTTTGCTCAGCCTCTGTTGTTCCAGATTGAAAATGACAGTCCTGCCTACCAGGAGGCAAAGCGCCTCTTAAAGTTCCTGGACTATGTGCTTCCCGTAAGCCCGGAGTCCATTCCGAAGAACTCCATTATTCGTGAGTTTATCGGCGGTTCCTGTCTGCATGTGGGGTAAAGCTTTGATTGGAATGTAGATTTAAAATTGAAATCTATAACATAAATAATTTCAAAAAACTTTAGCTGATTTTTCAAACCGAAATTAGCTAAAGTTTTTTTATTAGAAAAACTAAAATATAGAAAAAACCATAGAATCATCAACATATTAGTGTATATCATGGATTTTTGCAAAATATATAAAGTTTAAAACAAAAATATTGTTTAAATTATACTTAGCTGATATACTATAAAAGCAGAAAAAAGGAGGCGCGTGGGATGAAATTACTTTATGTAAAAGCCAAAAATTTTAAAAACTGTATAGAGGGATTTACTATTGATTTGGTGGCCAAATCGAGGAAGACTGCAGAAGATAAAGAGTATGAACTGCAGGAGATTGCGCCTGATTTATATGTTTATAATACGATGGCATTTATTGGAAAAAATGCTTCCGGAAAAACCTCTGCATTGGAGCTTTTGGATGCTTGCTATTCTATTTTGGGAGACTTTCGCTTAGAAGATAAACACTATGACTATGACGGTGTTGAATTGGAGATAGTCTTTTATCATGCAGGCTTTATTTATAAGTATGAGTGTTTATTGTCTACGGACATATCTCTCAGTAATCAGGCAATTTTTAAAGAGGAAAAGCTGTATAGAAAAAAATATTATAAAAGTCGTATTCATGAACTGTATGAAGATAGTTCTTTCGAGAAAATGGATGAGTATGGAACATTGCCGGAGGATATATCCAAAGTATTTTTTGTCTTAGAGAAAAAAAGTACAAGAGCTATTTATTTCGAAAGTTTTGGAAATGGAGCAGAGACTTATCGTATGATTTTCAAAACCTTAAAAAATTACAGCATAGATACTTTGGTTTTGGAAAATATTATGCGTATTTTTGATGACAATATTGAACATTTACAAAGCTTGGACGAACATAATTACAGATTGGTTTTTAACGGGGAAGAAAAGTATCTTTCTGATAGCCAGCTGATTTATATCTTGTCCAGCGGTACAACAAAGGGATTACTGCTGTATACCTTAATGGTTGCTTCTTTAAAAGAAGGTTTTGATCTTTTGGTTGATGAAGTAGAAAATCATTTTCATAAAACCCTTGTGGAAAATATGATCAGTTTGTATAAGGATAAATCAGTCAATAAGAAGAATGCTTCTTTAATCTTTACTACTCATTATTGTGAGGTTTTGGATCAGATGGGACGACAGGATAATATATGGATTTGTAAGTCAGGAAAGCATGTATCCCTCTCTAACATGTATGAAGACTATCAAATCAGGACTGAACTTCTGAAAAGCAAGCAGTATTATAACAATGCTTTTCAAACTGCCGTAAATTATGAAGAGTCCCTATCATGCAAGACAAATTACCGGTAATGGGCAGGTTCGGACAGAACTAAACATTTATCCCGGCAATGATGTATTAATTATGCGGATAGGAGATGCGCAAAAGGATAAAATCTTCTCATAAAAAAGAGGAGCTGTATTTAGCGGATTTGATAAAACGCAAATAGAGGTAGAGCTGTAAAAGTTTCCATGTTTAATCTATATAATGCATGCTATACGAGAAATGCTTTTTAAGAATACAGTATAGACCTGAAAGGGGGAATGTGAGACTACCCCTATTCAGGTCTATATTATATTAAAAAGCAATATATTTTTATATTTCAATTTCAGTATTCGGAAATTCAAAGCCCTTATCATACCACTCTAAGAAGGAATGCTTCTCTCCATCGGTTTTTAGGCCCAAGATGGTATTGATGGACACATTTTCCGTGGAGCGGAAGATGTTTTTCTCGATAAAGGGATTAACTTCCTTTAGGGAAGCAATCAATTTCTTAATCTCCAAGCGCTTGGAGCTGGTGGTGCCGTCCACATGGCAGGTGCTGCAGGTTTCGGTGAACTTGCAGGCACACTGGATAAAGTTTAACTGGTTATAATTTCGCCAATGGATAATGTCTTCCTCCCGAACATAGTAGAGAGGACGAATCAACTCCATCCCTTCAAAGTTTGTGGAATGGAGTTTGGGCATCATGGCCTGGAATTGTCCGCTGTAAAGCATTCCCATTAAGACGGTTTCAATGACATCATCAAAGTGGTGTCCAAGGGCAATTTTGTTACAGCCCAGTTCCTTTGCCTTGGAATACAGGTGTCCTCTTCGCATTCTGGCACAAACATAGCAGGGAGAGGAGTCAATGGTGAAAACCGATTCAAAAATATCGCTTTGGAAGAACTCCAAGGGGATCCCTAAAAGAGCGGCATTTTCCTCAATAATCTGTCGATTGTAGGCGTTATAGCCCGGATCCATACAAAGAAAATGCAGGGTAAAGGGGAATTTGTTGTGCCGTTTTAACTCTTGGAAAAGCTTTGCCATAATCATGGAATCCTTACCGCCGGAA
>QWCT01001215.1_pt1 | contig 13746 bp, 7 predicted proteins | sample 1972681 | NCBI WGS metagenome assembly QWCT01 (sample SAMN09866701, study PRJNA288562) | Human oral metagenome isolate pre3_saliva, whole genome shotgun sequencing... | isolation source: mouth | host: Homo sapiens | place: USA: California | reverse complement strand
GAAATAACTGCGGCTCTCATCATATCATCAATTGCTCCGAGATATGACTGTGGCGGAAGTACTTTAGCCTTTCTTACCATAGCAGGTGCACCGTCATCCTCTATAAATGATACAACTGCTTCACCTATACCCAAATTTGTTATAATTTCAGCCGTATCAAAATCAGGATTTGCTCTGTAACTCTGTGCTGCGGCCTTTATACCTTTTTGCTCTGCAGGTGTATAAGCTCTGAGTGCATGTTGAACCTTGTTACCGAGCTGCGCAAGTACCTCATCCGGTATATCACTTGGGTTTTGTGTTATAAAGTATACTCCGATACCCTTTGATCTTATAAGTTTTACTACCTGCTCTATCTTTTGAAGCAAAGCCTTTGGAGTATCTTTAAATAAAAGATGTGCTTCATCAAAGAAAAATACCATCTTAGGCTTTTCAAGATCTCCGACCTCAGGCATTATCTCAAAGAGTTCAGCCAGCATCCAAAGCATAAAAGTGGCATATATTCCCGGATCGTTTATGATAGTTGTTGCATCAAGAACATTTATCATACCCTTGCCGTCCTTGGTAACAAACCAATCGTTTATATCAAGTGCCGGCTCACCGAAGAATACATCTCCTCCCTTATCTCCAAGAGCTACAAGACCTCTCATTATGGCATTGACACTTTGAGGTGCTATATTTCCATACTCCGCCTTATAGTCTGTGGCATTTTCACTGACATAGTTGAGCATACTCTTTAAATCTTTTAAATCGATAAGAAGTAATCCCTCATCATCCGCTATCTTAAATATAATATTCAGTATGTCTGTCTGAATCTGATTAAGGTCAAGAAGCTTTGCCAAAAGCATAGGTCCGAACTCCGAAATTGTGGTTCTGAGAGGTAATCCCTTCTTCCCGAATATATCCCAGAAAACTGTAGGATATGCTTTAAAAGAAAAATCTTCTCCCATACCAAGCTCGGCAACTCTTTTAGTTATACTTTCTTTTTCTTCACCCGGCTTACACATACCTGATAAATCACCCTTTATATCAGATAAAAATACCGGAACTCCGGCGTCTGAAAATGATTCCGCCATTACCTTTAAAGTAACTGTTTTACCCGTTCCTGTTGCTCCCGCAATCAGTCCGTGTCTGTTTGCATATTTTGATTTTATACATAATTTGGCATCACCGTCACTTGCCACCCATATTTCATTATCTTTATACATAGTATCTCCTGAAATTTCACTTTATACTTCTATTCTATCCCAACTTTCATATTATAACAAGTGAATAAAATATTTTAATACAAAAAGAGCCGATACTTAAAGTATCGACTCTATTTGACCGCAAAAGCGGCTTCCGTCTGTACACTAAATAAACTTTCGTCTATTAATTCTATTTATATTAAATCTAAGATTATATTATTTTGAATATAATGTTACAAGCTTCTCAAGATATGAGAATCTTTCCTTAGCATCTTCCTCATTCTTCTCGAAGAGTTTAGCTGCTCTCTCAGGATCCTTGAGTGCAAGAGATGAGTAACGAACCTCACCCTTAAGGAACTCTTGGTAATCTCCTGTAGGTGTCTTTGAATCAAGAGTGAACTTGTTCTCAGCATCAGGATTGAATCTGAAGTTATTCCAGTAACCTGCCTCAACAGCAAGCTTCTCCTCTGTCATAGCCTTGCTCATACCCTTCTTGATACCGTGAGCGATACATGGAGCATATGCAATAACAAGTGATGGACCCGGATAAGCCTCTGCCTCAGCCAATGCCTTAACAGTCTGGTTGTAATCTGCACCCATAGCGATCTGTGCTACATATACATAACCGTAGCTCATTGCAATACTTGCAAGATCCTTCTTCTTAACATCCTTACCGCCGGCAGCGAACTGTGCTACAGCACCTGTCTTTGTTGACTTTGAGCTCTGTCCACCTGTATTTGAGTAAACCTCTGTATCAAATACCATGATGTTTACATCCTTACCGCTTGCGATTACATGGTCAAGACCGCCGAAACCGATATCGTAAGCCCAACCGTCACCACCGAAGATCCACTGACTCTTCTTTGATAAGAATTCCTTGTTATCTAAGATTTCCTTAGCTTCAGCTGTATTTAACTTCTCAAGTTCAGCTACAAGATTATCTGTTGCTGTACCGTTTAATGCACCTACAGTGAATGTATCAAGGTATTCTTTAGCTGCTGCCTTAAGTTCTTCTGAACCGTTCTCAGCAATAGCCTCTACCTTTGACTTAAGACCCTTTCTGATAGCCTCATTTGCAAGGAACATACCGTAACCGAACTCCGCATTATCCTCGAACAATGAGTTTGACCAAGCAGGACCATGTCCCTTATCATTTACTGTATAAGGTGTTGAAGGTGAAGAGTTACCCCAGATTGATGAACATCCTGTAGCATTTGAAATGTACATTCTGTCACCGAAGAGCTGTGTAATAAGTCTTGCATAAGGTGTCTCACCACAACCTGCACAAGCGCCTGAGAACTCAAGTAACGGCTTCTTGTACTGTGATCCCTTAACTGTTGTCTCCTTGAACTTAGCTATAACTTCAGCCTTCTCAGGTGTAGCTGCCGCGTAGTCGAACCAAGCCTGTCTATGTACATTCTCCGGCATACTCTCCATTACAAGAGCCTTCTCACCCTTCTTTCCAGGACATACGTTAGCACAAGAACCGCAACCTGTACAGTCAAGAGCTGATACGGCTACTGTAAACTTGTAGTTCGGCATACCTGTCATCGGAAGTACGCTCATTCCCTCAGGAGCGTTATTTGCCTCATCCTCTGTAAGAGCAACTGTTCTGATAACTGCATGAGGACATACATATGAACAGAATCCACACTGAATACAGTTATCACTGTTCCAGATAGGCATATTTACAGCAACACCACGCTTCTCGTATGCTGATGTACCAGCAGGTGTTGTACCGTCAACATAGTCAGCGAATGCAGATACAGGAAGATTGTTACCCTCTTGTGCACTTACAGCTGTCTGGATAGTGTTGGCAAACTTAATTGCATCCTCTCTACCCTCTGTATGTACTGCATAGTCAAGTCCCTCATCCTCAGCATTTGCCCAGCTTGCAGGAACCTCTACCTTATGAACATTCTTAGCGCCTTCTTCAATAGCCGCCCAGTTCTTCTTAACTACATCCTCACCTTTTCTTCCGTAAGTCTTCTCAGCAGCCTTCTTCATGAGGTCAATAGCCTGCTCCTCAGGAATAATTGCTGAAAGCTTAAAGAATGCTGACTGAAGAATTGTGTTAATTCTTGTAGGTCCCATACCTGTAGCAATACCGATCTTTACACCGTCGATTGTGTAGAAGTTGATCTTGTGATCATGGATATACTTCTTAACCTGTCCCGGGATGTGCTCTTCAAGCTCCGCATCTGACCATGTACAGTTAAGAAGGAATGTACCTCCGTCAACAAGTTCCTGTACCATGTTGTACTTTCTCATATATGCAGGATTGTGACATGCTACAAAGTTTGCCTTACGAATAAGGTATGTTGACTTAATAGGCTTCTTACCGAAACGCAAGTGGCTCATTGTAACACCACCTGACTTCTTTGAGTCATAGTCAAAATATGCCTGAGCATATAAATCTGTGTTATCACCGATAATCTTGATAGAGTTCTTATTAGCACCTACAGTACCGTCTGCACCAAGACCCCAGAACTTACAGTTTGTAGTTCCTTCAGGTGTTGTAATAAGAGCAGGACCCGGATCAAGTGAAAGATGTGTAACATCATCATTGATACCGATAGTAAATCTCTTCTTCTCTGTGTTGTGTAATGTTGCAACTATCTGAGCAGGTGTTGTATCCTTTGAACCGAGACCGTAACGACCGCTGAATACAGGAACAGCATCAAACTTTGTTCCCTTAAGTGCTGCAACAACGTCAAGCCAAAGTGGCTCACCAAGTGATCCCGGCTCTTTTGTTCTGTCAAGAACTTCGATTCTCTTAACGCTGTCAGGGATAGCGTCGATAAGTGCCTGTGCACTGAAAGGTCTGTAAAGTCTTACCTTAACAACACCGACCTTCTCACCCTGCTTTAAAAGATAATCAATTGTCTCTTCTATTGTATCGTTAACTGAACCCATAGCGATGATGATTGTCTCGGCATCAGCAGCACCATAGTAGTTAAATAATTTATAATCTGTACCGATCTTAGCATTAACCTTATCCATGTACTCCTGAACGATTGCAGGTAATGCATCATAATAAGGGTTGCTTGCTTCTCTTGCCTGGAAGAAGATATCAGGGTTCTGTGCTGAACCTCTCTCTACAGGACGATTAGGATTAAGAGCATTCTTTCTGAAAGCGGCTATAGCATCCATATCTGCCATATCCTTAAGATCTTCATAATCCCAAGTTTCAATCTTCTGAATCTCATGTGATGTTCTGAATCCGTCAAAGAAGTTGATGAAAGGAACTTTACCCTTAAGCGCTGATAAATGTGCAACAGGTGTTAAATCCATAACCTCCTGAACTGATGATGAACAGAGCATTGCAGCACCTGTCTGACGACAAGCGTACACATCTGAATGATCACCGAAAATACTAAGTGCATGTGTTGCAATCGCACGTGCAGAAACATTAATAACTGCCGGAAGCTGCTCACCTGCTATCTTATAGATGTTCGGGATCATAAGAAGAAGGCCCTGTGAAGCTGTATATGTTGTAGTTAAAGCTCCAGCTGAAAGAGAACCATGAACTGCACCTGCAGCACCTGCCTCTGATTGCATTTCTGTAACTTGTACAGTCTGGCCGAAAATATTCTTTCTACCCTCTGTTGCCCACTCATCGGTGTGCTCTGCCATGACAGATGATGGTGTTATCGGATAAATTGCAGCAACATCAGTATACGCATATGATGCATGAGCAGCTGCCTGATTACCATCCATGGTCTTCATTTGTCTCTTAGCCATTTAATTCCTCCTACTAAGTAATTCTTTATAATATTTATAATAATAAAATATTAGTTTTTCGTATCTCATTATACCAATTTAAAAAATATTTGCAAATAATTATGTATGTATTTTGTGTACTATTCTTAGTACAATAACTTTTGTTTCTGTTTTAAAACAATAAAACCTTCAATATCTTATTTTCAGGCCTATTATTCATGGTCGTAGTGCTTACCGCCCCAATACATTGTCTTTGCAACTTCCGCCTTTGGTCCGAGAGTAACGTCTTCCATAATCCATTTATAGAACTCTTCAAAGCCGGTTCTGTCTACTATATATCCTACATGCTCTTTACCGTCAGGTGCATTCGGGTCAATATATCTTTCAACATATGAATATGCATTTTTCACAATTTTAAGAATACTGTCTTCATCCACCCATTTGATAAAGTCCTCAGCCATTCTCGGATTCTTCTTTCCGGTTCTTCCAAGCAATACAAGTCTGTAGTACTTCTCCTTACTTCTTGTCCATGCTCTTGTCGGGCAGACTGTAATACATACACCGCATCCGATACATTTTTCCGTATTTCTTACTATCTTACCGTTAACAACCTTAAGGGCATCCACACTTTTAGACTTACATCCCTTTACACACGCCTCACAGGTAACACAGCGGTCGGGGTCATACTGCGGCTCCGTCATACCCATAATTCCGAAATCATTCATACGAACCTTGGCGCAGTCATTTGAGCAACCTGTAAACGCCACCTTGAAATGCAGATTATTCGGAAAAATTTGCTTTTCCATTTTTCTTGCAAACTCTGTAGTGTCATAATTTCCATAAGGACAAAGTCTTTTACCCGGACAGGCAACTACATTTCTTGTTCCTGAAGCCGCATATCCCGTATCTCTCTTTTCCTGATTTGTTCCTTCATTATCGATAATAAGCTGTATTTCTTTATTTACGGCATCCATATCCGATATTTTGATACCCGGAATCTCAACACCCTGTCGATTTGTAAGAAAAATGCTTCCGTTTCCGTACTTATCCGCAACTTCTGCAATTCTCTTTAAACTCTCCGCATCGATATATCCGCCCGGCATTCTTATTCTTGAAGCTGTCTCACCGCGTACCTTAGAAACACGAAAGGCATTTTTTTTAAGCTTTTTTACATTAATATCCATCTTTACCTCACTAATCAATCAAAGCCTTACTGTCAACATAGTTAAATACCGGTCCGTCAAGACAAATATAAGTATCATTAACCTTACAATGTCCGCATTTACCGATACCGCAGCACATCTTTCTCTCATATGAAACCCAGATGTTCTCCTCCTTAAAGCCAAGCTTTAAAAGTTCTATTACGGAAAACTTCATCATCGCAGGAGGTCCTACTACCACAGCCTGTGCGGTTTCAATATCCTTAAGCTTAAGCTCAGGAATAAACTTTGTTACAAGACCGACATTTCCGGTATAGCCTTGTGCTTCCTTATCCATTGTTAAAATAAGATCCATTTGAGATTCCCATCTGATAATATCATCTCTAAAAAGCATATCATCAGGGCTTCTGAATCCAAGTATCACATGCTTATCCTTTGAGTCCTTACTTTCACCCAGTGCATTTATAACACCGCGCACCGGTGAAACTCCTGTACCTCCGGCTACAACCACACATTCTCCGTTAATATATTTATCAACATCAAACCCGTTACCGTAAGGCCCTCGAAGGAGCAAAGTATCACCGATATAATTTTCAAATACCTCATCAGTAACTCTTCCCACCTTACGGATAGTCAAATCTATACTGTTTTCCGTTATTCCGCTTACGGAAATAGGTGCCTCACCGAATTTTGGAATTGAAACTTCAAAGAACTGTCCCGGCTTTACATCACCTTTAAACTCAAGTCTGAATGTGTATTCTTTCTCTGTATGTTTAATAACATCTAAAATCTTTGACGGAAAAGGAATATAAGGATTAGTTCTCATTCTGCACCTCCTCTACTTTAGCTGTTACCTTGTTAATAATATTTGAGAATGAAATATACTCAGGACATACGGTGTCACATCTTCCGCATCCTACACACATATTGTAGCCGAATCTTTTTTTAAAATCATATATCTTATGCATAGTTTTAAATCTCATACGCTCACCATGCTTCTTCCTGTATTCTCCACCGCCTGCAACATTTGTATATCCGTCTACCATACATGAAGCATTGACTCTTCTTCTTTCTCCGACTCTACCGTTATCTGTATAATAAACATCCTGCATTGTGTAACAAGTACATGTAGGACACACATAGTTGCATCTTCCGCATCCTATACATCTTGTGTTATATTCCTCCCACATATCTGATGTAAATATTGAAAGAGGTACGCTGTCCGGCAACTTTACTCTTGTTTCATTTTCAGTTACAAATCTTGGAGTAATATCCTGCTCTTTTAAGGCGTTATTTGTAAATATCTCTTCAAGAACATTATCTTTTAACTGACAGTGAAACTGATTGTCTATATAATCCACTGAAAAACTGTAATCCAAATCATCTGCACGATTTGTACCCATATCCACACAGAAACAGTCCTCATATGAATGAGCACAACCCATAAGAACAAATTTTACTTTATCTCTAATCCTGGCATAAAAATAATCTTCTTCTCTTCCATTGTGAAGATATATCTGATCAAGCCTTTTTAACGCATTAAGATCACAGCTTCTTAAAAAGACCAAAACCTCTCTCTCATCTATTTCAGACTCCTTTACATCATTTTCCGTAAAGAAAAACAATGTCTGTGACAGAGGTGTCAAAATCTCCTTAAATGAATAATCGGATTTTTTATCAAGCTCAATCTCTGAAGCCTCTTTTACAAAATCATATCTTACTACGTCGGTATCTGTAAATCTTCCTTCTCCCACCTTGAGCACAGGTGCATAAATACGGTAGCTTTTTGATAATTCCTCAATTACTTTATTGAATCCACCGGGTAAAAATATATAACCCCTTTTCCCCATACTTTCTCCTTTATTTACTGCACTATCTTTATCGATATAGTAAAGCTTAATTATATTTAAACTTTAAATACCGATCATAGCCAAACTTCAATACATATTGATAAAACTTTATCACTGTATACAAGGAATTATAACACGAACTTTGAAAATATCAATTCCAATACCACAATAATTTGCACGAATTATTGCATATTTTTACATACAAAAAGACTCATACTCTGAAAACGGTTTTCATTAAGTATGAGCCTTATATTATTTAAATCTGCAAAATCTGTTTGCCTTATCATTACCTAATATCATACATGTCAAAAAAGAGATTGTTAAAAGTATAATCAATATAGTTATTTTACCAAATGCAGGCCATATAAAATTATCGAGTAACAAATATGAAAAGGCATCTCTTATAATTCTGTGAAATGCAAATATCGGCAAACTGTATACACCGAATCTTTTTAATATATTTGTCAAGAAATTCTTCTTTAATGATGTTACTGCAAATATAAAATAAGAAGTACTCAAAGCATACGGCATATATATAATTCTAAGAGGATTTAATACACCCTTAAATATAGGCAATATATTTCCTTCAGCTATGCGATACCCCCATGGTCCATAGAAAATCAAAGTATAAAATCTGACATATTTAAAGAAAACAAAAAAGCTCAATACACAAAAAGCACCTATTGCAAAAAAGCGCATATTTATTTCTTCAAAAATTGAAGTCTTACTTAAAGATGAGTATTTTTTATACAATATACCGATATAAAAATATGGAGCAAAAGATACTACTCTGTCTAAAGATAAAAAATCATCTACTCTCACCTGCCAATTCATGTTGAGCATTGAAAAAAAAGTAAAAAATATTATCAATACCGTTACATATATTATAACAGCATAAGAAGTTAATTTTTTCTTATTCAGCTTCAAAAATAACTCCAAAGGATATAGTGACAATCTAAAAAAAATAAGCGCCGATATATACCAGGGCGTAGATGATTCATGTAAAAAATCCGGAATTATATTCCTGTCTCCATAGAATAACATATCACTTATATGCAATAATATCTTCATCATTAAAAATAGCATTATAAGAGGAATGACGGATTTTAATTTAGTTCCCTTCCTTTTCCATGAATTATAATAAAAATATCCGGATAAAAATATGAATGCAGGCATATGAAAACTGTAAATAAAGAAAAAAAGTTTATTAAAAAGTGTATATTCTCTTTCTTTTACAGGCAAAAGAAAATGTCCGAATACCACAAGAAAAATCAACACACCTTTAAATATATCAAGGCTGTAATTCCTTTTTCTGTGATTGCCCGTATCAGTACTCATATCTCACCACCTTTCCGTTAAATTTGTTTAAAAAATCAAAAAGTATGTAAGCTTTCAGCTTTTAGGCTTACATACTTTTTATCTTACAATTTCCTGTAATTATCCAATAACATTTTTAAATCGGCAATATCTTCAAGTAATTTCTTTCCTATATCCGTATCCTTTACAAACATTCGATATACATCCTTTTCAACTATCTCAGATTCCGATTTAATGTCGGTGTTGTTTATCAGGGCATCTTCTACCGAAGTGAAAGGTGTATGTGCTTTCAATCTCAGCCCGTGAGAATTAAATATCAAAGTATATCCTGCAATCCCCGTAGTTTTATTCATAGAGCGACAGAATCCTCCGTCTATTACAAACAGTCTTTCATTTGCACGTACAGGATGTTCACCGTCAATCGCATGAACCGGTGTATGTCCGTTTATAATATGTGAATGCGTATCATAAAGACCGAACTCGTGTAAAATCTGAATACAAAAGCTTTCATCATAGTACTTGCTGTAATATGGATTTGATTTTTCCTTCCAAAAGCTCTTATCTTCAATATAATCGCGCTCAAAAGTCTTCACTTTTCTACCACATAAAGGCGATTTCTCACCGCCCCATAAAAACCACATAAAATCAACATCATCCTGACTCGGATTATCCGTGTAAGCGGCTCTGGCTTTTTCATCACATATATCAAACAATGCTTTTCCATGATAACATTTGCCGTTTATACAAAGCATATCAAATATTCCGTTTTCATCAACAGGAACACAACCGTGATATATAAGATTCCTGTTGTAAACATTGTACATACCGCCTTTATCATATAAAAACTTTATATGTTTATTTAATCTCTGACCGGATACAAAACTTCTATGCAGCTTCAGCATAATTTCATTTTCCTCAGAGGTAAGTTCATAAGGATTTTCCTTATTTAATGTCGGGAATATATTTGTTTTCAGTTTTACATTCTCTCCGTTAACATTTACAAATCCCTCATCAAGGTCTATATGCTCTAAAAGCAGTCTGTCATCCATACCGTATTCAGGATGCCTTTTTATAAGTTGGCCTTCCAGCTTAAAAAGCATCACTTTTATTGCGGCAAGTGCAGCCTGTATTCCGTCTTCAATACCGTACTTTGACATTCCGAAAAGCATAAGCTGTCTTAAGCTGATACCGTAAGCGTTCTCAAGAATTTCTACATTTCCATACTTTAAATTATTCCGGATAACATTACAAATACATGCATCATTTCCACATGCGGCCCCCATCCAAAGAATATCATGATTTCCCCACTCAATATCAAGAGAATGATAATTCATAAGTAAATCTATTATCTTGTCCGCATTACCGCCACGGTCAAAAATATCACCTACTATATGAAGATGATCGACTGCAAGTCTTTTTATAAGTGTAGAAAGTGCAATTATAAATTCATCGGCATCATCAAGATCTATAATGGTCTGCAATATATGTCTGTGATAGCTTACTTTATTTGTGTCTTCATTTTTTTGTGCATGCAAAAGCTCATCAATAATATATGCATAATCCTCCGGCAATGCCTTCCTAACTTTTGATCTCGTATATTTAGATGATAATAACTTTGCAAGCATTATAAGATAATTCAGCGTCATCGAATACCAGTCATTATCTATTCTGTCAATTTCTGCAAGCATAGTCATTTTCTCTCTTGGATAATATATGAGAGTACATAGTTCCTGCCTGTCAAACTCTGACAATGTTTCTCCGAATATAATATCAACTTTTTCTTTTATTACTCCTGAGCAATTATTCATTATATGCAAAAAAGCTTCATATTCTCCATGTATATCACTTAAAAAGAACTCTGTACCCTTAGGCAGGTTTGTTATTGCAGACAGATTTATAATCTCTCTTATAACCGCCTGACTTGACGAATAATTTTGTTTCAGAAGCTTTAAATACTTTAAATTTTCCTTATCCCTATTCATAAATTATCCCCCCGTATTATATTAATTTTCCAGTTTCTCTACAGTCTCTTCAGTTTTTGCAGCCTCAGTTGTAGTCAGCTTCTCAACAGTAGGTTCAGCCGTGGTTTCCTTCGCCTTTGTACTCTCTTTTGCTTTAGTACTTTCCTTTGCTTTGGTGCTTTCTTTAGGCTTAGCCGAAGTCTCCGCCGGCTTAGAACTCTCTTTAGTTTCCTTTGCCTTAGTAGACTTTTCTTCGGTACTTAACTTTTCTACTGTGCTTTCACTGCTTCCTGAATCCTTTTTCTTTGTTGTACTCTCTGCAGTCTTTTCCCCGGTGCTTTCAGCCTGAGTTGAAACTGCACTTGTAGTTTGATTTACATGAGCACTTGATGTACTTTCCGTACTTGATACGCTACTTTCATTGCTCTTTGAAGCGGATGTTTCCTCGCTCTCTGAATTCACCTTTATCTTGGCAGGTTTTCCCTTATATGTTGAATTGTGGAAAGGCTCTTCCTTTACCAACACACCGTCTTTTTTTACAATATATGTAGTTGCCCATCTTGAGCCTTTTTTTGCCTCGGTTACAACAACCTGCTTTCCCTTTTTCAAACTCTTATCTTCAATATACTCAGGAACAGGAGGATTTAAATCCGATATCTTTTTTGATGACATTTCAATAGTAACACCTTCTTCCAAAATAGGTATTCCTATAATTGAACATGTAAGTGTCTGTCCGGTAAGTACTGCTCGAATAGCAATAGCAGTGTCGGATGTATTTATAAATTTCATATCCGGACCTGCATATCCGTCATAGCTTACCATAGCATCTTCACCCGGTGTTACATAACTTGGTTCAAATGAATGTGCATGTCTCTCAGTTGTCTTTAGTCCTGAGAAAATAACCGCATTGTAAAGAGTTGATGAAACCTGACATACACCGCCTCCGGGCTCTTCCGATAAAACACCGTTTACATAGGCTCCTGCAGGCTTATATCCTCTTTCAAGTGTTCTGTTACCTGTAGTATTGTTGAAAGAAAATTCCTCTCCGGGCTTTATTATAAGTCCGTCAAGTGCTTCGGATGCAAGTGAAATATTTGTATTTCTGTCCTTATTATCTGTAGTCTTTGTAGTAAATGTACCTATTACCTTGTACATCTCCTTTGCTTTTGCGGCCGAAATACTTGCTTTTACTTCATTTCTGACAACTGAAATATCAGCCTCAAAATTCTTGCGACTAACATATGACTTAAGATCCGACTTAAGTCTCTCTTCATCAATAAGGTAGCCGTCACTTTCATCAGCATATGTAAAACTCTTTGTCTCCTTGTTAAATCCTGATATAGATCCGTTTACAGGATTGATATTCCATTTTTCCTTAGCTTTTTCCACCAATGAATCAATATCAACATCATCAAAGTTTATCTCGTAATGTGAAGCGGCATTGTCAACATCTGCATATATCTCATTTAAAAGTTTTGTTACCTTTGTATCCAAAATATTGTCAAGTACCAAACTGTCACTTAAATCATCACCGATATGTACAGTTAATTTCCACGGATATACTTTGTCTATTGCCGCTTTTGCCTCCGACATTTTCATTCCGGTAATATCTATCTCATCAATAGTTATCTGTTTTTTTAATTTTTCATCTGCAATTTCCGTAGTCACCTCAGTGCCGTCAACTTTTGATGACTTCAAAAACTTTCCGACTTTTTGTAATCCCGATATGGCAATCAATACCAATATAATAAATGCCGCAACAAGAACAGCTACCGCTCTCATATTTATATCAGCCATATAGCCCCTTTTTTGCGATCTCTTTCTTGCTTCTCTTACTCTTTCCGAGCCTGTTTTTTTACTGCTGTTTTGTTTATTTAACATTTCAATTCCTTAAAAGATGTATTAATAAAATGCCTTTATGCTTTTTTTGATAAAAACATACCTTGGAATTAAATTATACCAATAATATGATTTTAAAACAATTACATTATCTTATCAATATTTGCTTTACAAAATTTATTGTGCTAGACTTATCAGAGTAAATATGTAATATATGAAAAAGGTTTTTTAAGGTGATTTATGAAAGAAAATTTTAAATATATAGACCTTCATACACATTCTACCGCTTCAGACGGTACATGCTCTCCCACAGAGGTTGCCATATCGGCAAAGAAAGCTTCTTTGAGCATTATTGCACTTACGGACCATGATACTATGTCAGGTGTAGAAGAATGTTTTAAAAAAGGATTGGAGCTTGATTTATCCGTAATAGCCGGAGTGGAAATGAGCTGTGTATATAAAGAAAAAGAAATACATATTCTGGGTTATCTGTTGCCTCCTTCAATTTCCGAGAGAGAATTGAATATTCCAAAAGAAATATTTGATGATTTGAGCTTTTTTGCAAAGGAAAGAGCTGAAAGAAACGCTGAAATAATCAGGAGATTTAAAAATGACGGAATAATAATTCTTGAAAATGATTTGAACAACTCAAATCAAAACGCCCAGATAACAAGAGCACATTTTGCAAATGCTCTTATAAAGCTTGGACTTT
>QWCT01001568.1_pt1 | contig 13777 bp, 1 predicted proteins | sample 1972681 | NCBI WGS metagenome assembly QWCT01 (sample SAMN09866701, study PRJNA288562) | Human oral metagenome isolate pre3_saliva, whole genome shotgun sequencing... | isolation source: mouth | host: Homo sapiens | place: USA: California | reverse complement strand
TATTGCTACAGTCGAGAATACCACCTGTGGCGGTACTGTCAAGGTTGCCTTGGCCTCTGCCGATACCAATTGCATTAGCCAGTACTGGGCGGTCTTGTACGACAGTGCTGGTGCGGTGCAGGCACGACAGAACCTCTCTGCCGCAGGGAAAGCAGACTTCGCTAACCTCTCCTCAGGGACTTATAAGGTAAAGCTTGAAAAGAAGGATGGTAGCGATACGCATCCTACTGCATTGAGTGTTACGGTGGTGAGTACCTATAGGCGCTTCTCTGTGGATATGACCAAAGCTACACAGACAGCCGCTACAGGAGAATGTGCAACAGACGGGAAGGTGGCGCTCAAGATTAAGGATGGTTCTGGTCCCTTTGTAGTGAAGTTCTATGCTTCTGGGGCAACAACTCCTACCTTTACTTCCCCTGCTACTAATAAAATGGGGACTGAGACAACTGTCAATATCACAGGTCTTAAGCCAAGTACAAAATATGACATAGAAGTGGAAGATCGTGCCGGTGGGGGAACTTGTTCTCTTACTGAGCCGAAAAACGTGCGTAGTATTACTACACAGGCTGCGTCAGGTTCTTTTATTCGTAACCTGACTATGGAAACTTGTCGTCCACTGAAAACTGGACAGACAGTAGGTGCCAATGGTGTGATTGCCTTAGATGTACATACTTCAGGAAGCTATACTATAAAGGTAATCAATAAGGATACTAATGAAGTGCTTGTAAACACTAGGGCTGTTACAGCTACTGCAGGAGTAGTTCTAAATATAGAGCCTGATGCAGGTAAAAAATTAGAAGCTAATAAGAATTATAAGGTTACAATAGAAGGAGGAGGATGTACTGCAGAAAGGATTTTGATGAATCCCTATGTCTATTCTCCTGATTACTTAAATCTTCACCTTGTTCCATCTTGTGCTAATTGTAATGATTACAAAGTTGCTATATCATCACATTACAATGAGCGAATGGTGGAAAGTCGCTATTTTCCCTATAAGATTACTATCAAAGTTACTCGTGGAGGAACGACTGTATTTACCAATGAGTTTGATAAAAATGATGCTTTACCGGTATCTGGGACAGATACAGAAGGAGTCTTCTATGGAGCTAATAAAGAATTCCGTTTTTGGAATTGGTGGAAACCAAAGGTTCATACAATGACTAATCTTGTAAAGGCAGGAGATGTCATTACTGTAGACTATTCAGATTGTAATGGAGAGACAAGGAATCTCACTCATACAGTTACTCCTCCAACCAATATGCCTGAATCTACAATTAAAGTATTACCTAATACTACAACAGCTACTCCTTGTGATAAGGATGTGGTTATCAGTACTAAATTTCAGACATATACAGGAAGGGTTTCTTATAATGCTTTCTGTAATATTACAGGGTTGAAGAGTAGAGTAAACCTATCAGGGACTTGGCAGACTCCTACTACAGGAGGGGATGGACTATTTACTTTCTTTGATGAGATAAATGGAAATGTTCATGAAGTAAAAATACATAATACTACAGCTACTTCTTATCAAGTAGAATATGCAGAAGCAACGGGAACACTTGATGGAACAAATACAAAGAATTGCAAACATTATCTTTCCAAGGTATTCACTCAATCAAATCTCTCAGGGTTTGACACATTATCCGATATCAGACATTCAGTAGGAGGCTCAGTAGCAGGAGTATTAGATATATCAGGAAGAGGAAATAAATTTTTCTTAGGGCATGATAATCCTCAACTCGCAGGACTGGATTTCATAACAGACAACAATAAGCTTACAGTAACTATAGAAAGAGCAGATGGACAGCCTAACATTCAGGATGTTACTGTACGAGGTCCTTGGAACTTAGCAGGAACATATAGGTACAAATTCCCTTGGACAAAAGTTTTCTATCCAAGTATGAATTTAGGGAATAAAAACCTATATCAAATGTTCGACCTTCCTCCAGGGAAATATAATGTAAAGTTATCTGATCAATGTGGGTCAACAAGATCATTTACTATTGATATAAATGCGATTAATGATGTTTCTTTTGATATTAAAGAACCTAAAGTAACTACAGATTGTGCACAGAGTGGACAATCAAGTAGGGGGAAGGTAGTATTTGAAGCCAGTGTGGATAAGCTTACTACTTCTGGATTTTGGGGAATGTATGTCTTCAAAGATCTGAATAATGGTCAACCTATACACAAAAGAGTAGGTTCCTCAGCTTATAAAGCTATTGGTATACCTGCTACCGATGGAGCAGATCCTACTAGAAGGTATTATAAGCAAGAGATAAAAGATCTTCCTCCAGGAAAGTATATCTTAGGAATTACTTTAGGGCCTTGTTACCATTCTGTAGTACCTTTGGATGTAGCAGACGAAAGAGGATATATGTATCATTTCCAACCTACAGAAAGAAGAACAGGATTTATATGTAAAACACTGATTTATAAAGAATTTGAGATTAGGGGATATAGTGATGTTACTCCAACGGTTAACATCGGCATGTGTGATCCTTCGAATGCGAGTTCAGGGATGGTGGCATGTGTGATCCTTCGAATGCGAGTTCAGGGATGGTAAGGGTTGAGTTGCCTGCGGGATCTGAGCCACAATATCCTATTACCTATACCTTATATAAGGTATCAGGAGGGACAAAGGCGATAGCTACTCACTCGGATGGTACTCAGGTAGCTCCTGTAATGGTAGCTACTCGTCCTGCAAACTTGGAGGATGCTTATGCAACTTTCAGTAACATTCCAAGACTTTCTGGCAGTGATAGTTATGAAGTGAAGTTTGAGTCAGGCTGTTTGGATCGTTTGGTACCTGTTCCTGAGTTTGGTTCTCTGCAGAATCCACAGGTACGTACCTCAGCGGCGATGGCATGTGCGGGTACTCCATTGACATTGAGTGTGGACTTACCAGCGAGTTTGTATGAGTTGGAGTGGAAGTCAAGTCCAGCTACGGCTCTTTCAGGAGTAGCGGATAAGACGCGTCCATCGATCACTTTAAATCCTACGGTGGATGCCCAGTACTGGGTTACCTATAAGATGAAACCAGGTTTTGGATGTACTCCAGTATCTAAGGATACCGCCAAGAAGCAGGTGAATCTGACCCGCAGCAACTTTGCGGCATCGGATATCACAGGCTTATCGGATAAGACAGGGGTACTGCCAGTGAACCAGTGTGCGGCGGATGTAAGCTGGACAGCCCCTACGATCAATGACACGGCGGGGTGTGGCTACAAGCTCACTTGGGAGGTAACCAAGCCCGACGGAAGTAAATATACCCCTACGCCGGATGCCAATGGCAATACGCCAGCCACCAGTTGGAATGGTTTCCCTGTGGGCGAATCTACAGTAACCTATAAGGTAGAGGGCAAGATTGCAGGGGGCACAGCAGCTACCAAGAGCTTTAAGGTAACGGTAACGGCTCCGAATATAAATATTCAGATCACCAGTTCTTTTGTGGCCAATGTGGGCGGCACTACAGCCCTCACTTCGGTAGCCAAAGGAAGTACAGTATATTATAAGGTAACGCTCAAGAACACTACAGCTACTTCTATCAGTACAGGCGCCTTGAGGATTACCCTGCCGGATAACACGAACACCAACTATGAGCTACCTGCAGCGAATGACCCTGCGATAGTTACCTCACAGTTGGGAGGTGCGGTGAATGTAAGCTATGACACAGGCGACCCGAGAGTACTGATTTTAGCGAATATCACCGGAGGCGTATTGGCACAGAATGCGGAACGCTCAGCATATATTCCGATCAAGATCAAGCAGGATCAGGGTTGTGATGCGTATGTGAATGCATGTCAGGCAATACTCACAGCGCAACCTAAACTTATCTATAGTGTAGGAGGTGCAGGATGTGTGGCAGAGAACACCATTCAAGGGAATGGCATTGCGGCAGAGATTGACAGTCGTGCTACCTGTCCACGTGAGGAACTCTACTGCGGCGGCAGCTTCACGCTTACAGCTTTGGGTACGGGATATACCTCTTATAAATGGTATAGTGGTAAGCCCGATACAGGTCTTACGCCTTTGGCAAGTACCACTAGTAACCAAGCGGTAAGTTCGGCAGGCTACTATACAGTAGAGAAGATAGCCACTTGTAGTGGTATTGAGGCGAAGACTACAGAAGTGATCCGCTTGGTGGACAAGAGTGATACCACGGTAGATCCTATCAGAGCCTTAGCGGGCAATGTAGGAGGGGTATGTGCTACGGATAACACCAAATGGCAAAGCCACTTCTACTTCTGTGGAGGTACAGGCAGCAAGGTATTGCAGGTAGCCTACCATCAGTCAGGAGTAAAATGGCAGAAAGAGGGCTCAGGCTGTAGCAATGCCAACCAGCCGAACTGTTATAATACCAGTGCGGCATGCTGGTCTACAGTATCTACCGATAGGAGCTTTACCATAGGAGGTACTACCCCAGGTAAGTACCGCTTACAGGTGGGCAATGGCACTTGTACGAGAGAGTTCTACTTTGAGGTCTTCACCACCCAACTCTCAGGGACCTTAATAGGAACCCCTACCCCACATACAGCCTTGAGTTTAGGGGCAGCGAACTTCGAGATGGGTACCCATGGAGTACAGTATGAGTACGTAGCTACCCGCTCTGATGGTAGAATCTTCACAGGAGATGGCCCTGCTTCAGGCGCCAATATGCACAAGGTGGACGTAACAGGTCTGGAAGTACCGAACAATAGGAGTCAGGATACCTTTAGAATAGTGATCAAGGCTAAGGGAGGTGCGCTCAATGGATGTACCTTCGAACAGACAGTAACAATCAACCGCTTGGAGACCATGAAGGCAGAGGTAGAATATACCGGAGAGTGGTCTACTACAGAGTGTAACAAAGCTAAATATAACTTTACGGTATACGGTGGGGTACGTAACTACCGATACCTTATATATAAGATAGATGGTCAGTTGGCCAAGACAGAGTATGCGGGTAAGATATTTGAGCAGCTTCCTGATGCTGACTTCTCAAGTGCAATTACCCCTACCAATGCAGTAGGTACGGTACCAGATGTATTCTCCTCTTGGATAGAAGTCCCAAGAGAAGGTAAGTATATCTTCTTGGTACGAGATCATGATGATAGATATGCCTTGACCAATGAGGTACAGGTAAGCCAAGCCTCTCGCTATGCGGTAGAGGTTACCAAGGTAGACCTTACGTGTGCGACCCAGCATGGAGGAAGCATCTCGGCTAAGTTCTTGGAGAGCAATGTACCAAGTCCAAGTGTGAAGTTGGAGAAATACAAGACCGACGGCACTATGGATACGAGCTTCCCAGCACAGAACAACCTTGCAGGCCAGTTCAACAACCTTTCAGCAGGTAAGTATAGAGTGACCCTTAGCTACCTCTTCAATAGTGGAGGTGGTGGACGTCGTTGTGAGATTGTTCGAGATATACGTATAGAATCTCCAGCACCTATAGAAGCCTCTATAGGGGTAGTGAGTGCGAACAACTGCGATGGTAACAATGGCAAGTTCTTGCTCAAGGTGAACTGGGTGAAGGGAGGTTCTGGCAGCTATCAGTTTATGTCTACCTCAGGTACAGGCTCCTACAGCCCAGATAGGACTTTGTTGGTGGACGGAGGTAGCCAGGCCAATCCTAAGGTTAAAGTATTTGTAAAGGATAGCAATGGCTGTATTGCCGAGTTCGAAGTAAAGGCCAAGAAAGACTTGACCAAACCTACTTTGGCAGCTTCTACAGTGGATTATGACTGTGGTGGCAACGGAACCTTTACAGTAACGCCAACTGCTCCAGGGGGAGCTACTTATACCTATGAATATAGCTTGGACGGCGGCGTACGTCAAGCGCCAAACTTAGGCAATGCGATGCGCTATACAGGTTTGGCAGGCAGAGCTACGCCATATTTAGTTCGAGTATACTATACAGAACCCGCTACCGAGTCGGTGAACCAGCTCTACAATGAGACTTTTGCCGACATGGAAGACCTTGACGAGAGCGATGGTGCTCCTACAGGGGTAGGTTCAGCTAAGACAACAGGCATACTCTCAGCGGGAGTGCATGTGGTAACCAAGCAGTTACCAGCCACTCCAACTACCTACCGCTCTTTGGCAGGTACAGGCAGATACTATGCGATACACACAGCACCAAGCGATAACCGCTTGTATGTGAAGGATATACAGAATGTGGTACCACGTGCTAAGGCAACAGTGAAGTTCAAGTATGTGAACTTGGGCAATGATGCCAATACGGAGGCGAGTGTACCACTGAGAGTGACCCTACAGGTGACCAACCCAGGGGGCTCAGGTACGACAGCCTTTGTACGTACTCTTCCAGCAGCAGCGCAGGGAGGTACATGGCAGAGTGGTGAAGTGACCTTTGAGGATTTGGAAGGCTTCAACCAGCACACCCAGTTCCGCTTGATTATAGAAGCGGGCGTGAACAATGCTGCGGTGGGTCTGGATGAGATAGAAGTGATCCAGCCTACTAAGAACTGCCAGTCAGGAGAGCCTATCTCGGTACAGGTAGAGCCAAGCAAAGGCTTTGGAGCGACCATCACTCAGGTAGAACCTCCTAAGTGCCATGGTGGAGAGGGTACCCTATTGGTAAAACTCAGAAACATCAAGGCTGGAGCTACCTTTGAGTACCAGCTCAACTCAGGAGCGTATAGAAGTACTACATTGGTAGGTACGGATGAGCTGAAGATACCAGCTCCAGTGACAGCGCCTTCGGATCCAGCTCATACCCTGAAAGTACGTATGGTAAACCCAGATGGTACCTTGTGTGAGATTACCGCAGGTGGGGTAGAGGCACGTATCAATGATGTTCCTGCCTTGACCATAGAAGAGGTGAAGATCTCTCCTAAGGGCTGTATAGCACCTTACATGACAGCTAGAGCGATCATCCGTGTAGCTTACGGGCGCACACATAGTGGAACACATCCATATACAGTACAGAAGAAAGGCCCTGCTGATGCAGATTTTGTGGATGTACCTACGGCGGATGTGACATGGGCAGGAACGACAGCTACAGTGGCGAACCTTACCGATGGAGTACACTATCAGTTTAGAATTAAGGATGCGAATGAGTGTCTCTCGAATATAGAGCAGAAGTTTATACCTGCGAAGATAGATATAGATGTAACCTTGACCCCAACCTTGTGCTTACAGTCAGGTAGGACAGGGGAAGTGATGGTACAGGTGAACAATGGTAATGGAGGCTATGAATTTAGCAAGGATGGCGGAACCACTTGGGTAAGTGACCCAGGCAACCCAACCGAATACCGCTTTGATGGTCTGAACCCAGCGAGCTATACCATAAAAGTAAAAGACGCCTTAGGCTGTGAATTTACCCAAGTGGTAGTGATACCACAGGTGATGGAAGTAGGTCTTACCTCGGATGATGCCTTTGGATGTACTACCCCACAAGAGCAGATCACCATTGAGGCCAAGGGAGGAGCCCAAATATCAGGAGGATATACCTTCACTTGGAAGCGAGGTGGCGTAGCTACAGATCCATCGGGTTATAACCCAACGACAGATACGGACGGCGGCAATGTACTTACCAATGTTACACCGGGAGCTACAGTTACTTATTTGGTAACGATTAAGACAGCGGGAGAATACCACTTCAAGGTGGTAGATGCCAACGGCTGTGAACATATAGTAAGCAAGGAAGTAAAAGCTGAAACTCCAGCCTTCCTTACAAATCCTGGTCTTTCTGCTAGCATGGTAGCTTGTACAGGAGAGTCTACGGGAGTGATAGGGGTTTTTGATGGAACGGCTTACTTACCGATAACAGATGCTATTGATAGAACTAAGGGAGTAGCTCCTTATGTGATAAAGATATATAAATATGCTACCACTCCAGGTAGTGCAGAGACCCTACAGTCAAGTAATACCGGTCGAGACTTGAGCAAAGGCTGGTATAAGGTAGAGCTTTCTGATGCTAAGGGATGTAAGACTTCTGTAGATTTGGAAATCAAAGAAATAGAAGCACCAGTGCTTACCTTGGTAAGGAAGAAAGACATCTCTTGTACTTCAGGAGCAAGCAGCTTGGGAGAGATAGAGTTAAGCTTTACCACAGGTTTACAAGGCAACTATTACATGGCCTTGTATACTGATAGTAACTATACTACCCCTGCACAAAATCATGCAGGTACGCCACAGGTGACAGGAGAGAACTATGTGAACTCCACAGGAGCTACTAAGATTTTTGATCACTTGCCACCAGGGGATTACTATCCAGCGATTACCAATATGGCTACGGGCTGTAAGGTAACATTACCAATGGTACAGATAGGAGGCTCTCAGATCAAAGCCAATGCAGGCGCTGTGCAACAGGTAGACTGTAACACGGCTAAGCAAAAGGTAGCGTTCTTTGAGGATGGAGCGGAGATAGATGAGAACCAGCTACAGGTAGCCATCTACCGAGATGGATCCCTCAGCAGTGGTTTGCTCACTTGGATCTCAGGTACTACAGGAACGATCATAGGTACAGGAAACAACAAGAAAGTAGAAATAGAGTTTACCCTTTTGGCGAAGACTCCTTATAGAATTGCAGTACAGTATAAGGGCTGTAAGACCTTGTTGGATGGTACTTTCAGACCGAATATTACGACTTCAGGGGTAACAATTACTGAAAAACGTAAGCCAAACCTCTGTGGAGCAGGTGCTACAGGATCAGTAACATTACACTATGAGTTAAGTGCCTTTGCAGGTAGTACGGCACCTAAGTGGGAGTTGTATACTTATCCATTTGATACTCGTCCAGGAGCACAAAGCCCAATAGCTACAGGTACAGCTTCGACTCCATCGGGAGGTAAGAGTGAGATTAAGCAAACGGTAACAGGCCTTACTGAGAACAAGACATATATCTTGGTGGTAAGAGATGGAACGGCACAGAACTGCGTAATGGATACCAAAATCTTTACGGTACTTCGCGCTGCTCAGCCATTGGCCTTTGTACAGACCCACTTGTTGAGAAACTCAGCTTGTTTAGGTTCGGCAAATGAGACAGCTCAGGTGAAGGTAACCATCAAGGATGGAGTAGGTCCTTACAAATATACGATAAGCCAAGCGAGCACAGAGCCTACAGATACTCAGTGGGCACATGCTGCAGTGCTAGCTACCAATAGCCGTGATGTGCTTTTGGATAAGACTTTTGAGACTACCTTTGGTGGTAAGATCAAGGGTACCTCAGCGGGAACTACATGGTATGTACATGTAAGAGATGCGAATGACTGTCATATTTCTCAAGCGGTAATAGTGAAGGAAGATCCTACCCCAGTGGCTACCAAAGCAGAGGTAGAAAATCCATGTGTGGTAGGTACAGAATATACAGTGAAACTAACCCTCAGCCAGATAGGTAAGGGACAACACTACTATACCTTTAAGCCAGCGGGAGGAACAGAAGGGCCACAGTTGCCTATCCAGTTCATCCAGACAGGTCCAAGTGTATGGGAAGGGTATATCTACCGTGTGTATGCATCGTCTACAGCGCGTGATATCACCATCTATGACCAGAACGGATGTAAGAGTACGGCTGTAAACTTTGTCTTCCAAGGCAAGATCAGCTTTGACTTGACACAGTCCAAGCCTATCACCTGTCAGCCAGGTGTGGCAGGCAATGGAGAGCTTGAGATAAAGAACATACAGCATGCCAACTCAGCCAATCCGCACATCTATAGAGTGCTCAAGGAAGATGCAGGAGGAGATATAGTGATAGTGAATGATACTCCACTTACCCTCACAGGTACCACTACGGTGGCCATCACCCAGCCAGGACGTTATAGAGTAGAGATTGTGGATACCACCCACGGAGGTTGTCCATTCAGCCGTACCCTTACGGTCAATGACAAGGTGTTACCGATATTGTCATTGGACAACAGTACCGACTCGAAGTGTTATAATGCCAACCAAGACCTCTTGGATGTAAATGGAGGAGGATCAGCTACCTTGGTAGCGGCTCCAGAGAGTCAGCTTCCGATGAGCTATAGTCTGAAGGCAGCGCGCTATGCGGATGACAATAGTGCAGTGACTGCACTGGCGACCATCCCAGCGACCCATACCAATGTAACAGCGTCCAATACCTATGTGGATTGGCAGAACAATGGTAGACAGGTGACCTTCAAGGGCTTGTTAGGAGATGTAAGAGGAATCATCTATACAGTAGAGGCTAAGGCAGCCAATGGCTGTACTGCAACAACAGAATTTACGATCTATGGGGTGAAACCTATAGAGATAGATATGACCCAAGAGGCAGCAACCCAGTTCCAGTGTAGTGGGGATCAGGAGGTATTGGCTAAGCTGAGCTTACCAAAGACCGCCATCACTGGAGGTAGTGGACGCTACCGCTTCACCCTACTCAAAGGAGGAACTCCGGTACAGGGTAATATAGACCTTACCGAGCCTACCTTCACTATCTCGGATGAGACAGGAGGTAACTTTACCCTAAGAGTAGAGGATGCACAGTACCAATGTGCAGAGGTGACTAAGCCATTCCCAACAGCGATCAAGCCGTTTGTGAAGATAACTACAGTCACCGCCGCAGAGGTTACCGATATTACCTGTCGAGCAGGCGAGGATGTGAAGGTGGAAGCCACCCTTGCACCAGCCGGAGGGGATCCTATAAAAGTAAGCTTGTCACTAAGAAGTGTAACGGATAGCTCTCACCAAACGGTACAGATAATAGTACCTGCGGGAGCAACTACGGCTACTCATACCTTTACCAATGTGCCTATGGGCAACTACAGTGTGGTGGCAACCAATGATGAAACCGGCTGTGTGACCTATGGTACTACCTACAAGGTACAGGATCCGAATACCTTCTCGCTCACCGCGACAGAGGAAAAGCCAGTGAAGTGTTACGGAGGTAATGATGGTTCTATCACCTTTACCTTGGAAGACTTAGACTTAGAGAACAGCGGTGGGGTGAACCAGGCTACCCAAGGGTATACCCTAAGAATCAAGAGCCTTACCCGTCCTACCGATCCGATTATAACAGTGACTGTTCCGGCAGGTTCAGCTACCCATACGCTCAATACCTTGGCATATGGTTCCTATACAGCAGAAGCGGAATCCACTTCTACGGGCTGTATCACTAAGATTCCGGCAAACTTTACCATCCGTCAGGCAGACCAGCCTATCAACATGGCGGCTAAGCTTAGAGTACCGGATGATTGTAGTGCTACAGGTAGCGCGGAAATCTCTATTGATATTACCGGAGGTATAGCGCCTTATAAGGTAACGATGACAGGAGATAATGGCCACACTCAGACAGCTACTCAGGTATACAACCGTTGGCTCTTCACCGGAGTGCCAGGAGCGGCAGCACCAGGGGCTACCTTCACCTTCCAGATAGAAGATGCATGGGGCTGTGTGGTAACTCCTACGGTGAATGTAAATAAAGTTGTCAAGCCAGATCCAATAGACTTTGACGACCCAGAGATCACCATGGTATCTTGTAAGAACGAGCGCGATGGTAAGGTAGTGGTGAAGAATACACGAGGAGGAGCTGTGGATGATCCTACAGCAACGACCCTGACAACCACTTACTATTACGAACTATATCACGATATAGAAGGAGCCATCAGACCATTGCAGCTAAGCAATGAGTTCACCAATTTACCAGCAGGTAACTATACCTTGTATGTAAGAGACCGTTGGAACTGTGAGAAGAGTGTACAGTTTACCTTGGGTACTCCACCGGAGATACAGGTAACCCGAGTGAGCAATAGCAACTTGGTATGCCATGGGGATACAGGTAAGGTAAGTGTCTCTGTCACAGGAGGAACACAGACTCCAGATCCAGATGCAGGAGGTGCTTTGGCATACATTTACAGTTTGGAATTGGTAGAGGCAGACCGCGATGTGGTAGTCAATCGCTTGGATAAGATCAAGACGGCAGATTTCCCTAAAGAGATAGTAGGTCTCAGGGCCGGAGTGAACTACCGAGTAAGAGCGATGGACGGCAAGCGTTGTGCAGGAGAATCCGATTTGTTCTCACTAACTGCAGCACCTAAGTTAGACATTAAGGCCACTTATGAGGACAACTGTGAGGACAATGAATATCAGGGCTATGTAGTACTGACCTTTGAGGATGCTACGGTGGACTTCACCAAGGTACAATACTCTTTTGACAATGGAGTCACTAAGCACTCTTTTGCTGCGGGTATGACCTCTGGAGCACAGGCACGCATCAGTCGTACACACAGTAGTGTAAGGCCTTCGTCTTTGCCACAGTCTATCAAGCTATACTATAGCGATGCGGGAACTAACTGTGAGGGAGAGACCAGCCCAGTGGTGATTCCAGTGGTAGAGAAGTTGACTTTGATCAAGGATCCAAGCCGTCATGCAGATATCAACGAATTACCGCTCTTAGGTAAGAACGGGGTTCCGGATTATACTTACTATATCAATGGCGTACATCAGGGTAACAATGGCACTTACATCGTAAGGAAGCAAGACCCAGAGGGAGTAGACCCAAGCGACAATAAGCTCAAGAAGCGTATAGAAGCGCGAGTGGAAGATAGCAAGGGATGTACGGCAGAAGAGGTATTCTATGTAGAATACTATGATATAGAAATCCCACGTTTCTTCACTCCTACAGGAGATGGTGAGAACGATACTTGGGCACCGCGCAATACGCAGCAGTATCCGAATATCCAGACCTTGATATTCGATCGTTATGGTCGCTTGCTCAAGGAACTTTCTCAGGGACAAAGCTGGGATGGTACTTACAATGGCAAGGAAATGCCTACGGGAGACTATTGGTATATCATCACCTTGGGTGAGGAATCCGATGGTAGGGAATTCAAAGGACACTTTACTTTATACAGATAACAGTTATCAGCTGTCAGTTATCAGTTGTCAGTTTCCAATAACTGACAACTGACGGCTGAGAGTTTATAAATAAATTTTAAAAAAGGATGATGAAAAAACTAGCGTTGTACATATGTGTGCTTATGGGCATGCCGAGTGTGTTTGGGCAAGAGTTGCAATTACCCTCAGGGAATCAGTACTTGGCCGACAGTGAATTTTTGATTATGCCCACTTATGCGGGTATAGGTAACAACGTACGGGTGCGCCTATCGGCAACCAGCCAATGGGTGGGTTTCAAGGAGGCACCGGACTACCAGAGCTTATCGGGTGATATGCGCTTGGGGAACCGCAGTGGACTGGGGTTGAGCTTGTATAATGACCGAAATGGATACACCAAGCAGATGGGAGCGAAGGCGACCTTCTCACACCATTTGACCTTGGATAGTTACGATAGCCATTTTGTGTCGTTTGGGATCTCTTACTTGCTCAATGCCTTCCGTATAGATATCGATAAGTTTACCGAGGCAGGGCGTCCTAGAGCGGATGCTGCTGTAACGGATAACCGAGCGATGATTAATCACAACTTTGAGGTAGGGGTACTCTATCGTTATAAGGGTATTTTTGCCAGCTTGGCAGCGACGAATATCCTGAATAAGAACAAAGAGATGTTCGATGTAAAGGAGCCTACTACGCTAAGGAACTATAACCTATACGCAGGGTATCGTTATAAGAGGACACCTAGTAGTATTTTGGAGATAGAGCCCTCTGTATTTGTGCAATATAGAGAGGGGGATAGCCGCTCTCTAACCGATGCGAATGTAAAGTTCCGTTGGTTTGATTTTGAGGACTATTATTGGGTAGGAGCCACTGCTCGTTTTGTGAATGATCAGGCTTTCAAGCCACTTTCTGTAGGGCCTATGTTGGGTCTGAAGAAGGGGGTGTTCTACTTCGCTTATGGGTACAACCTCAACCTGAACACCATACG
>QWCT01001211.1_pt1 | contig 13790 bp, 12 predicted proteins | sample 1972681 | NCBI WGS metagenome assembly QWCT01 (sample SAMN09866701, study PRJNA288562) | Human oral metagenome isolate pre3_saliva, whole genome shotgun sequencing... | isolation source: mouth | host: Homo sapiens | place: USA: California | reverse complement strand
GATCTCTGACAGGCGATTGCTTTCCATCCATCCCATCTGCCCCTCGTCGGAAGACACGACCGTGCCGCTATATTCGGTAGCCTTGAACAGAAGAACAACATACCGTCCGTCTTTGATTGGAAATTGCTTCACGCCAACAAGACGGGGATTTTTTATGGCCAGCCCCGTTTCTTCTTTCATTTCACGAATCACTGCGTCAACGAAAGATTCTCCCGGTTTCACATGACTGCCCGGAAGGGTATATCCTTGCCAGTCATTTTTTATTCTGTTCTGCTCATATTGTTCTCACTTCTTCTTTTTCGGAGCGGGAAGTTCCTCATACATTGCTTCCAGCAATTCCCGCAGAAATTCCTTGTTATCCATATCATCCACGAGCAGCATTTCCTTTGCGCCTTCATACGGAAGTTCCATGTCCGCATTCGGCATCATCGTCACAGCAGATTTTGTCGGTTTCACAAGAAAGCGGTCATCGTAAATGCCGCCGACAATCTTGCCGCGATAGTAAATGATGTATTCTCCCATCATCGCGCGATAGGTCACATCATCCAATTCCGAAAGCCGCTCCAATATAAAATCCAGGTATTCCTTGCTTGATGCCATCTGTCAAATCTCTCCTTATAACTCGCACACCGTGATATATTCTTCGGCGTTCTCATACGCGGTCTTGAACCCGACATTCTTATACATCTTAACGGCGTAGTTTACTTTCTGCGCCGCCAGGGATGCTCGTTCGTAGCCCTGCCATTTCAGCAGTTCGAGCATTTTCACCATAAGTTGTGAACCGATGTCCTGACCGCGATATTCGCTTGTAAAGCGAGATGACGAAGGGCGGCGTATCGTCATCCACATGGTCGTAATCGTCCATGATCCTCGTCCAGACCGCTCCGATCACCTTACCACCGAAATCTGCTACCAGGCGGTTATCACCTTTTCGGGTATCGAAATCATCCGTGTACACACGAAGTTCCGGCTTCTCGATAATGTCCCGCGCAGGCGGTTCCGCTCCATTCGGTATGAAGATGGCTTCAGGCTAACCACAAACATTTAGATATCGGTGCAATAAGCATGGATGCATCCTAGCGTCATTTAGAAAAGCGCAGGTAAAGGGCTAAAAGTCTCATGCGAAAACCTCAAAACAGGGTAACCTAACTTAGGTTATATAAACCTTATCTTCGTGAAGGATCACGATAATGTCTCAGGTTACTGGGTCGGGCGTTACTAAGGCACGCTCGGCCGTCACGATCGGTGCATTCACAGCTGTTTACTTCGTCCTCATGTGGTGCTCGGGAATGCTGGGTTTCTTCGGCCCCGCGTTCATGTTTGTTGGCTGGATCATCGGGCTTATCCTCAACGGGCCGGTCATCATGCTGATGCTGGTTCGCTCACGCATGTTTGGCACGCTCACGATCATGGGAAGCATCGTTGCGCTCCTGATGGTCCTAACCGGCCACTCATGGGTTACCGTGCCGGTTACCCTGGTGCTTGGTTTCCTAGCTGACCTCATTGCTCGCAGCGGCGGCTACCTGAATGCATCTCGCAACATCGCAGCATACATGCTGGTCTCCCTGTGGATGATCGGCCCGCTTGCGCCAATCTTTTTCGCTCCCGACTCCTACTACGCAGATATTGCCTCCTCAATGGGGCAGGACTACGCCGATAGTATGCGCGCACTCTTTAGCCCCGCAGTGATTGGGGGATGGCTCGTTGCCGCCATGATCATCGCGTTCATCGGCGGGCTCATCGGCCGCTTCCTGCTACGCAAGCACTTCGCTAAGGCCGGCGTTGCCTGAGATTTCGCCGGCCGAGTCTGCCCCCGGTGAGTCGCCAAGCCGGCTGGATCCGCGCACAAAGCTGCTGGCCCTGCTGGTGCTTAACGCGCTGGTTATGCGGGCAAGTCCCACGACGACGCTCATCGCCGTGCAGGTGCTGGTTGTGGCCGCCCTGGCCTGGGAGGTAAGTACCAAGTCTGCGCTGCGTATAGGTTTTGGATGCCTCATCTGCGACGTGATCTACCTGGGCTCTCCCCTCCTGGTTACCTGGATGCAGTCAGCAGCTTGGCCGCATCCCGTGGCGCTCACAATCGGCACCTGCGCGGCAATCATGTACTGGTTTGCGCGTTTCTTCGCGGGCTTCGGCCTGGCCCTGTACGTGTACCGCACCACCAGGATCGGACAGATGAAAGCCGCCCTGCGCGCTGCCCACCTACCACGCATCTTCGTTGATGCTCTGGTGGTTGCCTTCCGGGTAATCCCCACAGTAGGGGCGGAGGCGGTCGCCATCCGTGAAGCGATGCAGATGCGCGGCGTCGACCTGAGCACACGTGGCGTGCTACGCCACCCACTCGTGATCGCTGAGCAATTCCTAGTGCCGCTGCTTTCGTCTATCGCGCGCGTGGCCGACGACCTAGCGGCCTCCAGTGTGGTTCGCGGCCTAGGCAGCTCTACACGCCCCACCAGCCTTACGCAGCTACGCGCCACAGGCTGGGACGTGCTAGCCCTGGTATGCGTCGCCGCTGTAATTGCCCTTGAATACTGCTGCTACCTGGGAATCCTGCCATGATTGACGTTGCATCCCTATCTTTCTCCTACGTAAGTGAACTAACAGGAGACCGCGTCGAAGCCTTGAAAGACGTGGAACTGTCAGCTGACGCCGGCAGCCTCACCCTGGTCTGCGGGGCCTCAGGCTGCGGCAAATCAACCCTCATGAAGGCACTAACCGGCCTGGTCCCACAAATGACCCCAGGGGAGTTAGACGGGGTGGTGCGTATCAACGGACGCAACCTCGCCGACGTCGCCCTAACCGACGTCGGACACCTATGCTCCTCAGTCTTCCAAAACCCCCGCACCCAGTTCTTCTGCGACACAGTTGCCGAAGAACTAGCCTTCTGCGGAGAAAACTATGGACGCGAGCGCGCCACACTACGCCAGCAAAGCGAACGCGCCGCCAAACTCATGGGCATCAGCCACCTGCTGGAGCGCAAGCTTACAACCCTCTCGGGTGGGCAGCTGCAGAAGGTGGCGTTGGCCTGCGCACTGGCCAGCGGCGCCCCCGTCCTGCTGTCAGATGAGCCCACCTCAAACCTTGACCCCGCCGCGATTAGTGAGGTGCGCGAGGCCCTGAAAGTACTTAAAGAGCAGGGCCTAACGATTGTTGTCGTTGAGCACCGCCTGCACTTCCTGCGCGGCCTGGCCGATCAGGTGCTGCTCATGGAAAGCGGTAGGGTGACGCGGCGCTGGAATGGCGCAGAGTTCTTCTCTATGGGGCAGGCACAGCGTCGCTCGCTGGGGCTACGCACGCTTGTGGACCCTGGCCCGCCCGAAACCTGGGTAGGGCAGGTCCAGGCGGCCCGCCAGGAAAAACAGGTGGGGCAGGGCCAGGCGGGTCGTCAGGAAAAACAGGCGGGCCGCCAGGAAAACAGGGAAGCCACCCCAAGCCAGGTACGCCTGTCATGCCGGGGGCTGAGCTTTGCCTACGGTGCCAACCCGGTTTTTGAAGGGCTCGACGCCGACTTCCCAGCCGGGCAGATCACCTGCATTGCGGGAGCCAACGGCGTCGGCAAAACCACCCTAGTGCGGGTGCTGTGTGGGCTAGCCGCCCCCAGCTCAGGCAGCATCAGCCTGGATGGCGTGCCCGCCTCACGCAAAACCCGGCGCTCAGCCTGCGCCCTAGTCATGCAAGACACCGGCCGCCAACTTTTCTCCGACACCCTCGCCGGGGAGCTAACAATTGGCGCCTCACACGCCAGCGGACAAAGTGGGGAACAGCTACTGGCTGATTTCGACCTCGCTAACCTAGGCGAGCGCCACCCACTGAGCCTATCGGGTGGGCAAAAACAGCGCCTGGTTATCGCCGCCGCCCGCGCAACCGGTAGACCCATCGTCATCCTCGACGAACCCACCTCAGGGGTGGACGCCAGGCACCTAGATTCAATCACCGCCACCCTGCGGCGCATCGCGGATGAGGGGGCCGCCGTCGTCGTTGTTACCCACGACGGCGAGTTTGCCGCAGCCTGCGCAGACCGACTAATCACGCTCACAGCGACGGGTGCTTACTGCGCCCGCGAAGGAGACTAACAATGACCACCAACCAAGACGAGAGCAAGGCAGCGCAAACTGCCTGCCTATGTGAAGCGCAGAGCAGCGCGTGTGAAGCGCAGAGCAGTACACAAAGTAGCCAGGGCGCGCAGGGCAGTGCACAAAACAGCCAGGGCACGCAGGGCGACGATCCACGCGCCGCCTACCTGGCAGGCAAACGCGCCTTCAAAGAGCTAACCGCCCCAATTCGTAAATCCATGATCATTGCCCAGGTACTCGGGGTTCTCTATGGGGCGCTCGCGGTGGCCCCCTACGTTATCCTCGTTCAACTTGGACAGGTGCTGCTGGATGCCGCCCGGGCGGGCGTCTCACCTGATCGTGGCGAGGTTATGGACCTACTGATGTGGCTTATCAGTGCCTTTGGGGCCCGCTACGGAATCTACTTTGTGGCCGTAAGCATCACCCACTTCGCGGACCTGCGTTTTGGGCACATCGTGCGCTCTCGCATGGTTAAAGTTCTATCCGGCGCCCCCCTAGCCTGGTTTACCTCCACTAACTCAGGGACCGTGCGCAAAGCCATCCAGGACGACACACACGACGTACACACTGTTATCGCCCACGCGCCCGTCGAATCCACCGCTGCCATCAGCGCGCCGATCTCTTTAGTTATCTACGCCTTCATTGTTGACTGGCGACTTGGACTCCTCTCGATTGCCACCATCCCCATCTATGGCCTCATATATGCATGGATGCTGCGAGGTATGGGGGATAAGACGGCGCAGATGGACCGTCACCTCACGCGCGTGTCAGCCACCATGGTTGAGTTCGTCTCCGGCATTAGCGTGGTTAAAGCCTTCGGGACTGTGGGGCGTTCACACCAGCGTTTCACCCAGGCTGCTGAGGAATTTTCACGCTTCTACCGTGAGTGGTGCGACCCCATGTTGAAGGGATCCGCATTGGGGCAGGCCAGTGTGTCTCCCTCCTTGATTCTGCTTATTTCGACGGCGGGAGGGGCGGCGCTGGCGGCCACGGGCGCAGTCAGCCCGGTTCAGGTCATCACCTGCGCGCTTATCGCCCTGGTTATCCCGGCGGCTATCGAGGTGCTGGGGACAACGGCCTGGGCCTACCAGATTGCCGGCGCGGCTGCGCTGCGTATCGTTAACCTGCTTTCTGTGAATCCTCTGCCTGCCACTGGCACTTTGGTGCCTGAAGCGGCGGATATTGAGATCGACGACGTCTGCTTCTCCTACGGCCCTACGCTCGCCTTAGACCATGTAAGTTTGCGCGTGCCCGAAGGTAGTATCACTGCGCTGGTGGGCTCTTCTGGCTCTGGTAAGTCCACCCTGGCCACACTGGTTGCGCGCTTTGCTGACCCGGACCAAGGCAGGATCCGTATTGGGGGCGTAGATCTGCGTGACGTCGACCCAAATGCTCTCTACAAGCATGTCTCGTTTGTACTTCAAGACCCGCAACTTCTTGATATTTCCGTACGTGACAATATTGCGCTCGGTATGCCCGAGGCCAGCGATGAGGAAATCTGGGCTGCTGCGAAAGCTGCCTGCATAGATGATTATGTGCGCGGCCTACCTCAAGGTCTTAACGCTGTCATCGGCCAGGATGCGCATCCTTCAGGCGGCCAAGCTCAGCGTATTGCGATTGCCCGCGCCCTGCTTGTAGACGCCCCCATCCTTGTACTTGATGAGGCCACCGCCTTCACAGACCCGGAAGCTGAAGCCGATATCCAAGCAGCCCTGACCCGACTGGTCCAAGGCAAGACAGTCCTGGTGATCGCCCACCGTGCTACCTCAATTGCCGGTGTCGATCAGATTGTCATCCTTGAGGCGGGCCGTCTCATTGCGCAAGGCACCCCCAAGCAACTCGCCGACCACCCATACATGCGTCGCATGAGCGCAGTGAAAGGACACTGACATGTTTGAGCTTATATCACGACTGCGTGAACCACTGTCTGCTGCGGGACGCACTAATTTCAGGAAGGTGACGGCGCTTTCCTGCATCGTTGGCGTGGTTAGAGGTTTATCCTTGATCGCGTTCATCCCGGCCGCAATTGCCTTAACTTCAGGGCGGCCAGCCTGGGGCATGAACCTAACTGCCTGGCTCATCGTACTGGCGCTGTGCGCGCTAGCTTCTTTCATCACTGAATACCTGCTAGCTATGCGCTCCTATATGGTCTCCTTCGACTTCCTGTCCAACATGCACCGCGCAATCGGCGATAAAGTAGCCTCCCTGCCGCTGGGCTCTTTCCGGGCGGACACGGCCGGAAAGATGTCACGCCTGGTTTCACGTGAACTAATGCTGTTAGGCGAGATGTTCGCGCACATGTATTCGCCCTTCATCGCTGCGATCGTCACTTCACTGACGATGCTTGTGGGTATCACTGTGTTCTCTCCGGCTCTGGGGCTGGTGTGTGTGCTAGCTATTCCCGTCATCGCTGGGGGAGTGTGGGTGGCCCGCACCTGCCTGAATTCCGGATCTGCACTTAAAGAACCTCCCGCCCAAGAGCTGTCTCACCGCATCGTAGAGTATGCAACCAAGCAGGGAGCCCTGCGCGCGTGCGGGCGCTCCAGCTCCTATGATCCGCTTGAGCGGGCCGAGGACACCTATGGGAAAGCCGCGCGGCGCTCACTGATACGTGAAACCATCGGTCAGGTTGTCAACGGGATGGCCGCTCAGGTGGTCGTGGTTTCACTGATTATTGTGATTGGGCTGCTGGTGGTGGCCGGTAGCGTCAGCCCTGTGGAGGCGATCGTCTCGATTGGTCTGCTTTTACGTTTTACGCAGATCCTCGTCGATATTGGGATGCTAGCCTCCGCCTTTGAAACCCGCCGCCCAGTGTTGGATCTAAGCCACGAGGTCCTTAGCGCCCCCGAACTGCCAATCCTTCCAGCCAGCTGCGATCAGGACCCGGCCTGCTCTGGTTCCGCTGTGGCCCTTACTGACGTGTCCTTCGCCTACGAAGCCGACCACCCCGTCCTGCGCGGCGTTTCCTTCCAGGTTGCGCCGGGAACCATGACGGCGATCGTGGGCCCCTCAGGTTGCGGCAAGACCACTATTGCGCGCCTAGTTGCCCGCTTCTACGACGTCGACGCCGGCAGCGTGAGTGTGGGGGGACGCGACGTGTGTCAATGGGACACTGCCCAGCTCATGGCCCAGCTGTCGCTAGTCTTCCAGGATGTATATCTTTTCGACGACACACTCGAAGCTAACGTACGCATTGGTAGAGCCGATGCTAGCGACGACGACGTCAAAGAAGTAGCCCGCCTAAGCGGCGTCGACGAGATCGTTGAGCGTCTACCACTAGGGTGGAACACCCGTGTAGGTGAAGGGGGCCGCGCCCTATCGGGCGGCGAACGTCAACGTGTCTCCATTGCCCGCGCCCTGCTCAAAGCCGCCCCCATTGTTCTCTTCGACGAGGCCACCAGCGCACTGGACCCCGAAAACGAAAACCACATCACCGACGCCATGGATGCGCTGCGACGCAACGCCACCCTCATTGTCATCGCCCATAAACTCGACACCATTACCGCTGCAGACCAGATCATTGTGCTTGACCACTCTGGCCGCGTAGCCCAGGTAGGCACACACGCCGAGCTCTATAGCCAAAGTGATGGACAATACCGGGCCTTCTGGCAGGCCCGCAGCCGGGCAACCGGATGGAAGCTGGTCTAAACCGGGCGGAGACTGCTCTAAACCGAATGGAGGCTGGTCTAAAAACCATCTCAAATTAAGGCTGATCAAAAAACTACTCCCGCGAGCCATAGCTCGCGGGAGTTTGTCTTAGGCTTTAGCGCGCGATAGATCCACAATCAAACCCAAACCTGCCACCAATGCCGTAGGCAGGATCCAACCCAGCTGCGCACCCTGGCCGGGGGAGAGAGCTAGAAAATCATTTAGCGCCGGCACGTCTTTAACATGCTCGCTGACAAAGGTGAGTGCCGACCACAGGGTTGCGCCCCACGCAGCGAAAGTGAACATGAAATTACTGCGCAGACGCAAAGCATGGCTGAGCAAAGTCGCAAACACCAAAGCAATCGCAATGGGGTAGAGGAAAGTAATCAGCGGAGCTGAGATCTTAAGCAGAGTCTCCAAACCATAGCTAGCAAAGGCGAAACCAATCACCGCAAAAACAATAAGCAACGCCCGGTAACTAAGCTTCGGGGCAAGGCGGTTAAAGAACTCAGCAGAGGCAGCCAATAAGCCCACCGCCGTCGTCATACAAGCCAACAACACCGTCAAACCATAGGCGTACCTACCAACCGACCCCATAGTCAGTGCCGACGCATCCGAAAGCAGGGCGGCGCCGTCGCTATAACTAGCCCCATTAGGCATCAACTGACCCACAAAACCAAGGCCCACATAAACCGCAGCCAGCAAAGCGCCAGCGATAAGTGCGGCCACACCGGTGTGGGTGGTGGCCCCCGAGCGGGAAATGCCGGTGCGGCCAAAAGTGAAGGCGTTAACCACCACGATACCGAAAGCCAAGGCAGCTACCGAGTCCATCGTCATATAGCCAGATAACAAACCGGCATTAATCGGCTGCGTGGTGTAATCACCCTGGGGAGCGGCAGGGGCGGTCTCAAAGACACTCAGTGCGCGCGTCACCAGCAGAACTAGCAGCAGCAACAAGGCCGGGGTGAGGATCTTACCCAAGTAATTAACCACCTTGCCTTCACGCCAGCAAAGCAGCACTGCCACGGTGAAAAACACAGCGTTGAAAATAATTGAAGGCAAAATGCCGGTGCTATTAATAATCGGTTTTATAGCGGTTGAATAGCTAACCGCACCAGTACGCGGCACGCCGTAAATAGCGCCAATCGATAAATACACTGCCGACGGGAAAATAACCCCAAACACCTTACCGGCACGCGAGGAAAGGTCTCGTAGATCCGCTCCGGCCACTGCAATGGCAAAAACAGAAATAACCGGTAGCAGCACGCCACCAATCAAAAAGCCAATAATCGCAGGGGTGAAGGCAGTGCCCGCCTGGGCGCCCATAACCGGTGGGAAGATCAGGTTTCCGGCTCCGAAGAACATCGAAAACAGCATCAGTGACACGGCAATGAGTGAAACTTTGCCAGCCTGCTTATGCGGTTCACTGCTAGACGTTGAAGTTTTAGCTGATTTAGCTGCCATAGCGTTTAGGTCTTTCGTCTAGAAGATACTCGATGAGACAAGTCTTGCAGTCTAGACAAATATCTACCAGGGCCTACCTTGCTAAATACCGAATTTCAGGGTGGCTGGGGTGCGGGCAAAAAATGTTGGGGGGTGAGTGTTTCACGTGAAACACTCACCCCCAACGCAGGCTACGTAGTCGGTATTTTGCTGCGCTAGCGGCTACTGGGCGTCCTGATCCTCGCCCTGATAGTTGTTGTAGGCGGCTAGCACCAGCTGCTGGCACAGCTGCGTGAAGTTACCATCCACCTCAGCTGCCAACGGCAGCAGTGAAGTCTCAGTCATGCCCGGCACCACGTTAACGTCAATGAACCAAGGTGTACCTTCGGCGTCGACAATAAAGTCAGAACGCGACAACGCCCCCAAACCCAAAGTCTCGTGAACCTTCACTGCCGCCTCACGCACGGCGTCGTCACGGGCCTGATCTAAACGCGCAGGCACAAAAAACTCACTGCGGCCAGGGTTGTAACGCGCATCGTAGTCGTAGGAGCCGTCAGTAACAATCTCCACCGTCGGCAGGGCCCGAGCTACGCCGTCACCGTCACGCACCACCGAAACTGAAGCTTCCACACCCTCCACAAACACCTCAATCAAGGCGTTATCAGAATAGGCGAAACACTCCACCATCGCAGAACGCAGCGAGTCGACGTCGTCGGCATAAGAAACCCCTAGCGCCGAGCCACCCTGGAAAGGTTTAACCACCAGCGGCAGTCCCAGATGCGCAATCACCAAATCCAGCAGCTCATTGGCGCCCAGCTGGTTGAAGAAAGACTGCGGCAGGGTCAGTGAATCAGGCGTGGCCACACCCGCTGTACGCACCCCAGCCTTAGCGGTGGGCTTATAGCTAGCGCGCTGGCAGCCATCAGAGTGCGTGCCCACAAACGGCACCTCCAGGGCCAGCAAGATGTTCTGTAAACTGCCATCCTCACCAGTGGATCCGTGCACCAGCGGCCACACCACATCGGGCTTGTAGCTGCGCAAAGACGCCAGCAAAGAAGCATCAGGGCAGAAAGTATTAACTTCGTGGCCGGCCTCGCGCAGCACCCTAGCTACGCGGTGAGCCGAGCGCAGCGAAACCTCGCGCTCATGGTTGAGGCCGCCGGCAATGATGGCCACACGCAATTGCTGTGTCATGAAAGGTCTTTCTATACGGCTAAAAATTTGTAAGTAAATTTATGTGAATACCCAGGGTGCTCGTGACGGTACCGCAAGCTGACGGGCGCCGGGGCGGGCGGGGCAAGGTGGTAACCAGGGACCCGGCGACTAGTGCTGTCCGGGAGTGGGGCGCTTGGCCGTGCCAAACAGCGAAACCAGCTCCAGGTCGCGGTTAACCACCTCAGAGATGCGGCGTACGCCCTCACGAATATCTTGCTCGTTGGGGTAGCAGTAGGACAGACGCATATGGTCGCGGCCCTCGCCGTTGGCGTAGAAGGCGGTACCCGAAACATAAGCCACCAAGTTAGTTACCGCGCGCGGCAGCATGTCCTTGGCGTCCAGGCCCTGCGGCAACTTAACCCAGGTGTAAAAACCGCCCTCGGGAACATTCCACTGGCACATGGGCAGGTAGTCGTTAAGCGCCTGAATCATGGCGTCACGTCGCGAGCGGTACATGCCTCGGAAAGTGGAAATCTGGTTGCGCCAGTCAAACTCGCTTAGGTACATGGAGATCGAATACTGGCCCATAGAGGTGGGGCACAGGATCGCAGACTCAGAGGCTAGCTTTAGCTTTTCGCACATTGCCGACGGTGCACAGGCCCAGCCCACGCGGTAACCGGGAGCGAAAATCTTAGAGACAGATCCCAGATACAGTACGTGATCGGGCGCCAAGCTCTTAAACGAAGTGTAGGTGCGCCCGTCAAAGCCCAGTAGGCCGTAAGGGTTGTCCTCCACAATCAGTACGTGGTGGCGCTTGCAAATCTCCACGATCTGCGGGCGACGCTCCTCGCTAACGCACACCCCGGCAGGGTTGTGGTAGTTGGGAATGGTGTAGAAGAACTTAACCTTGCGGCCCTCGCGCTCCAGGCGAGTGAAAGTTTCTTCCAAGGCCTGGGGAATGACGCCGTCGGCATCAATAGGGCTCTGCACCACCTCAGCCTCATAGGCGCGGAAAATACCCAGGCTACCCAGGTAGGAGGGGGCCTCACAGACCACCACGTCACCCGGGTTAATCATGATTTCGGTGATTAGATCCACGGCCTGCTGAGAGCCGGTGGTGATGAGGATATTGGCACTGTCAGCCTCGATGCCCTCATAAGCCATTACTTCAGTGAGCTGCTCTGCCAGCTGCGGCAGACCTTTACCGTTGCCGTATTGCAGGGCCTTGTAGCCGTCACGCAGCAGCATCTGTTTGGTGGCTTCAGCGATGTCAGCCATGGGCAGGTCTTTGAGGTTGGGCATCCCTCCGGCCAGTGAAACTACCTCCGGGCGCGATGCCACCGAGAATAAGGAACGCACTTCTGACTCGCGCAGCCCTGCGGCTCGCTCTGCGTAGGAGTCTAGCCAGGGGTCGAGTCGGTTACCTCTTTGATTCTCAGTCACGGTGGTTCCTTTCGTAAGCGCTGGTGGGCTGGTTGTGCCCAGGCGCGCGTAGCTTTAATTCTGCCACGTGATGGCGTCTAATGCCGGAAAGCTACTGAGGGCGTAAGTGCTGAGGTGCTGGGGTTGGGATGTTGGGGTTTGGGTGTGGGGCCGACGGCGACGCTGCGGTTGGGTGCTTGGGGTACTTGGGGTGGGATGTTGGGGTTTGGGTGTGGGGCCGACGGCGACGGCGTGCGCGGGCCGCGTTTGCTGTGAGGGGCGGCGCCAGGCGGCAGCTGTGCGAAGTGCGGCAGCATAGAGGCCGACGGCGGCGCGGGGTGTGTGTGGCGCGTGTGTTTCACGTGAAACACGATGTTTATCGTGTGGCTGGCTGGCGACGTCGTCGTCGATATTTAGTGCTTAAGGGAGGTGGGCGTAAGGGGATGGGCACAAAAACTGACAAATCATCCCTTCCCTATAAAACCCCATGGAATTTTTATAGGGAAGGGATGAAATTGCCTGTATTTGTCTGAAATTGCCTGTGTGTACCTGTGTGTATAGCTCAGGCGTTGGGGAAGGCGGCCTTCTGGACCTCTTCCACGAAGTTAGCCTTGGGGCGTGAACCCACGAACTCGTGGCGGACTTCGCCGTCACGGAACACCAGGAAGGCCGGGATGGAACGCACGCCGTACTTGGCGGCGCTTAGCGGGTTGGCATCCACGTCCACCTTCACAAACTTGACGTCCTCAAGCTGCTTGGCGGCCTCGTCAACCACCGGAGCCATCTGACGGCAAGGCGGGCACCAGGTGGCCCAGAAGTCCACCACTACGGGCTTGTCAGAGTTGATGACCTCGTCCTGGAAGGTAGCGTCAGTTACTGCGAGAGCGTTCGACATGTTGTTCTCCTTGTATTTGATAGCTGTTTCTAGCCTAGTAGAGATTGAAAGGATTGTGGGTGCAAACCCACGCTAGTTATCAGGCGGGTAGTTAGTTCAGTTCAGCCAGGTAGTGTTGGGCGTCCAGAGCGGCGCGGGTGCCTGAGGCGGCAGCAGTGATGGCCTGACGGTAGGTGGGGTCTGCGACGTCGCCGCAAGCAAAGACACCGGGGACGTTAGTGCGGGTGGAGGGGTGAGAAACCACCACATAGCCGGCGGCATCCAGCTCCAGCTGGTCACGCACCAACTCGCTGCGCGGGCTGGAACCAATGGCAACAAACAGCCCGGTAGCCTCCAGCTCGCGAGTTTGACCGGTAACCGTGTCGGTTAGGGTTACGCTCTCTAGCGCCCCCTCGCCATGCAGTGCCGATACGCGCGAGTTCCAAGCGAAGTTAATCTTGGGGTTCTCCAGGGCGCGCTTAGCCATAGCAGCCGAGGCGCGCAGCTCGTCGCGGCGGTGCACTACAGTCACAGACTTAGCGAAAGTGGTTAGGAAGGTTGCCTCTTCCATAGCGGAGTCGCCGCCACCCACCACAATGATGTCCTGGTCGCGGAAGAAGAAACCGTCACAGGTAGCGCAGTAAGAAACGCCGTGACCGGAGTACTTATCCTCTTCCTCTAGCCCCAGCTTGCGGTAAGCCGAACCGGTGGAGAAGATGACGGTGCAGGTCTCAAGCACCTCATCTTCTAGATGCACGCGCTTTACCTCGCCAGCCAGCTCCAGCTTGACCACATCCTCATAGCGGATGTCGGTGCCAAACTTCTCAGCCTGCTCCATCATGTTGTTCATCAGGTCAGGGCCCTGAATACCCTCAGGGAAACCGGGGAAGTTTTCCACCTCAGTGGTGTTCATTAGGGCGCCACCGGCAGTCACGGCGCCTGCTACCAGCACCGGCTTGAGCTGGGCTCGGGCCGCGTAGATAGCGGCGGTGTAACCGGCAGGTCCGGAACCTACGATAACGACGTCGTGAACCATGCTGCTCCTGTTCTTCAATGTTTGTTGGCAGGTACAACCGAGACCTAGGTCCGAATGTTCCCAATACAAATGTTAGCTGCGCCCTATCAACTAGGGGCAGCTAACTTAACTAGCGGCGGTAACTATTGTCCCTGGGTTG
>QWCT01001209.1_pt1 | contig 13799 bp, 9 predicted proteins | sample 1972681 | NCBI WGS metagenome assembly QWCT01 (sample SAMN09866701, study PRJNA288562) | Human oral metagenome isolate pre3_saliva, whole genome shotgun sequencing... | isolation source: mouth | host: Homo sapiens | place: USA: California | reverse complement strand
GTAATCACGGATACAGGTGCCGTCTGGAGTATCATAATCATCACCATAGACTTGGAGCTCTTTGATTTTACCTTCGGCAACACGCATGACGACTGGCATAAGGTTGTTTGGAATACCGTTTGGATCTTCACCAAGAAGTCCGGAAGCATGAGCGCCGACTGGGTTAAAGTAGCGCAAAATCACGACAGAGAGTTCTGGGCGGGCAATAGCCTCAGCTTCAAGAATCTTTTCAATGACGTGTTTAGTTTCACCGTAAGGGTTAGTGATACCAACGCCGGTAGTCATGGACTCATCGAGCCTACCAGAATTGAGGCTGCCATAAACAGTAGCAGATGAGGAGAAAATAATTTTATTAACGTTGAATTCGGCCATACACTTCAAGAGATTGAGGGTGCCGGTGACATTGTTTTCATAATAGCGGAGTGGCTGTTCGATCGATTCAGCAACAGCTTTGAGTCCGGCAAAATGAATGACCGCATCAAACTGAGTGGCAGCAAAAAGTTCGCGCATTTTTTGATAATCAAGTAGGTCAACTTGATGAAAAACTGGAGTCTGACCAGTGAGTTGATTGATTTTTTCTAGGACAGTGATTTTACTATTAAATAAATTATCCAGGATTTCAACTTGGTGACCCTGTTTTTGCAATTCAACAACGGTATGAGAGCCGATATAACCAGTACCGCCGGTGACGAGAATCTTCATATTATTAACTCCTATTTATAACCTTCCTATATTATATACTCTTTAGGGTGATTTTTCGAAAAATCCAATAGAGAGCACTAAGAGGAAACGAGAGTAGTTTATTATAGAGGCGGAGTTTGTTTGTGAGATAGGGATTTTGGCGATTAGATTTTAAGGCCTGTAGGGCTTTTTTTCGATACTCTTTGAAATATCTCTTTTCGATGTGGCCGGTTATGGAATTATCAATAAAGGCAAAATAGGCTAAGATTAGCGCAATGTCACAAACGAGATCAAAATCTGGGGTATTGAGATATTCTCTTGCTTCTTCTGCCATTTGCTCTTTCGCCTGGAGACGTTTTAAAGTTTTTTTAGTCGAGGTAAAGTTTTTGGTAATGTAAGAATTTTTTCGTTGATAAAAATATAATTCATCTTTTAGATACTGAATATTCTTAGCTGCAGCAAAAAGTTTATAAGTCGTAAGATTGTCTTCATGAATCTGGCCGGCTGGATAATGAATAACATGGTCGTCAAATAGAGATTTTCTGCAAAGTTTATTCCAGATTAAAATGTCAAAGTCCTGTTGCTTTAAAAGAAAGTTTTTGGTGGCCTCTGTGCCAGTGATAATTTGAGGATTTAATGGATGCGATATTTTATGATCTTGATAGATTTCTTGATAACCACAGACGGTAATGTCGATATTGGGATTTTGGAGGAGTGGGGCGATGAGTTTTTCAAGAAAATCAGGGGTGACACAATCGTCACTATCCACGAAACTTATAAACTTTCCGCGAGATAATTTGAGTCCCTGATTTCTGGCGGCAGAGATACCGGAGTTGGGCTGGCTGTGGACTCGAATGCGAGGGTTGGTCTTGAAGGCTTTGAGGAGTTTTATGGTTTGATCAGTGGAACCATCATCAACGACAATGACTTCAAAATCCTGAAAAGTCTGCGCCAGGAGTGAGTCGATGCAGTTTGCTAGATATTTTTCGTTATTATAAGTTGGGACGATAATGGAGACAAGTGGAGAGTTTGTCATTTTATTTTCCTTCGATAATCGGAATTAGTTGCTCTTTTATGGTCCTTGGAAAATTAAAATCTTGAAGGTATTTTTTTCTTGAGGCTTGACCATACTGTATCCTTAATTCTTTATTCATTAACATTTTCCGCAAGGCTTTCACAATAGAGTCGACATCTTTAATAGGAACTAATATTCCATTTTTTTGGTGCTGAACTACTTCTGGATTACCGTCAATATTGGTGGCGATAATCGGTTTTCCGAGCATGGCGGCATCAATCAGTGAAAGACTAAGGCCCTCAATATGGGAGACTAGAACAAAAGTTTCTGCGGCAGCGATTTTTTCTAGAGGCTTATCGGTAAAACCATGATATATGATCTGAGACGTTTGGCGTTCTTCACAATAATTTGCAAGCGACCCCGTGCCATAAATATGAAGAGTGGCAGTAGAAAAATCTGGGGCAACTTCAGAAAAGGCAGAAATAAGTTCTTTAATTCCCTTGTATTCTTCGAGACGACCGAGATAGATAAATGAATCTTTTTCTATAACTTGATTTTGGTAGTTAGAAAATGAATCGATGGCCCCATTTTTGATAGTAACTAAATTCGTGAGATTTTTGATTGAAGTCTTTTTAATTAAGTTTTCAAAATAATTTCTTTCAAAATCAGAAATAAAAATTACACGGTCAGCATATTTAGCAAGGTGAAGTATTTTTTTCCCGATAGCATTCTTACATTTTTGCTCAACATTTTGTAAAACCCAACTTCTAAAATCCATGTGGTCGAGCCAGAGGATCTGGATCTTGAGTTTTTTTGCAGCAAGAGTTGCAGCAATCCAATCGTCACGAGACTCAATTATAACGGTTTTAGGATTAAGTCTTTTGAATTGATGAAGATACCAGAAATAGAGGTAGTGTTGCCATAAGATATAGAGTGGAAGAAAAAAATTTCTGAAACCACTCCAGTTTTGGTTTTTTAAAAAGGGGGCTTTTTTAGAGCTAATTTTTTTCTTTTTGGCATCTTCAAGAAGCTGAGAAGATGATGAAAAAATGATTGGACGATAATGGTGATCGGATAGAACCTGGGCAAGAGTGAGTTGATAAGTTTCACCACCACCATAATTTTGAGGAAGCGTGTTACGGATTAAAATGATGCTCGACGAAGTAGATGACCGTTTAGTGGTTTTTTCCATATCTTAATTATAACATTAGATACACTATGCTATAATACAAGATAATATGAAGAGGTACGATTTAACGGTTGCGATAACCGCGCATAATGAGGGCTTAGTTGCCCATAAAACTATGCGGAGCATCCTGGAGGCAACCAAAAAGCTTGAAGAAAAAAATATCAGTTATGAGATATTGATTCATATTGATAATGGTGATCAAATTACTAAGGATTACTTCCAGAGATATAAGGATAATCCTAGTGTTGAGATTTTTGAAAATAGCTTTGGTGATCCTGGACCATCACGTAACTTTTTAGCACAAAAGGCACGGGGCGAATACATAACATTTCTAGATGGAGATGACTTAATTTCTGACAACTGGCTGATAGCCGCATATGGGGTTTTGATTGGAGCAACAGAAGAAGTTATCGTACACCCAGAGGGTATTTTGACTTTTGGCACAGGAGTGAATAATGTACTGACGGTCCAGAAAGAAACTCTCCCAGTAGAAAAGGATACGATTGTTCTATTAGGTGAGAATCGTTGGTGTGCAATTTTAATGGCAAAAACTTCAACTATCCTAAAACATCCTTATAAACATTTAACCGGCGGATATTCCCATGAAGATTATGTTTTCAATGTAGAAACCACGCATGCTGGAATTAAACACCTAATTGCCAAAGAAACTATTCTCTTTTATCGTAGATCTAGTAATTCTCGTCTTTCATCGAGCAATAGCATGAATCAGATAATCCCATATATGGAATTCTTTGATTTCGATAAAGTACGTGGTTTTAGTCATGAGACACATGCTGATGTGTCAGTTGGAGTTTCAATAAAACGAAAAGGATACAGGCTATATAAGAAAATCCGTGATAATAATTTCTTAAATTATTTTATTACACCGCCAGCAAAACTAACTCTTAAAGTTCTAAATAGTCTCAATCAGAAAAATCGACAAAGTAAGATTCCTGACTTTGTAGTGAGAGAATGGGCGAAGATTAATCCGCTTGAAACCCAGCTTTATCCATACCCTTTCATTTTGAAGCGCACTCAAATTTATGACCCAAGTGACCTATCGATTATTGGGGAGACTTATCTGAAGATTGCTCAATCTGTAACACATACGCCGGATTATATTTTCATGGTACCTTGGGTAGTTAGAGGTGGGGCTGACAAGGTGATGCTTAATATGATGAAGGCGATTGAGGAAATTCACCCAGGCTCTAAGTTCACCGTGATTACGACTCTACCAAACAAGAATGTTTGGTCTAAGATGCTTCCAAAAAATACCGACTTGATCGAGTTTGGTAAATTAGCAGATGGTTTACCACCATATGAAAAGGATGAGTTATTATCAAGGGTAATCACACAGCTAAAATGTAAGCGATTACATATCATCAACTCTGAATATGCCTATGATTGGGCTTATAAACATCAGGAGTTGATTAAGAACCATTATGAGTTAACAGTTTCGGTATTCGCTTCTTGTTTTATTCCAGAGAGTAACTTTACTTGTAGATTCTCGTTCGATGATCCATTCATTTTTGACGTCTATAAAGTAGTGAAGAAGATTTTTACCGATAATCAAACTTTCGTGGAGGAGTCGGTTGAGAAAAATGCATTAGACAAAAAAATGTTTAAGGTACAATATCAGCCAATTATGGATGAAGTAAAAAAAATACACCATGCAGAGGCAAATAAAAAAGTTCGCATACTCTGGGCAAGCCGAGTAACGAGAGAAAAAATGCCAGACATGATTAAGCTGATTGCGAACAAACTAAATCCGGATGAATTTCAAATCGACGTGTTTGGTGCATTTTCTGATGATGTTAATAAGGATTTCTTCAATGGTGTACCTGTAATTAAATATCGTGGAGCTTTTGATGGCTTTTCAAACATACCAACCGATGACTATGACATACTACTCTACACAAGCGTGGGGGATGGCGTACCAAATATTATATTGGAAGCAACAGCGGCAGGTTTACCAATCTTGGCTAGTAATGATGGTGGAGTGCATGAGTTTATTCAGGACGGCAAGACCGGTTCCCTAGTAAAAGAAATTCGGGACGTTGATGGATACGTGAAGAAACTAAAGGACTTCAGGAAAAATCCAAAGAAATATGAAAACTATGTGGAGGCAGCTCAGAAATTACTAGAGGAGAGACACAGTTGGAAGGCATTTATTAAAAAGATGAAGGAAGATTTCTAGATTAAGAGGTGGAGTAAGGAAAAAATAAGATGAAAGATATAAAGGTGAAGATGAAAGATTTTCTAAAAAACCACGGTGACAGAATAAAAGAGTTCTTAAAAATATTTTCACTGGTCTTTGCGCTAAACTTATTCTTATTATCCTTTGTAAACCTCATAACTAACGGTACCGAAACTGATGTTTTCTATGGTGGGGATACTCCTAGAGTCCTACAGGATATGACTTTGCAAGATGGACTACACTATAGAACGTCGGTGCATCCACTTTTTGTAATTCTAACTCAACCATTTGTAAGAGTTCTAGGAAAGTTAACTGGCGTGGTTGTTGCGGCAGTGATTTTCGAAGCTGCGATTGGAGCCTTAAGTGTAACGCTATTTTATCAATTGATGCAAAAGCTAAAGATTAGTAAGAAGACAAGTTTGCTTGCAACAATTGTTCTAACTTTTGCTTTTACTCAAGTTGCCTTCAACTCAATTTTTGAAACTTATGTATTCTCGCAATTTGGGTTAATGTTAATGTGGGTAATTGCAGCCGGCATGATCGACAAAAAACTGGAACTAAAAGAGTATGTATTACTTGTGGTTGCGGGAATTGGAAGCCTTGCCTTTACTTTAACTAATATTGTTCAGTTCTTGATTCTCCTGACTATCATTATTTTTCTAAATAAGAATGTAAAGCATAAAATTATAAAATTTAGTTCAATTCTTCTGGTAGTCTTATCAATTACCGTGATGCTAGCTGACATTCAAAAGGCATTCTGGCCATCAGCAAATAATTTCTTCACTTCCAGTATTAATGGATTTATTTTGGATAAAAACTCTGAAGAATTTACCTATATTGAACGAACCTGGAGCATGAAGCGTGTGATTTTCCAGATGAATACATCGTTCGTTTATCAATTTGGTTTACTCGGTGGATTAATTCTGGAAAAAAATAACCTAATTAATGCTTTAGGATTATTGGGATTTGGAATATTTGGCTTAATTAATTTATATTATTTCTTTAGTAAGAAAAAGATCTTTCATGAGAAGATTTACTTCGCATTATTATTTGCCTACGGTTTTAACTTTATTTTGCATATTTTCTACAACCCGTATGAAAGTTTTCTCTATGTCATGCATTATAACTTCTTAATTATTGCAATTCTCTTCTATATCTTCACGCATTTGGACGAAAAGACTAAAATTTTAAATATACTGAGAGATTTTCTTAGTAAGTACAGAGTCCAAATTATGGCTGGATATGTATTTTTACAAACCATGGGGATCATTAAATATCTGCAAGAAGTACATGCAAAATTTGGCTTTAAAGATACAATGCCGAAATACATTTTAGGTCTAATTATAATTAACTTAATAATCTTTAGCTCAATCGTGATTAAGAAACGCTATCTAAAGATAGTAACTGGAGTGGCGATTATTATAGTAAGTACTTTTAGTTGGTTTTCTTTATCACACTATTTGAATCATCGAGAGATTAAGAATGTCGAGGCGCTGGATCGAGCTGGTATTGACTATAAGCCATTTTTAAAAAATGATTTTAGCAAAAATATGGCAAATGAGTTGGCGGAATATCTATATGAGCTAGATGTGCCACTACGAGCGCAAACGTACTTTATCCAAAAACAAGAGATTAGTCATAAAAAGAATTCTGACTTTCTAAGCTTTGGCATGGGTGATCGCAGAAAGATGATATACAGAAAGGGCAAATTGATTGATCTCCATACAAAACAAGTGATTCGTACTTTTGATTTTAGTCACGAGATGATTATTCCAAATATGTATACCGTGCTTCTACTTGATGAGGCTGGCAATATTACAAGGATCTATGAGGATGAGACTGGAGTGCATATCGAAAAAGGGCGCAAAGCAAAAGTCTGGGAGGATTGGAATAATTTTAACCAATGGGAGGATGACCGCCTAAATAACCGAGAGACCAAACTGGTTGAGAATTTAACGAACGAGACAATTACAACAAGCAAGAAAAAAATTCATTTACCAGATTTTAATGAGTCACCAGTGGGTCGAGTACTTAAGGTATTACATCAGGAAGTTTTGATAAACATTAATCGCGGAAGACCAAACACAACACTACTTGCCAAAACGAACGAAGCGGGGCTATATCGTGAAGGAATGATGGCGGCCATGGTTCTCGAAAAGACTGGAAATACCTGGTTATTTGAAGAATGGATGAAACAGGTTAATAACATTTATGACTGCCGAAATAGATTAGAAAAAAATGAGACAAAGTGTATAGAGTCAGCGGATAATCCTGGTCAACTACTCTATCTTATTGGCGCAGTGGCGAATCATCGACAAGATTTGGTGAATAAAATTAAGGCGGAAGTTAAGCAGAAGACTGTTGACGGAGAATTCACTGGCCTAGTGGATGGGAGCGAGATGGGATACTATCCAACCGCACTGCTAATTAATGGCGCAAGGAAAAATAAGATTGATCTTGGGTATGACCTACATCTAGATAAGGCCGATAAATACCTCGGGCTAACTTGGTGGTTGAACGGATATAAGGAGGCTAAACATGGTAACATTGTAGATCCAGTGCATCCAGCAAAAGAATGGGCGAGCGTACATCAAGAGCCTGGACATTACGGATTGACAACAATCCTTGATGAATCATATCCACTAACTTTCGACGGTGAATTAACCGAAGAAGAGGCAGATGAGCAAAAACTAATTAATGATCATTATAGTCATGTTAAGGGGCCAAAGCTATCAAGCATTTGGCATGCTTCAGAAATGTTCTTAATGCTAGAAAATAGAGAGTAGTGTGATGTTAAAAAATGAAGATGAGAGGCTAAGGCTTTTTAAAAAGATTGATAAATCTTTACTTACTTTGATCTATTTATTTTTGGCCGTGCCAATCGTGATGTGGTTATGGTTCTGGTTCAAAAGATATATCTCAATTCCCTGTATTTTGACTATCATTTATGGATTCTTGGCATTTAGAAAAAATATCAAATACAAATCGCTGGATGGATACGAAAGAATTTTCAATGTTAAAATAATATCCATTACTTGTGTTTTAGTACTGGGGCTTAATATCATCTCTGGAGCTGGAGGATTGATGTTTCAGAACTGGGACTACCATAGCCGCAATGCTTTACTTAAAGATATGGTGGATCATCAGTGGCCAGTAAAATATCAGTTCGAAGCAGGATCACCCGAAGCAGATTTTATCGGATCAGAACAAGGATTATTATCTTATTACTTGGCATGGTTTCTACCAGCTGCTGCAATAGGTAAAGTAAGTAAGAGCTTCAATATGGCTTCAATATTTTCATTCTTCTGGTTGCTTTTTGGCGTTTTAGCGGTGATATACTTAATCTTTCGCTATTTTGATCGAGCAAGTCTGAGGATATTATTAGTACTACTGATGATAACTGGAGTAGATTTTCTTGCGTATTTCTTTGATCGATTACTAATTCGCGGAACTTTTGAGTTTCCAAATCTGATCAACTATCTTGATACCCCACTACAGATGTTTTCCTTTCACGGATTTTTCACGCATTGGTTTTGGATCTTTCATCAAGCGATTCCAATTTGGATAGTAATGATGTTATTCATGAATAATAAGGATATTAGATTATTCGGTCTTTATATTTCGCTAGCAGTAGCCTTTGCGCCGCTACCGACAGTGGGATTCGGATTAATTTTAGTGAGAGAACTTATAATAAAAATTAAACATAGTAGCTTTACGCAAGCATTAAAAGAGGCTCTGTGTCTAGAAAATATTGTGCCAATCTTAGGTATAGTGCCAATATTGCTGCTTTTTAGACAAAATTCGAGTACAGTGGGTTTGATGTTCTCAAGAACATATATCGTACCACTAAGGGAATATCTATTATCCTATATAGTTTATTTGATTTTTGAAGTTTTCATTTTCTTTTTCATTATGACAAGAAAGAATAGGAGCGTGGTTTTATTCTCAATAGTACTCCTGACCATACTACCGTTATTTTACTTAGGAGGTGGGGCTGATTTTGGGAATCGCACGACTATTCCTATAATGATTCTATTATTCATTGAGACAGTTAACTTCTATGTTGACAACAGGAGTCGTAAATATAGAATTTGGTTTGTAAACTTAATATTAATATTATCGTTACCAACAAATTTAGCTGAAATAAATCGATCCTTAATCTATACCTACAAAAGAGATTCAATGACATACAGATTCGAGAGTGACGGATACGGGACACTGGCCAACTTTGAACATAATGAATCAAAGAAATTTATCAAGAATTTTATTACAAAATATTCACCAGATCAAAATTTCTTTACAAGATATATACTAAAATAAGAAGGGAGAAATCATGAAGAAGTATGACAAATTATTTAAGATATTGTACGAATGTGGGATATTATTGGTCGGTTTTATAGTCGTTGATGTTTTTATCTCAATAATCCTCTTTTGCCTAAAGCTACATATTTCAGTGATTAACTTCTGGGCGTCACTAATTATTACCATGCTTGTTTACTTACTGATTGGTAAAAACAATAATAGGACTTACATCGAGAAAGTAATTAGTATTTTATTATTTTTGGTAATTTTATTTAGCTCAATCTTTGTAGCTAGTAAGATTTATGATTCATCCTACGACGGTAATAGCTACCATAAGGGAGCAATTGGGATGATGTCACATGGTTGGAATCCAGTATATGAGACGGCAGAAGATTATAGCGATAATATATTCCATATTCGCGGAGCAAAGATCTTTACCTGGATTGATCATTATCAAAATTTGAGTTGGATTTTTGGAGCCACAGTCTATCGAGTTTTTGGTAATATCGAAACGGCTAAAAGTTTAAACTTTCTGCTGATTGGTGGTGTCCTATTTATCTTAATGCATTATTTTAGAAGATTTAGGTTCAAAAATAGTCAAAGCATAATATTAGCATTTGTTACAGTTTTTTCGCCAGTAGTCTTGTCCCAGTTCTTTAGTTTTTATATTGATGGAAACCTTGCAGTTGCTTTCTATTTATATATCGCAACAATAAGCTTAATTATCTTTGAACTGATCAAACAAAAAAGACTTTCAGGTGACCTTATATTCCCCTTCTTCCTCAGTATTTGTATTTTAGCCAATTTAAAGTTAACCGGTATTCTATTAATTGCAGCAGGTACTTTACCGCTGGCAGCCTACCTTACTGTTCTTTTTGTAAAAAAGAAGATCGAAGCTGCTGATTACTGGAAATTATTTGGAACGACCATAGCTTCAATCTTATTTGCAATTTTAGTGATTGGAAGTACTAGTTATGTAAAAAACACTATTACTATGCATAATCCGTTCTATCCACTACTAGGTGATAATCGTTCGGATATTATCACAACTATGCAGCCGGCTGAATTAATGGGAAAAAATCAGCTCGAGAAGTTATTAATATCAATTTTCTCTAGAAGTGATAACGTGCAGTTATATTCATGGAAAGCGTTAGAGTATAAATTGCCATTAACTTGGAATACTGAAGAAATTAATAGTCTAAATATTACAGATACTAGAATTGGTGGCTTTGGAATCTTCTATAGCTTTATCTTCATTATTAGTATACTAACGATTGTAATATACTTAGTAAAAGCATGCTCGATGAAGATGGAAACTGACTCTGATGGCGCATTAAAAAGAATACTTGTGGGCTGTATTTTAGCTAGTATCTTAATTTATTTAGTACTCCCTACCGAAAACTGGTGGGCCAGATATGCTCCAAATATTTATTTATTAACACCAATAGCATTAGCAATAATTTTTGGTAAAATGAATCGATCCCCTAAGAATAATTTAATAAAAGCAACTTTAGCAGTTTTTATAACTGTGATATTCTTAAATCAACTGCCATTTATTTATTTTAGGGCAATTACACCTGAAGGAAATAGGATCGTAAAGACTGAATTAATGGAGGCGAAGGATTATATTGAAAGAAATCCAGAAGCTAAGGTGATCATTAATAATCACTACATGGGGGTATTCTATAACCTGCTAGATCGTGGGATTGTCAGGGCGGATGGAAGCAACTTTGAGTTCTTGAAACGCGAGATTGATCGTGAAGCGAAAGAAAAACATCCTCACGTCTTCTTCTGGGGGAGAGCATTATATTAAAAAGAAGCCCGAAAGTGGGCTTCTTTTTTAGCTTAGTTTGTATGAATAATATAGTATAGGATTTTTAGTCCCAGGAAGTGAGTTGATTTTTATTCACGAGGAAGGCTTTCCTAGCAAGCTCTTTTAATGGAGTATCGCTTTTACTATCTGAATAAAACTCATCAATAGAGGTACTTTGATATTCTTTTTTGAGGCGCCTTACTTTTTCTTCGCCGCGACAATTTTCGCCAGTGATCTTCCCTGTTTTTTCGTCCATTTTGGTGCCCATTAGACTAACTTGAAGACGATTGGTCATTTCCTTTAGAATAAATTCAGGCGAGGCAGAGATAATGAGATCACTCTCTTTTTTCTGCTCCTGATACCATTTCTTAATTTTACACTGGTGCTGATCCCAGAAGGCAGAGAGATCTAAAGAACGGACAGACTTTAAAAAACTAAAAAAGCGCTGTTTGAATTCTTTGCGACTAATAACTTTTAATTTAAATAGTATGGCTGCGAAAATTTGGTATGGTAGGTAAGCTACAAGAAGTGGCTGCTTTTTTACTGAATACTTCCAAAAATCTAGGGATGCGTCGCCATCATATATTGTCTTATCAAAATCATAAACATTCATACTAGAGCCTAATAATCACCATTAAATAACCAACAAAAATGAGTCCCATAATAGCTAGATGTTTATTTTTCATAATCACATCAGCTGGATCACCATATTTATCTTTTTCGGCGGTATAGATATAGGAAATCATAAGGATAATTAATAGCGGGACACTAATTAGGTAGAGGTCACGATGTCCAGCATTGGCATTAATACACCATTCAGTATAAAAAACAATAATTAGCATAAGGAACATGTTCATGATTGACTTAAGGAATTCCGCATTGTATTTTTTTAGAACTGCGCGGGTTTGGTTGCCGGTTTTGGTAATTTCATTATAACGCTTTGAAATGCCTAAATAGAACGCACCTGACATAACTACAAGATAGAGTAGGGCGGAGATGGCAATATTAGTTAAACTGCTACCGAGAAAAAGACGAATAAGAAAGCCAGAAGCAAGGATAGTCACGTCAATAATTGGGACGTTTTTGAGACCAAGCGAATAGAGGAGATTGAGGATAAAATAGCCTGCAATCAAAGCAATAGAGACCCAGGAAAACTGAAAGGCGAGCGAGATAGTGATAGCAAGGGCAAGAAGAACAACCAAAGTGATCCAAGCTTCCTTCTTAGTTACAGCGCCACTGGCTAATGGCCTATTTTTCTTAACTGGATGCAAGCGATCTTTTTCAATATCTTTATAGTCATTAATAATATAAATTGAGGAAGCGACTAGACAAAAAACAAAGAATCCGGCCACACTGCTCCTAAAATCTTGAAGAGTGAGATTACGCAGACCAAAGATTAGAGGAAGAAAAATAAGGAGATTCTTAATAGAATGTTTTGGACGAAGAAGCTTGATGATACTTTTAATTTTTTGCATATAATTCCCTACTTATGGCTAAAGATTTGGTAAATATTTTCCGCAAGAATTTCAGAGATATCAATAAAATCAACCTTGGTTAACTCCGGTTTAATTGTAAGAGTATTCGTAATAATGATTTTATCGATATCTTCTTTATTGAGGTTTTCATAAGCGTTACCACTAAAGACTGGGTGAGTAGCCATCACACTAACATGATTGGCGCCTTTTTCCTTCAGAGCGGCTGCAGCGTGGCAGATAGTGCCGGCGGTATCAATCATGTCATCTATAATGATGATATTTTTATCTTTTGGATCACCAATAATGTTCATGACTTTACTTTTATTTTTTACATAACGATTTTTATCAATGATAATAACATCATTACAGTGTACAAGGTCGGCAATCTTGCGAGCGCGTTTGACGCCACCAGCATCCGGTGAGGCGATGGCAAAAGAATCTTTTTTATAATTCTTCTCAATATATGCAGCAAATTGTTTTTCTAGAGTAATGTTTTCGATAGTCATATCAAAGAAGCCTTGGGTCTGGGCGGAGTGTAGCTCTATTGTAATAACATGATTGATTGCTACAGAATGTAATATGTCGGCAATTACCTTGGAGCTGATTGGAGTGTTTGGTTCAGCCATACGATCCTGGCGTGCATAACCAAAATAAGGAATGACAAGATTTATACTTTTTGCAAAACCACGCCTAGCAGCATCAGCAAGGAGAAGAACTGGAAAGAGATGCTGATCAATTGGAGGGTTGGTGGACTGAATAATAAAAACATCCTTACCTCTAATGTCGTCAAGAATTTGGACATGGACTTCACCGTCACTAAAAGTATCAGAGGTGCGGTTAGCTAATTTAAGACCAAGGTTGTCGGCAATTTTCTGCGAGAGAATCTGGTCGGTTCCGGATATTAAAATACAGTTTTTTAAGCAAGATTTATCTACCTTCATCATACCTTTATTATAGCACGCTGAGAGATTCGCGTGGGTAAGTATCTCTAATTAATGAATTAGAAAAGAGACTTTTCCAAGCTCCAAATTTGAGCTTTATTAGTCTTGGACCATTTATCCCAAATTTGAATCTGTGTTCCATAGTAGGCATAAGCACCATTAACATCAAGAGCTTTTGTTTCATCG
>QWCT01001827.1_pt1 | contig 13816 bp, 8 predicted proteins | sample 1972681 | NCBI WGS metagenome assembly QWCT01 (sample SAMN09866701, study PRJNA288562) | Human oral metagenome isolate pre3_saliva, whole genome shotgun sequencing... | isolation source: mouth | host: Homo sapiens | place: USA: California | reverse complement strand
CAATTAAGCGACAAATTATGTAAACTTGTTCCCCGGCGGCGAGATGTTCAGCTAGCTCTGGATAAATTACGTCCTTGAGATTTAATTCATTATAGAGACGAGTTTTGATCGGGGTGCGGCCCTTCGGCATCTGGTTAATAATTGAAATATCGAGATCGCCAAAAATTGTAAGTTGCAGCGAACGCGGAATCGGCGTGGCGGTCATGGCGAGAAAATGTGGGGAGATTTGCTGGAAATCTGGATTTTGATTTTGAAAGGATTTTTCCAAAAGATGTTGACGCTGCAAGACGCCAAAACGATGCTGCTCATCGATAATACAGAGTCCGAGACTGGAAAAAGTGGTATCGTCGGTGAGAATAGCGTGAGTACCAATCACGAGATCAATCTCACCAGACCTAATCGCATCTTTTACGCTGTTTTTATCCTTGGTTGCACTAATTAGCAGGGTGGTTTTGACGCCGAGTGGCTGCAGGATTTTAGACAAACCTTCATAATGTTGCGTGGCCAAAATAGCCGTCGGAGCCAGAATGGCCACTTGGGCACCGTTTTTAATCGCTTGATAGGCAGCAATGGCCGAAACAATAGTCTTACCTGAACCAACATCACCTTGCAGCAAGCGATTCATCGGATGTACTTTTTCGAGATCCTGGAGGATTTGCCAAGTCACGCGCTTCTGCGCATCAGTCAATTCAAAGGGCAGAGTTTTAAGAAGTTTCTTGACATCAGTGAGATTAAATTTGAGTGATTTGGCATTCAATTTTGAGACTTCGTTTTGATTAAGTTTGGAGGCTAAAATCAATTCAAATAATTCCTCGTAACCGAGATAGGTGCGGGCTTTTTCAACCTCCTCTTCAGATTCCGGAAAATGCATACTAAAGAGCGCTTGGTTACGTTTGAGCTTAGTAAGGGTTTTCGGAATAGCTTGCGAAGGTAAAAGTTCGGGGATTTGGTAAAAGAACGGGCGAAGTTTAGCAAAAATTCGACGATACCAGGCGGAGTTGTAACGACCACTACCAGAATAGATCGGCTGAAAGCCGCCATCCTGGCGCGATTCCTCAACCTCGGATGCCAAAACGGCAGTGGGCGCTGTGAGTTGATAGCGATTATACTTAAAATCATACTCACCGGTAAAATAATATTCCGTGTCTTCTTTAAAATTTTTGATACGATAGGCTTGATTATACCAAACCACGCGAAGCGCTCCTGTCTCATCAAAAATCTCACCCTGAGTAATGGTAAAATTACGGTGGCGAGTATGAATATTGCGTAAGCTACGAATTTTTCCTCTCACTACCACCTTGCCGGGGCGAATTTCGGAAATCTTGGTGTAGGCCGCATAGTCTTCATATTTGCGCGGAAAATAATAAAGTAAATCCTTGAAAGTTTGAAAGCCACGAGCGGCGAGGGCTTCGGCAGTTTTGGGGCCGACACCCTTAATCTCGCCTAGACTCGAGTTTAATTGCATTAAAGATTGCCCTGGTCGACTGGACGACTATGAGTTTTGCGCCATTCGGCAATTTTGGCATGGTGACCAGAGAGCAAAACTTCCGGCACTTGCATACCGCGAAAATCGGCTGGCTTAGTGTATTGCGGATATTCGATGGTATTTTCTTCAGAAAAACTCTCAATAATAGCAGAATTTTCACCACCAAGCACCCCAGGAAGCAGACGCACGATGCTATCAATCACGATCAGCGCCGGTAATTCACCACCAGTCAAGACGAAATGGCCGAGAGAAATTTTATAATCGACGATAGTCAAGATACGCTCATCGTAACCTTCGTAGTGCGGACAAAGAATAATATAGTGATTTTCTTCACCACGATTAATGCGCTCGACAAAATTACGCACAATTCCCTGATACCAAGTTTGACCGGCTGGAGTCGGCAGGATAACCTTGGCGTTAGGGCTAGTTTTCTTCACACTTTCAATAGCATTAAAAACCGGTTCGCACATCAAAAGCATACCATCGCCACCGCCATAAGGTGTATCGTCGACAGATTTATGCGCACCGAGGCCAAATTCACGCAAATCCACAAAATCAAATTCCGCGATTCCCTTTTCCTTAGCTTTCCACATCATGGAAGCATTCAAATAGGGGCCAAGCGCATCAGAAAATAATGAAATAATGGTGAATTTAACCTTAGACATAAATCTATTATAGCACATTTACAAATATCAATTTTCATGGCATAATATTAGTGTTGGGGCCGAAGATTCGGCTAGTTCTTTCACAGAAAGGTTGGTGTAAAATGTCAGGGACAAAACGACAAATTAAAGAATTGCAAGATAAGGTAAAATTTCAGAGGGATGAGTTAGAACCACGTCGGGCGGAATTAGAAAAAATACTAAGAACTGCCCACCAGAATTTGAGGAATGCGGAAGAAGCGGAGCGAACCTGTTTTTCCGCTCTACTAGAATTGAAGAAGCAAAATCGAGAATTTATGCAAGAAAAATTGATGGAGCAGCTGGATTATCAGCAGCGTTCCGATCAGATTGAAGATGAAATCTCGATGTTGACTAGGAGGCTCAAATTTATTGATTCAACGATAGTTTTTCGAAACAAGTATGAATTCAGCAGGGTTGATGCACTAAAAACTGAACGAGAGACGTTGGTTAATAAGATTGATGCGCTTAAAGAGGAGAAAAATAACCTTGACGCCGGACATGAAAGAGAGATGATGAAGTATCGGGTTTCTCCAGAGTGTGATTTATCCAAAAAGTATCTGGATCTGATTGAGGTAACCAATGGAGCTTCGAAAAGATTTCATGAGGTACTAGATGAAATAGAAGCATTGAGGTATACTTTTAACGCTCTAAATAATGCATTTTCAGAATTGGATAAAGTATTTGAATTAGGGGTTGCTGATTTTTAAGTCTTTAGTCGGTCAAACACGAAAACATGGGCAAATTGTATGATTTTTAGAAAGGTGGGTACTATGAATCAAAAACATATCGGTTTTAAAAACACAAATTGCAATATGGGAATTAAAGAGCTGGAAGCTCGTGAAAATGCCTTACAGGAAGAAATGGAGCCGAGGCGAAATGCTTGCCTGGAAGCTACCCAGAAATTCAATGCACTCATGGAGGATTACCAAAATTTATCCTCTAAGATTAGCTTCTTGACGGAGGAGCAGTCAAAGGTGCGCGAAGAGGTTAATTGTATGTCAGACAAGGCATCTAATAACGGTTTTTACAATCCACAGCATCTAGAAATGTTACTAGAATCGAATGGTGCAGCCAAAGCTATGAACGAAAACCTCAAGGAAGAAAACGTATTTCTGACTGATCTGGTTAAATATCTAAGAGATGACCTAGGTGTGATTAGCACGCCTGGTCCAACCGGAGAGATTAGTCCGTGTTCAAAAATTTTGAATGAGCTGGAGGCGCGACTCAGCAAAAATCTATCTAACCAATCCGAATTGGTGATAGACCGGATGAATGTGGAAGCAGAAATTTACGAAGAGCGGCAAAAACCGCGATACGAGGAACTTAATCAGCTAAAGCGGACTCTTGATCTTTTCGACACGAATATGGAAGATTACCGGGAAAAGTATGCCGAGTTGACGCAAGCTAAAGATGAAGCGGAGGTTGAGCTTAATAAGGCACAGCAGGCACTGAGTGATTTGATCGACGAAGAAAAATCTGTCGGCAAATCACTGAAGCAATTAGTGGAGTGTGGAGATTTCATTAAAAACAAAAATACGGATTAAAACAAACCAATGTGCCCTAGGGTGGGCGCGCATCAGCAAAAATATCCTCGAAAGAGGATATTTTTCTTGGGATTAAGATATGGTGACTATTTTAAGTCCATGGCCGACAGATTAAGCGGCCATATTATTTTCTTAGTAATCTTCTACGAGAGTGAAGCGCTTACCGGAAATTTCAATAATCGAGTCGGCTTTAGCGCCGCGAGTGGTAAGTTCAGCACGAATGCCGAGTTTTTTCATAATATCGCGCAAGCGGTTAACCGAAGCGTAATTCGAAAGATCAGTGCGACGAGCGAATTTTTCAATTTTTTCGCCGGTGACATGATAGATACCTTTTTCGTCTTGTGTAACCTGCCAAGCTTTCTTGAGTTCATGATGGCTAAGTGAAATGGTTGGGAGGTTTTCCATATCATGAGAAATAATTGCAGTCTTAAATTCAATCTGAGTTGAACCGATTTGCTCGGCGGCAATTTCCTGCTGTTTTTGATTCTCTTTCACGGCTGCGAGCAAGGCGCGAAGTAGGTCATCAAGATTTTTCTTAGCCACGGAAGAAATCGCAAAAATTTTGGCATCTTTGTTAACTTCGAGAATTGCCTGTTTTTGCATTTCAATAATTTCATCGTCGAGACCTTCACACTTGGTCAGGGCGACGATTTCGGTACGAGATTTGAGATCAGAATATTTTTCCAATTCACCACGGATCGTCGAGTAAGCTTGACCGGCGTCATCTTGATAAACATCGATCAAGTGCAATAACACAGCGGTGCGATCGACGTGGCGCAAGAAATCGTGACCGAGACCACGGCCATCACTAGCGCCTTCAATAAGGCCTGGGATATCTGCAATCAAGAGGTCATGGCGATCGATAGTAGCTACACCGAGATTAGGAGTGAGTGTAGTAAAAGCATAATCAGCAATTTCTGGCTTTGCATTGGTGACGCTAGCAAGAAAGGTAGATTTACCAGCATTTGGAAGACCCACGAGACCCACGTCAGCAAGAAGTTTTAATTCAATTTCCGCTTCAAAAGCTTCACCCGGTTCACCGACTTCGGCAATCACCGGAGTTTGGCGCACGCTAGATTTAAAGTGAGCATTTCCGAAACCACCATCACCACCCTTAGCAATCACGGCCTGCATACCATCTTCGGTGAGATCGGCAATGATTTTCCCGTCGCGCTTCACCACAGTACCGACTGGCACTTCGACTACCAAATTTTTACCAGAACGGCCATTACTACGCGTACCGGAACCATTGCCGCCGTCTGGAGCAGTGAGGATTGGGTTAAAACGAAAATCGATTAAAGTATTCGTATCCTTATCAGCTTGAAAAATAATCGAGCCGCCCTTACCACCGTTACCACCATCTGGGCCACCCTTGTTGATATAAATTTCATGGCGAAAAGAGACGGCACCATCGCCACCTTTACCAGCTTTCAAACTCACTTTTGCCGTATCACAGAACATATTAGAGATATTTTAATATATTTTAGTGGAAAAATACAGCATAAGGGGAAAGAATGTCGCATGAGAGAGAACGCCGCATACCTCGTTCCGAAGACGCTCAAGGCCGCTCGGCCAAGCTTATGCTCCGTCAGAGGTAAGCGGCATTCTCTTTTTAAAACCTAAAAAGTCTGATTATGGTTTCCTAGTGAAGTAGCCTGGGCGGCCATGGGCGGGGTCGTCGATACGAAGCCAGGATTTATCAGCCGTGGATGGGTCGGCGAGATACGAACCGTTACCGCCACGAAGCTTTTTACGATTTTTGAACATTCCAGAATCATCCGTTAGTTTGGATATATCGAAATCATTGTTCACATATATTTTTTCAAGCTTGTCATCATATTCATACCCATCTGAATCTGAGAAAATACGGGCCATATTCGTCACCTTGGAAGTATCAAAGTTGGAAAGATCGAGACTAGTTAGATTAGGCATAATGTAAAACATAGAACTCATATCCGTCACATTGGAAGTAATGAAGTTGGAAAGATTAAGACTAGTGAGACTAAGTGTATAGCAGAACATATAACTCATGTTTACTACCTGGGATGTATTAAAATTAGAGAGGTTAAGACTAGCAAGGCTATGCATATAGGAGAACATATCGCGCATATTTGTCACATTGGAAGTGTCGAAGCTGGAGAGATCGAGACTGATGAGTTTAGATGCCTCAGAGAACATATGATTCATATCTATCACCTTAGAAGTATCAAAGCTGGATAAATTGAGGCTAGTGAGGCTGTACATACGAAAAAACATATTACTCATATTTGTCACTTTAGAGGTATTAAAGCTAGAGAGATTAAGGTTAGTGAGTTTGGATGCATGGGAAAACATATATTCCATATTTGCTACGTTGCTCGTATTAAATCTAGATAAGTCTAGTGTTTTTAATTCTACATCGTTGCTAAACATTCCACCCATAGTAGTTACATTTTTGGTGATAAATTTCTCACCAAACTGAATGTTTTCTAAACTACTCATATTTTCGAACATAGCACTCATATTAACAACATTTCTAGTATCTAAATTAGATAAATTTAATGACTTAATTAACTTTAATCCAGAAAACATACCCCGCGTATTAGTCACATCACTTTCATTTTCCCAATTTAGGTTTAAGTTCTGAATTTTTGTCATTCCTATGAACATATATTCCATATTTTTTACATTCTTTACCCCAAAATTAGACAAATCCAAATTTTCTATATTTTCTAGATAAGCAAACATGCGAGACATATCATTCACATTACTAGTATCAAAATTTGACATATCTAATTCATGTAGTTCTTTAAGCCCAATAAATGCCTTACTACTATTACTATTTAAAAATATTTTTTGTCCTTCTGAATAGTATTTTATAGTCTTAGTATCATTATCAAACCATGCAAAAATCTGATAATCCGAATCCGGTTCATCAACACTAATTAAATTTTTGCTTTGATCAATAATATTCGATCTCTCAATACTATAAATAATATTGTTAAAGCCATTACTTATTGAACTCTCATTTTCACCTGATAATTTTCGAATTTTTGTATTAAAATCCGAACCATTCGTCATCATAGCGCGCATTGTGTACGGGTTCGAAACAAAAGAAAGGATTAGTTTGTTCGTATAATTCCCTGATTCAAGATTATCGGCCAATTTCATACCAATACTCAGCTGACTAGATTCATTGCCATTAGTCCTCCCTAAGGTTTGGACAATTTGCGCCGGTGTTGACAAAGCTGGAATTGGCGCATAGTTCGAAGTTCCGCCGAATTTATAGCCCCAAGTATTATTTGGTAGATTATTTAAAGATAAATTAGTGCTAACTGAATCAATTTTAGCTCCAGTAGCGGAACTAGTGTTAGTTAGTGCGGTGTTTTCGGTTTCTACGCTTAATGTAGCAGTGTAGCCCGTGCGGTTATTAGTATTGACAGTGAAATTAAACGGTATTTCCGTGGTTTTCTCTGTCGAATCAATCACTTGATTCCCGTTCACTTGCAGATTAGCCTGGTCCACGGAAGCTGAAAGTGTCGGAACGAAAAGAGCAAAAGTATTAGTGCTTAAGGTAATATTCGAAAAAGAAATTATAGCCAAAAATAATCCGAGAAACTTTAATTCCCGTCTAAACCACCCCCCCCCGTGAGGTTCAGTAGTTGAGATTTTTGGCTAATCATATATTTTATTTTACCATAAACATAAAAAGAATGTCGTCTTACCTTTTTGAGGACATAGGCCCGGGCAAGCGCCCTTGAGCGGTCCGATAAAAGGCATGCGACATTCTTTGCTATGGTTTTCTAGTGAAGTAGCCTGGGCGGCCATGAGCTGGGTCGTCGATGCGGAGTCCGTCTAGATTGACGAGGTCTGGATTTCCCCAATAGGTACCTTCACCACCTCGGAGACTAAACCTACGATGAAAAATCTCATAATTAGCGGTTAAATGTGATTGGCTGTATTGTTTTGCTGCACTTACGTCAAAATCATTAGAAGCGAAAATTTTTTGGAGCTCACAAACTTGACCATTATCACATAAAAACATTCGACTAAAATCTTTGACCTTAGGAGTAGTAAATGATGATAAATCTAGAACCTGAACATTAGAAACGCTACCAAACATGCCAGCCATAGTTTCGACATTTTGCGTATTAAAATTCGAAACATCAATATTAGTAGAGCCGCAACCATAAAACATATCAGACATATTCGTGACATTTCTAGTATCAAAATGACTTAAATTCAAGGTAGGAATCCTCAAAGTAAACGCAAACATACTGCTCATATCCTTAACATTTTCAGTGTTAAAGCTTTGAATATTGAGGTTTTTTAGATTAGACATATCGTAAAACATATAAGATAAGTCCGTGGCAACTTGAGTATTAAAGTTCGAGAGATCTAAATTTTGAATATTTGAATCCCCCAGGAACATACGGGAGAAGTCTGTAACTTTTGAAGTATCAAACCTTGAAACATCGAGGTTTTGAACTTGCTTCAGATTGTAAAACATGCCACTCATATCACGTACTTTCGGTGTACGGAAATTTGCAATATCGAGAGTAGGCAAATTAGTCAATCCACCAAGCATATCGCGCATATCCTCCACGTTTTCCGTATTGAAGCTTGCAATGTTTAGACTGGTGAGACTTGGTAAAGTTTCGAGCATACGAGCCATACTAGTAACTTTGGTTGTATCGAAATTAGAAAGATTTAAAGAAGTTAAATCTTTACAATACTTAAACATTTGCGACATATCCGTGACTTCACTAGTTTCAAACGTAGCTAAATCTATGTCTTTCACCTTAGTGAACCAGAGGAACATACTGGAAGAATTCGGGGCGAGGTGAATTTTTTCAGCCTCAGAATAATAGTAAATAGTTTTTTCTATAGTATTAAACCAAGCTTTGATTTCATAATCTGAATTATTTGGATCCTCAATATTGATTGCGGATATGGAAGCTGCGGGTGCCACGGTACTACGCTTAATGTGTTCGACATTGTCCTTATTTTTTAGATTACAATTTTGCCCAGTAACTGGATCGACATGACAGGTTTGATTTGGATCTAGTGCACCAACCCGCTTATTAAAATCCGGCCCGTTCGTCATCACAGCACGCATTTGGTATGGATTTGAAACAAAAGATAAGATTAATTTATTGGTATAATTCCCTGATTCAAGATTATCAGATAATTTCATGCCAATACTTAACTGGTTCGATTCATTGCCGTTGGTCTTCCCTGCCGTTTGGATAATTTGAGCAGGACTAGAAAGCGCTGGTATCGGTGCGTAGTTCGTGGATGCTCCAAACTTATAGCCCCAAGTGTTATTTGGTAGATTATTCAGCATTAAGTTCGCGCTAATCGAATCAATTTTCGCACCCACAGCAGACTCCGTGTTAATCAGCGCGGTATTTTCTGTTTCAGCACTCAATGTGGCGGTGTAACCAGTGCGGTTATTCGTATTTACCGTGAAATTAAATGGAATCTCTGTAGTTTTATTTGTAGAATTTATGACTTGGTTCCCATTCACCTGCAAATTTGCCTGGTCTACTGAAGCCGAAAGCGTCGGCACAAAAAGAGCAAAAGTATTGCTGCTTAGAATAATATTTGAAAAAGAAATTAAGCCAAAAAATAATCCGAGAAGTTTTAATTCTCTATTAAACCACCCCCCCCCGTGAGGTTCAGTAGTTGAGATTTTTGGCCTTGCATATATATCTATTTTACCATAAACATAATAACTTTTATGACCGAAAAAGGTATGCGACATTCTTTCCTAAGGTTTTCGAGTGAAGTAGCCTGGGCGGCTATTGGTTGGGTCGTCGATATGGAGCCAAGTTTTATCGGCCTGAGATGGATTGGCGAGGAAGGAGCCGTTACCACCACGAAGTTTTTTACGATTATTAAACATTAGAGGGGATATTTTTAGCTTAGAGATATTAAAATCATTGTTTACATATATTTTTTCTAGTTTATCTTTAGACACATAGCTATTTGCTAGTGCGAATATACTATTCATATCTGTCACCTTAGATGTATCGAAAGTAGAGAGATCAAGACTAGTTAGATTTGGTGTATTGTAGAACATATTACTCATTTCTGTCACCTGAGAAGTGTCGAAACTCGACAGATTAAGATTAGCCAGATTGGACATATTGGCGAACATCCTATTCATTACTGTCACCTGGGAAGTGTTAAAGTTAGAAAGGTTGAGACTCGCGAGTTTGGATGCAAATGAGAACATAAGACCCATATTTGTCACACGGGAAGTGTCGAAGCTAGAGAGATCGAGATTAGTGAGCTTAGATACTTCAGAGAACATACCTTCCATATTTGTCACCTTGGACGTATCAAAATTAGAGAGATTGAGATCAGCGAGCATAGATAACTCAGAAAACATATATCTCATGTCTGTCACCTGAGAGGTGTCGAAACTCGATAGGTCAAGGCTAATCAGGTCAGGCAGAAAATAGAACATATTATTACTATCCATATTTAAATACGCCTTCTCGGCTTCTGTATAATAGTAGGCAGTATTATCAGTTGAGTCTAGCCAGAGCTTAATTTCATAATCGGATTCTTCGTCTTCTATATTCACGGCATTTATGGAAGCGGCTGGCGCCACTGAACTTTTCTTAAAGTGCTCGATTCGGTTATCAAAGTCTTCTAAGCCTTTTAGCTTTGCATTAAAGTCCGGCCCATCTGTCATAATGGCAATTGGTGTGTATGGATTAGAAATTATCGAAACCACCAACTTATTTGCATAACTTCCACTTTCTAGATTACTAGATAGTTTCATGCCGATTTTAAAATTAAAATTATCATTACCTGAAGTTTTTGTGGTAGTTCTTAAAAGATTCTCTGGACTATGAAGACTCGGGACCGGCTGATAATCTCCACCAGTAGGGCTTAAAAATCCCCAAGTATTTTCCGAAAAATTCTCAAGTGCTTTACTTGCATCGATAGATTCAATTTTCATACCGTTTGTCGATGCAGTATTTACCAAGGCCGTTTCATTGGTTTCGGTATTTAAGGTCGCAGTATAGCCAGTCTTATTATTCGTGTTCACAGTAACTTGAATTGGCAATTCCGAGGTTTGCGAAACTGAATTAATTATCTGGTTACCATTAATATTGACTTGAGGGTCCGAAATTGAAACAGAAAGATTTGGCTTAAATAAGGCACTAACGTTTTTCGAATTAAAATTAATTAATATAAAGGAAAGAGATATTACAAGTGGGAGAATCAAATATTTTCCCAACAAAATATTTGGTTTAAAAAGTGATTTTTGGCTCAACATCATTCTATTTTAACATAAGAATAATGCGATTCGGATTTTTTGTATTGTAATATAAACTATATTATTTTTTCTCAGTGAAGTAGCCTTTGGTAGAGCCGCCCTTGTCAATACGGAGCCAGGATTTATCAGCATTGGCCGGAATAATCATACGAGAGTTTTTGCCACCTCGGAGCGTCCTACGTTTATCGAAGATTAGTTTACCACCTTCTTCAGTAATATTCGAGATATCAAAATCATTTTTAGCATAAATATGCTCAAGATTATCCTCGCCTGGTCTAATAACAATACTACTAGGGTTCACCCGCTGGAACATCTTGCTAACATTAGTAAGCTTCGGGGTTCTAAAATTAGTTAGATAAATATCGACAATGCCCTTCATTTCCGCGAACATACCTTCCATAGTGGTGACATTTTCGGTATTAAAGTTCCCTAGGTCGAGACTAGTAATACCATGAACCTGGTAAAACATATAAGCCATATCCGTAACCTTGCTGGTATTGAAGCTCGCAATATTAAGAGTTATTAGATTATTTGCGCCACTGAACATAGAATTCATATTGGTAGCTTTCGAAGTATTAAAATGATTCAAGTCTAATGATTTAATTGCAGTACAATCTTTAAACATCTCACTCATATTCTCGACATTTCCGGTGTTAAAATTACCCAGCATAATATTTACCACACTATTCATACCAGAGAACATCTCTGACATATCAGTGACGTTACTGGTGTCAAAATTATCAATCTTTAATACGCCAAGTTTATTTATCCCCTTAAACATCGCCTTCATAGTCTTCACATTTTTGGTATTCATAGAGACTAGACTTAGGCCAATAATTTCATAATTGCCGGCAAACATTTCTGACATATCAGTAACGTTTTCAGTATTAAAGCCCTCCATCGAGATACTGTGCATTCGGTGGTTATCACGGAAGATTCCATGCATATTGGTGACACTCTGAGCGTTGATATTTTCAGTCCTAATGTTACTATATGACCTTAGACCAGCAAACATATACGACATGTCTTTAGCATATTTGGCATCGAAGTTATCTATTTGGATAAGTTTGAGTCCGGACAAATCTTTAAAAGTGTTTTTACTATCTTCGTGGAAATAAATTTTGTCGGCTGCAGTATAAAAACAGACAGCACGATAAATTGGGTCCCACCAGGCCTTAATTTCATAGAATGGCTTGGCTGAATCATGAATGCTGACAACCTTGGTACTTGCGGCTGGTAGCGCAGAACGGCGCAGAATATTTTCAATCTTAGTTTTATCAGTGATTAATTCACCAAGCTTTGCCTGAAAATTATCACCAGTGGTTAGATAGGCGGCAGTTTCAAATGGGTTAGCTACTGTAGAAAAAATTAGGCTATTTCGATAGGTACCAGAAATAAGATTATCACTAGCACGGACTATGACCTTGAGATTTTTCCCTTCTGGAACTGGATCGGATTTTTTATTAGTAACTATAATATTTTTAGGATCTGATTTTTTAGGAATTGGAAGATAATTATTCTGACCCGTCATCTGATATGCCCAACTACCTTCTGGAATTGTATTATCGGAAGAAATAGGACTAGAGATGGAAGAAATTTGGCTACCAATAGTATTATCTGCATGTTTCAAAGCAGTCTCTTCGGAATCGGCGCTAATAGTGGTAGTATAGCCGGCTGGGGCATCAGTTCCTACAGTTATGGCTGCATCGTTGGATCTAATAGACTTATTTAATACGTCAAAATTATAAAAATCATAATTAAGTTCAGACTTATTTAGACTAACAGAAAGTGTAGGCTCTAAAGCGAGACCTCTAAATGACACAACAAAGATATTAATAATTAATAAAATAACTAGATATAAAAAGCATGAAAACAGCGTCTTGTTTTCCTGAAAAAATCTAGTTTGATTCGCAGTTTTAACCAAATTTTTCTCCATACATTTTTATCATAGCATAAGTGGTATAAGAGTGTAACTTGATTAAAAGCAGAGATTGTTGGCTAATAGTTAAAATTAGCGACCGTGGATGAAGAGATATTTAGCATACTCGCTTGGGCCAATGGTGTAAGAACCGACCACACCCCAACCAGCACGACCGTTCATATCAGAAATCGTAATCGTACCGTCGGCATTAACGGAGTCCACGATACCGACGTGGCCATAGTAACCACTGTTGGTCTGGAAAATATCACCGGCTTGCGGGTTGGTACCGCGACTAGTTGGGAAGAGACCAGAAAGTGCGTAGCCCCAAGTATTAGCGTTACCGAGACCCCCTGGCAGGATGTGACTAGAGCCCATAGCAGCACGACGTTCCCAAGTGTACCAAGTACACCAACCCCAAGGCATTGGGTTTCTGGAAGTGGAATAAGTGCGATAAGATGCGACGGAATAGGAAGAATGACTGGAATAGGAAGATGTCGGACGCACAACCGGTGCCACATAATCTGGGCGCTCAGTATTCGGCAACTCACCATTTGGCAACAAGATAGCTTGGCCTTCAGTCAGAGTCTGATCCAATTCGAGGTTATTTGAGGTAATAATTTCGTCGGTGGAGGATTTATATTTTTCGGCAATCGAAGCGACAGTTTCGCCAGATTTCACCGTATAAACGATACCAGCACGAGATGGGATATAGATTGATTCACCCACTTTTGGCACATAAGAAGCCTTAAACTTATTAGACCAGCGAATCATATTAATATCCACACCGCAGGAGGCATATTTGGCTGCCAAGGTATCGAGAGTTTCACCTTCGGCCATGACATGCTTGATCACGCCAACCTTAGAGCAAGCTGCAAGATTCAAAGTAGTCGGCTTTTCCATTTTTTC
>QWCT01001203.1_pt1 | contig 13874 bp, 10 predicted proteins | sample 1972681 | NCBI WGS metagenome assembly QWCT01 (sample SAMN09866701, study PRJNA288562) | Human oral metagenome isolate pre3_saliva, whole genome shotgun sequencing... | isolation source: mouth | host: Homo sapiens | place: USA: California | reverse complement strand
GAAAAACTAGCAATATGTAATGCCATATCGTATAGTTGTCTTGATAATTCTCTAGTCGGAGCTAAAATAATACTTTGTGTTTTTTTCTTAGCAACATCTAATTTACTAAAAATTGGTAATAAGAAAGAATGACTTTTCCCACTTCCTGTTTGTGATTTTGCAACTATATTTTTTCCCTTTAATACTGGTGAGAATACTCTCTCTTGAATTTTTGTAGGATTATCGAATCCTAAATCTACTACTGCCTTATTTACAAATTCATTAAATTTATATTGTTCAAATGACTTTGGTAACATTAAAAATCTCCTCTATAATTTTTTATATTATTATTCTATAGACTCTTTCTATATAGTCCACAATCTCCTGCGTGTACATATCTAAAACAATAATTCTTACTACACGCCATAATAAACCATCTTTTATTATACTATAAATACGTGAAATTAGCTATAAAAAACAATATAATGTTACTTATTATAGGAATAACTTAACAAAGAAAAAATCAATTTTGTCGCACACCACCAAATAGCTTATTAGATATCTGAAACAATTTTATAAAACAAATATATTTATTTTATTGCACCTATAAATTCTCATATAAACTTTTTCAAAATTTAGAACCTCTGTTTAACACTGATAAAAAGAAGCAACTAAAATCAAAATTTCTTAGAATTTGATTTTTAAGTTGCTTCTTCTATGATTATCCTAAAAATTCTATATAGTATTTAACATATAACTTTAGTTATCTATATAGATTTTCTGAGAGTATGTTGAACTTTCTAAATAATTATTGAGTAAAATAAACTACTTCTAAAAATTATTTATTAAAAAAATCATTAGAAAATCCATCGGATTCTTTAAGTAGTTGTTTATAAACTTTTTCTTTTAACGAAACAGTATGTCTATATTTATTTTGAATTTTATTATCAGTCAATTCATCCAAATCTTTTTGAACGGCTTCATCAAATAATTCTTTCAATCTAACGTAAGTTGAAACTTGTTCATTATCAATAGTGATAGAAATAAATCCTTTTTCTACTGCTTTATTATGAACTTCTCCGTACCACGTTTTCTTCCACTCTTCAAGATTGTTAAAACGACCTTCAGAAACTTTCTTGATAATTAACCTATCACTTAATAAACCTTTATTTTCACGTTTAGCATCTTCTTTATATTTATTAGAAGCGTAACCTATAAACCCTTTTTCATATCCAAAGTAACCCCACATTCTAAAGGTATTATGTTTAAACGATAATGCTCCAACAGCACCATCACTTGTGTTCCCTCCATATATTCCTGCCATCATATTGACAGTAACATAAGCCGAGTTCGGATCTAAATCTTCAGGTTTATAAACACCATTTCTTACACCGTGTTTAGTTGCAAAATTGTTATTAACTAAATCATTAACTGTTGATAATTTAAGAACTTTTTCATCATTATTTAAGTCTCGAACATTATCCCATTGGTTAGGTGCAGTTAAATCATTATTATAACTTCCTTTTTCTCGCATTTTTCTATCAATTTTCTTGAACCATTTACTATTATCATCTAAGTTTTTACCTATAACAGATTCAGCTTCAACATAATCTAACATCATCATTGCTTCATTATAACGTTTCATGTAATCATCAATTTCACGTCTATTTCTCAGTTTGTGAGGATTGTAGTTATACCATTGTTTACCATCGTTTTCTCTCTCATAAGCCATATTGATACCAAGTGCTCCATATGTTCCATTAGGATTTGAGACTGATGGAGATTGAAGCATTCCTTGAGCAAATGCTTCAACATCAGTTCCTTCACGATGCCACCAACCACCAAAGTAAGCCATCCTGTCATTAACGTGTGTTGTTTCATGTGTAAATGCTGAAATACCAAAATCACTAATTAAATCAGTAGCCATAAAGTACACAGTATCTTCTTTATATGGTGGAGTATGGATTGCTGCCATTGCTCCCATTCCTGGATTAGGATTGAAATGTTTCCCTGTAGGTCCAAACAACTCTCTTGTTGGAGAATAATCAGGTTTTCCATCTTTGTGCCCATATTTACCAAGCCATCCATAACCTGGTGCGTTCATATTATCCCAAACAGGAGTCGGTACCATGTTCTTACTTTTCAGTAAATTATTTCTTACTTTATCTGTAGCCAAACGAGACCAGAAGTCTAAATAGTTTTGTTGCCCTTTTGCCACTTCATCAATTTTCGCTTTAAATTGATTTCGTTCTTCTTCCGTAAATTTACCATATTTTTCAAATGAACTATAAGATATTGTGTTATATGTTGAAATTAAGAAAATATGAGATTTTTTCAAATTCAATAACGGTAAAATCATACGACCATGAACATCATTATTTAAACCTTCATAAGCACGATGTTTTTTGTCTTTAAAATCTTCAGTTGTTGTTTCTGGTTCTACAATATAAACATTTTTCTCTGTTGCTTTTTTGAACCAATCATTTAAATCTTTATCTTCAGTAAACAACCTCATATTATAATTTAAAAATTCATGTAGATTACCTTTTCCAGTATCTCCAGCTATAATTTCACGATAGGCATCTTGTGTGCGATCACCTTTTATATAACTTTCCCTAGAACCAATGTTGATAAGTCTGTCAAGCACATCTACATTTTTTCCATAGAAATCCGGTTTGAATAACATAATTTCTTTTAAATTCATATTATCAAAATTGATTCCATAATAACGATTTAAATATGCTAAACCTAACATTATTTTTTCCTTATTGCTTTCTACTTTTTGAAGTAAAACATCTTCAACAACTTTACTGTCATTTAATTGGAAATCATAATTTAATAATAATTTATTAACTAAACTATCTAAATTATTTTTAACTTCTTCAAAACTTTCTTCTAAGAATAAATCTCTAACATACCCTTTACGTTTTTCTATTGTGTTATCTTGAGGATTTTTACGTTTGTCCATTAGATTATAAATGCCCTCTGATTGTAATTCAACAGATTGTAATTTTTCTTTAATTTTATTAGTTAATGAAACTCTATCTTTCTCTACCATATTCGGAGTATAAACAATATCTTTCAATTCATTAATACTGTACTCTTTAATTTTACTTACATTTGATTCTTTAGGAGCAAGGGTAAAAATATCTTTTGTATTATCTGAATAATGTACTAATATTTTATTAGCAACAGATAAATCAGTAACAAAATCGTTATCTTTCATTCCTACTACTGATAAAACTCTCTTAGCTACAAGATTAGAATTTTCATCTAATTTATTACCTTGATTTACTATCCAATCTTTATTATAGAATGGTTGTAATTTTTCTATATTACGATATGCCTGATCACGCTTCTCTTGGTAATCTTGAACATTTTTATATTCATTTTCATAAGAAACTTTGTTGTTAAGCTTATCTACAGTTGGTTGTGTACTAACTAATTTATCAGCAGTAATCATCATCGCTTGAATTTTCGTATCTGCTTCATCTTTAGTAATATCTTTGATTCTATGAGAGTTTCTATGAGTTTTTCCGCCTTTACTAATACCTGTTACAGTGAAATTCTTATTAACAACCCAGTTCGTAACATTTTCATCATCCATATCATTTGATCCAAAGAACACGTCACCTTTCTTAACATCCATCATTGTAACAGTATTTTCAATAACTCCCCAAGGCCAGTTCTTACCTATAAGACCTCCATTTTCTCCACTATTCGGAACATCAATAATACCTTTTGCTACAGAATTTCTTATATATCCCCATCTACCTATACCATCAGAATTTAAACCATGGCTTATGTTACCTGCTATTCCTCCTGTTCGTGATCTATCACCCGTAATTTCAGCATCAACATAGGCTTTTTCAATATTACCACGCCAAACATCACCTGCTATTCCAGCAAGGTTCCAACCTTTATTACCAGTAGCATGTACTTTACCAATGTATGCAATATTAGTCATTTTTCCTTCATCTAGCTTATTAACAATTCCAGCTACTTCATTTGCTCCAGTGACACTACCCGTTACTTTAACATTTTCAATAGTCCCCCCTTTTACTGTCTGAGCAAGTGTAGCAACGTTATTTTCCCCTGGTAGATTAATATTTACATTCTCTAAGTTTATATTTTTAATAATTGCATTTTCTAATTTACTAAATAGAGGGTGTTGCATATTATGAATTGAATAATGTTTATCATCAACACTTGTTAATGTTCCTGTAAATTTCTGAGTAACATAAGATTTTCCAAGTGGTTTTATACTAACTGCGCTCAAATCAGCCCCAAGTTTGAATGTTCCCGAAGGAGTTTTTTGCATAGCTTCCATTAAATCTTTAAAATCATAGTACACATCTCCAATATGTGATTTTGGTTTCGCAATATAATAAGAATAAGTATCCTCTATTTTATTTTCACTCGTTCTTTGTACTAAATCTTGAGCTTTTGCACTAACTTTATAAAACCAATCTTCTCCAACTTTTACTTCTTCTATTTTATCAATAGCAAGCTTGGTTGTTTTATTATCACGAGAAGTCACTTTCAAATAGTATTCTTTTATATTTTCAGGAATAGCGTTTAATAAGCTACTATCACTTTCCTCACCTTGTTCATTAACATGTATCAAGCTTGTTTCTTTGATATTTTTAACTTCAACTTTTTTAAGATCAAGCCTTAGCGGTCTTTCTTCTAATACTGAAGTCTCATCTGCTTTTCCTCGGTTATAAATCATAGTTGTTCTAACGATGTAGTCTTTATACAATTTAAGATTATCTGCAATATCTTTTAATTTAGATGTAGTTAAATCTAATCGTTTAACTACATTTTCACCATCACGAACTTCTGCTACAATAGATTTAATCTCGACTGAATCCTCATTTTCTAAAGTATATGCTAAGTTAGCAGAACGATTAAGAGTATGTTCTTCGATCTTAGCTAATGTTAATACAGGTGGTTTTTTCTCTTTTGGAATTTCTTTTACTGGATTCTCTGGCTGAACCAACGGTTCGCCTTTCTCACTTACCACTCCTTCTGGGTTCTCTGGCTGTACCAACGGTTCACCTTTCTCACTTACCACTCCTTCTGGGTTCTCTGGCTGTACTAACGGTTCGCCTTTCTCACTTACCACTCCTTCTGGGTTCTCCGGCTGTACTAACGGTTCGCCTTTCTCACTTACCACTCCTTCTGGGTTCTCTGGCTGTACTAACGGTTCACCTTTCTCACTCAATACCCCTTTCGGATTCTCCGGCTGTACCAACGATTCACCTTTCTCGCTTACTAACCCTTTCGGATTCTCCGGCTGTACTAAGGCTTCGCCTTTCTCGCTTACTACCCCTTTCGGATTCTCTGGTTGAACTAATGCTTCGCCTTTCTCACTTACCACTCCTTCTGGGTTCTCCGGCTGTACTAACGGTTCACCTTTCTCACTCAATACCCCTTTCGGATTTTCCGGCTGTATTAAGGCTTCACCTTTCTCGCTTACTACCCCTTTCGGATTCTCTGGTTGAACTAACGGTTCGCCTTTCTCACTCAATACCCCTTTCGGATTCTCTGGTTGAACTAACGATTCGCCTTTCTCACTCAATACCCCTTTCGGATTCTCCGGCTGTACTAGTGCTTCACCTTTCTCGCTTACTACCCCTTTCGGATTCTCCGGCTGTACTAAGGCTTCACCTTTTTCACTTACTATTCCTACTGGTTTTTCTGATTGAACTAACGCTTCACCTTTCTCACTTACCACTCCTTCTGGTTTCTCCGGTTGAACTAACGATTCGCCTTTTTCACTTACTATTCCTACTGGTTTTTCTGATTGAACTAACGCCTCGCCTTTCTCACTTACCACTCCTTCTAGGTGTAATAACGATTTTCCTTGTTTAATAGAGACGCCCTCTTCTTCAACTAGAGTTTTCATTTTTGGGGAAAGAATATTTTTAAAATTGTGAGAAAATTCTTTCAAATCACTCTGTGTGAAAAATCCGATATATCTATAGCCATCTATATGAATTACACCTTTAGCAAGTTCAGAAGAATTGCTTATAGTTGCTTTTGTATTATATTGAACTAAATCTTTATTTTCTAAAGCGAAAGAATGATAAGGCACTATAGCACTCTGCCCTAAACTACCAATCAAAATAACACTAAGTACTTTATTTCTATATTTTTTTGATATTAGAAATACCACTAGAACTGCTGTTCCTAGACCTAAACCAGCGAGTTGAAGTGAGCTTTTTCCTGTATTAGGTAATAATTTTGTTTTCAGTGTATCAGAGGTAGTGCTCTGATTTTCTTTCTTATAAACCATGTAGTACGTTTCGTCATTTTTTAAATCATTTGGTATACTATTTTTAATTAAACTTTTTTCCGATTCTGTAAGTTCATTTTCAGTTAAATAAGTATAATTTACTTTTATACCATTATCGTTTGCATAAGCTTTAGTTGGCATATAGCTTCCAAATATCAAAGCGCCAATAACAACAGGTGCTGCACCTAATGATAATTTTCTAATTGAAAACTTTAAAATTTTATTATTTTTACTTTGTGTTCTCATAAAAATCTGCTCCTAAATACATATTATTACAATTTAGCCTTCACCTCAATACACAACTGTAATTAATAATTTTTTTATTTACAGATAATTAAAATAATCCCATATTATTTTCTTTTAATACATAAAAGGAACGTTTTCTTATTTAAAAAAATAAAGATATACTTTTTCTAAAGAATTAATTAATATCAAAAAATTAAAAAAAGGAACGTTCCACCAATATTATGATTAAAAAAATCATTACTGGTAAATCGCTCCTTATAATATTTATTAGATATCAAATGAATTTTTATAAATTATACTCTGAGACTAATTTAAATTATTTTTTTATGTTAATCTAAGCTTTTTTATCTTCTTAACAGTTTAAATTAATTCTTTTTATCTTACCTCTGGAAATTTCTTAATTACAATAAGTAAAATAATATTTCAACATTTAGACCTCTACTAAATTATATTATTTTACAATATCGATTCCTGAACTTGTTCCTAATCTTTCTGCTCCAAGATTAATATATTTTTGCGCAGTTTCTTTATCTCTAACTCCACCACTTGCTTTAACTTTTGCATTGTCACCTACTACAGACTTCATTAATTTTACATCTTCATATGTTGCTCCATCAGTCCCAAAACCAGTTGAAGTTTTTACAAAATCTGCCTTAGCAGCAAGTGATAACTCACAAGCTTTAACTTTTTCTTCATCAGTTAAATAACAAGTTTCGATAATAACTTTCAAAACATTATCTCCAATGGCCTCTTTTATTTGACGGATTTCATTTTCAACATATTCAAACTCTCCATCTTTCAATTTAGCAACATTGATAACCATATCTATTTCGCTTGCTCCGTTTTCTACCGCTTCCTTTGCTTCAAAAACTTTCGCAGCAGTAGTCATTGCACCTAATGGAAAACCTACAACAGCCGCAACTTTAACATCAGTTCCTTGTAAAAGATGCTTGGCATCTGCAACGTAACAACCATTAACACAAACACTATAAAATTTATGTTCAATTGCTTCCGCGCAAAGTTTTTGAACATCAGCATTACTTGCTGTCGCCTTTAAAATTGTATGATCGATATATTTATTTAATCCCATTTTTTACCTCTATTCTATTACTTCTAATATATTTTTAATATTTTCTATTTTTTCTTTTCCTATTACATAAGCATCTAAAACCATTGCTTTACTTGATTGAACATTTTTTTCATCATTATAATAAATTTCAGCGATGACATCACCTTTTTCTACCTTATCTCCGACTTTTTTCTTAAGTTCGATTCCTACTGCATGATCAACCTCATCTTCTTTTGTAGCTCGACCAGCACCAATAACCATCGCTGCTTTACCAATTTCTTCAGCTTTAATTTTTGTTACAAAACCTTCTTCTTCTGAGAATACCTCTAGAACTGATTTTGGCGTTGGTAACAGTTCATAATTATTTACTACTTCGCCATCTCCACCACTTAATTCAATAAACTGTCTTAATAACTCTAAAGCACGCCCATTAGCAATAACTTCATCTATTTTTTTAGCAGCTTCTTCGTATGTCTTAACTTCACCTTTATATTTTAACGCTAGATAAACAATTTCATAAACTACTTCTTTAAGATCATCAGACCAGTTTCCTTTTAAGGCTTCTATTCCTTCGACAATTTCATTAGCATTTCCAATATTATATCCTAGTGGTTCTTCCATATTAGTCAGTACTGCTATGGTTTTTCTACCTACACTATTTCCAATTTCAACCATTCTACGAGATAATTCTCTCGCATCTTCAATAGTTTTCATGAAAGCACCATCACCGACTTTTACATCTAAAATAATTAAATCAGATTGAATTGCCAATTTCTTACTCATAATACTACTTGCTATTAAAGGAATACTGTCTACTGTTGCAGTCACATCACGTAATGCATATATTTTTTTATCTAACGGAACAATATTGTCACTGTAACCCATTAGCCCCACTCCAGTTTTACTAGCTACTTCTACTAATTCTTCTTTTGTAGTACTAAATTTAAAGTTTCTTATTGCTTCAAATTTATCAATCGTTCCTCCAGTGTGCCCTAAACCTTTACCCGATAACTTTGTTGTAGCCATTCCTACGGCTGATAAAATCGGCCCTAGAACTACTGTAACCTTATCACCTACTCCACCTGTTGAATGTTTATCAACAAGATAATGATCTAGATTATCAAAGTAGATTGTATCACCTGAATCTTTCATAGTTAAAGTGAAGTTTGTAAGCTCATCTTTTGTCATATTATTAAAATATACCGACATTAAAAATGAACTCATCTGATAATCAGGTACCGTTCCTTTAAGGTATCCTTCTAGTAAAAATTCAATTTCAGCTTTTGTAAGTTCTTTATTTTTTTTCTTTTTATCTATGATATCAACAACTCTCATAGGTTATTCTCCTTAAATATTCTTCATTGAAAGATAAACTAATATATCTTTTTAAAAATCTTTACAATAAAAATTAGTCATTCTATATTTTTCATTTTCAATATAAATATTATTAGATACTTCTATTATCTGCAAACTCTTCTTATCTTTTAATATTATATATATCTCTTCTTGACTTTTCTTACTATATACTATTTTATCACGAATTATGTATATTTTGTAGCCTAATAATATTAACATATAGTTTTTATATTTAAGTAAAATCATATATAACATATAGAATAGAACTAATATTATAACTATTTTCCATAAAAATTGAAGTTTTTGATTTATAATCAAAAATGTAATAATCACCATCAAAATTAAGTAATAATAATCAATACCACTTTTCCTAGTAATTTCTTTTTTACTACAAACAAATATATTTGTAGGCTTACTACCATTTTGAATTATTAAAGAAAAAATAGATATTATCGTTAGTATTGTAGTTAATAAGAGCGCATCTAAATCTTGTTTTACAAAAGTATAAATGAGTAAAACAAAATAAAGAGGCATAAATGAATAAATACAATAACTAATATAGTTAAATGATTTTTTCATCTCATACCTCCTATTTATTATCTTTTACTTTTTGGTTTAGACAAAATCTCCGAAAAAATTATATCATTCACAATTCTTTCTTTGTCAAAAGTTAAAGAATTTGAAAATATTTCTTTTTCCTTATCTACTATAACACGTGGTTTCCTTTCAAAAAATTGTTGCTGTGAAGACTCATGTTTTGGAATATGATTATCCCTTTGATTATATCCTTTATAAACTTGTTTAGGGATTTTCTTCTTCTGTTTAACTTTCTTAACAGTTTCTTTATTATTTTTTTTATTATCCTTCGCTTTATCAATAATAAGTGAAACTATTAGAAAAATTATAGGAATCGCTAAACTACTCATCTTCCCCTCCTAGAGTCTCTGTTTAGATACTCATTTGCAATCAATCCACGAACAAAATTTTCTTGAGAAAATTCTAATTTTTTTGTATTATTTTTAGCATTACTAGGTTGGTCAAAATTTCTTTGTATCGAAAACTTATTACGACCTTTGTTGTAATTCTGACTATAATACTGTTGATATTTGTTCATAGTAGAGTTATCAACTTGTTGTTCATATATATCTTCTTTATAAACTTGTTGATCAGATAAAGAACTTTGTCTATTTCTAAATTTATTAGAATCCTTATTGGCAGCTTCTTTGATTCTTTTCATCTCTTCAACTGCCTTCAGTGCTTGAGCTCGAGCATTATCTAGCTCCATTTGTTTGGAATTATCTAAATTTTTTCTGTATCTTTTACTGTCAGAAGCAAAAACCATTACGAAAATAGCAAAAATTATGATAAATATTATTGGTGCTGCGAAAATTAAAAATGACATTTCACATCCTCCTTTTTATCTAATTATTTACCTGCTCCTGTTTCAGGTTGTGACATACGTTTAATTGAATCTCTCATACCTGTATCAGCTTCTAAATTCTTATAATTCATATAATCCATAATACCAAGATTACCTTGTTGGAAAGCTTTTGCCATAGCTAATGGTAATTCTGCTTCAGCTTCTACAACTTTCGCACGCATCTCTTGAATTCTAGCTTTCATCTCTTGTTCAGCCGCAACCGCCATTGCACGACGTTGTTCAGCTTTCGCTTGAGCGATATTTTTATCTGCGATAGCTTGCTCTGTTTGTAAATTCGCACCAATGTTTTGACCGATGTCGACATCTAGAATGTCAATCGATAAGATTTCAAATGCAGTACCTGCATCTAATCCCTTATCTAAAATTGTTTTAGAAATTCTATCTGGATTTTCTAGAACAACTGTGTGTGATTCAGAAGAACCGATTGTTGAAACGATACCTTCACCTACACGGGCGATAACTGTTTCTTCTCCAGCTCCCCCTACAAGTCGTTCAATGTTTGCACGAACTGTAATTCTTGCTTTTGCTTTTACTTCAATACCGTTAATTGCAACCCCTGCAATATACGGTGTTTCAATAACTTTAGGGTTAACACTCATTTGAACTGCTTGAAGTACATCACGTCCCGCTAAGTCAATTGCAGCACAACGTTCAAATGTTAAACTTACTATGTTAGCTCTGTGAGCTGCGATAAGAGCATTGATTACTCTATCAACATTCCCCCCTGCTAAATAGTGACTTTCCAACTGATTAATAGTAACAGCTAAACCAGCTTTATGTGCTTTAATCATCGGATTAATTACTCTACTTGGAATAACACGTCTTAGTCGCATACCAACAAGTGTAAAGATACTTACCTTAACTCCTGCGGCAATAGCACTAATCCAAAGACCAAGAGGGAAGAAAGTAAAGAATATCGATAGCACAATCAATACAACTACTACGATAATACCTGAAAATATTAATTCTGGCATAATACTACCTCCTTAAAATTATTATATTTTTTTAACTACTATACGCATTCCTTCTACACGTATAATCTCTATCTCATTACCCTTTTCTATAAAATCTCCATCAGTTACTACATCCAACTTTTCATTTCCTAAAACAGCCACTCCTGCTGGACGTAAATCTGTATATGCTTGAAGTTTTTTTCCTATTAATTCTAATCTACTTTCACTCGCCACATATCCATCCTCTGTTGAAATAGAATCGTTAAGAACAAGTCTATTTAATAATGTTAACCTTTTATGAAAAACATTTCTATTAACATAAAATTGTATCGTTGCAAGTATTAAAGAAATAACTAAAATAAATGCAATATGATATGTTGACTTATTAATGTAGATTATTGCATAAATCACGGTAATGATCCCTACTGTTCCAACTATTCCACCAGGAATAAACATCTCTAGTCCTATTAGAGACATACCTCCAATAAATAATAATAGAACAAAAATACTAAGTCCTGTAGAATAAGAATGTAGAGCTATATATGTCGCTAAACTAAGTACTGACAAAATCCCCAAAAAATTAAGTTTTTTTGAAAACAATTGCTGACAGAAAGTTAATGACATAGTAATTAAAAGAATCCAATCGAGAGACATCATTAAATTCATATATAATCACCTCATTTTTGCATATTCTTTTTCTAGATAGTCTAATAATTCCTCCCTCGTGAAAATATTCCCATGACCGGGAACAGCATATTCAAAGTCAAGAATCGATATTCTATCTATATAATCACGAAGCTTTTGTTTATTATATGCCATCGGTTTTGTATAATAATTTTTAGCGTGACTATCACCTAAAAACAATACTTTTTCTTCTGGTATATAAATTAAAAATGCATCATTAGAATGTGAGTTATCATTGTAAATACAATTAATTTTAACTCCTCCAAGATTCAAATTAAAATCAGCCATTTTAGGCATATCTGGAATTCTAATTTTTATCTCATGATTTTCATATACTCTCTTTATAACATCCGCACTGTATTTTATCTCTGTTCCATCCTTGACTCTTTGATACAGACTCTCATCATCCCATTCTAGTTGAGATAATTCTATTAAAGAGTCTCTAGCTCTATCAGTAGCAATTACTGGAATATCTAAATACGCCGCTCCAAAACTATGGTCCCAGTGATGGTGTGTTAATATCACATAACTTGGCATTGGTAAGTCATTTTCTTTTAATTCTTTTAAAAATGTTTCGACTTGTGCAGGTCCATTTCCTGAATCTAACATTACAGAGAAGTATTCTCCTTTTACATACCCCAGTGTTGGCTCTAAATACATATATCGTTGTTTTGTATAATAAAATCTATCTGAAAATTTAATTAGCATCCTTTTTACTTCCTTTTGATTATAGATATATTATATCATACATCCTCTAAATTTGAAATATAACGAATTATAACGAAAGTATAAAAGGTGTATCTATCAATATATCAGAATATGTTTGGTGTATTTCAAAACATAACAGAAGTATTCAGGAAAATAATAAATTTTAACAAGTATTTATATACTTTTCCCCTAAATCCCCCCACAAAAAATCCCCTTATTTTGGGGCTTAATCTTTCATTTCTTAAACAGTCAAGAGCGAACCTATCTCCATCTAACACTGCTTTGTATTCACTAATGTAGAATTGATATAATCTTTCTCCATCGTTTTCAAAATCTGCTTGAAATACTAATTTTTCGTATTCATCTTCTTCCATATATCCTAGATACACTTTTTATTCATCAACTAAATGACAACAAGTACAGTCGTTTTAATTTTCTTCTATCCAGTATCTTACTGTTGAACTTTCTAATAATACTAATCCATTAATAACAACCATCATTTGTCAGTTTTTAATTCCTCCGCATATCTAATTAATTTTTTTGCTACTTTAAAACTCATATTTTCTAACTCATACTTACCACTGCGGTAATTTTGAATAACACTAAGTGTCAATCCTGCATCTTTTTAAATTCTATAATCAGTTAAAACACTATTAAATAATTCTTCTATTTGTTTAATTACTCGATCTATCATTGTAAAACCTCCTAAATAAGTTTTAAGATAATAGAAACTATCACGGCTAATATACCTAATACTATAATAATAGTTTGTATTTTTTCTATTTTCATGATACAATATGAGTAAACATTTAGGTACTAGGAGCTTTTATAAGCTCCGTTCCCTAATAGGTTATTTGCAGACTTTTTCAAAGATTTCAAGAATTGTGTTTACTATTTCAAGGATAGCTAACACTGTTGTTAAGCCAAGCATCTTGTCTTTGTGAGAGTCTGTTTTTTTATTTCTTCTGTTACTCGCTACATCCACTACATTACATCATCAATTGCGCCTTCTAAAAGGTGCGGAGTCAAGTGATATTTAAAAACTTTTTAAATAAATGAATGAATGAAAAATAAGCCTCTACTTATTAAGTAAGGGCTACATACAAAAATTATAAAGTATATTATTATATTTAAACA
>QWCT01001197.1_pt1 | contig 13943 bp, 13 predicted proteins | sample 1972681 | NCBI WGS metagenome assembly QWCT01 (sample SAMN09866701, study PRJNA288562) | Human oral metagenome isolate pre3_saliva, whole genome shotgun sequencing... | isolation source: mouth | host: Homo sapiens | place: USA: California | reverse complement strand
GATGAGAAACCAAGTGAGCCAAGTGAGCCAAGTAAACCTAGTGAACCGGCAAAACCAAGTGAAGATGTGAAACCAAATCCTACACCAACTCCAAGTGAACCTACTAAACCCGTAGAAGACACGCCAACTCCAAGTGTAGAAGATAATAAACCAACTGTTCCAGTTGCACCTGTAGTTCCAACTACACCAACTGAACCAGTTGCGCCAATTACACCAACACAACCTACTGCTCCAATTATATCAGATACGCCAATAGCTCCGGCACCAGCTCCATTAACTCCAAGTGACAACAACGCAACAGTAGGTGGTAATACTACGATTATCAACCCACAACCGCAAGACCATGATAACACAAATGGTAATACAAACGCTTCAAGACCTAACGATAATATCAACATTGGTGGTGTTTCTAACCAAACAAACTATGTTGAAGGTCCTGATAAACTTACAGTTGGGGTATCGGGAGGGTCTGTCCAAAACGTTAAGGCTACAGTGTCTTCGCAAGATGGTACAACAGAGTTGACTGGTCGAGTCGTAAACGGTTCTTTCGTAGCAGATAATCTGCCAGAAAAAGATGGAGTTTATACTGTTAAAGTACAAGTAACGGATGACAAAGGGCAAGTCTCTGAGAAAACCATCACTTATGCAGTAAATAAGAATGGTTCAACTTACGACTGGTTGAATAAAGATGTAAACGGTGCTTATTACCAACGCTTGAGTGAGGATTTGAAACTTTCAGAACACTCAACTACACGACTAGATACAAGCAAGACTAAGTTTACTTTTACTTTAGATGGTAAAGTGGTAACAGTAGATACAAGTTTAGTTAAAGTAGATGAGAAAAAAGAAGATGATGGTTCATACACTTACACTTATACATTTAACAAAAATGGCTTTAAGGAAAACGGTGTATGGTCTATCTCAGTTGCCACTGTAGACGTTGACGGTCACGCATCTTCTTCAAACGCTTCGGTTCAATTCCAATTTGTATTGGATAACATTGTACCTGAGTTGAAAATTGAAGGTGTAACTAACAACGGTAAGTACAACACTGCAAAACACCAATTCAAAGTCTTAGTTAAAGATAACATTGGTTTAGCACGTGTGCGAGTGTTGGTAAATGGTAAAGTTTACGAGTTCACAAAAGAAGAGTTATTAAAGGGTGAGAAGTTAGTCGAGCTTGAACACTCTGATAAACCTTATTCGATTGAAGTAGAGGTAGTGGATTTAGCAGGAAATACAACAACCCAAAAGGTAGAGGGTATCACAATTACTGCCACAACTGCCCAAGCACTTCTTGGTTCTGATAACTTCAAATATGCAGTCGGGGCATTAGGTTTAGGTCTTTTTGGTGGACTTCTAGCTTGGTGGCTCGCTGCGGTTCGTAAGCGTAAACGTAAAGAGCAAGAATTGGAAGAACTTCGTATTGGTGCACATATCGTTACTGAAGCGGAAGGTTTGGTATCATCAGGTAGTGGATCTGCTTCAACTGGTCAACCAGAGGAAACTGGTGTAACTGAGACAAGCGAATTAGAAGATAGTGGTGAAGTTGTTTCTGAACTGCTTGACTCATTGAAAGAAGAACCTGTAGTAGTTGCTACACCAACTATGGGAGATGTCACAACTGACGATAGTTCAACTGCGACTCTTCTACTAGATGAAACAGGAGTTGTAGCTGAGACTTCTGTTTTAACAGAGGAGTTCACAGATGTTTTAGCGGAAGAAACTTCTGAGCAAACTTCTATTCTTGATGAGGAAATTAGTGAGCAAACTTCTATTCTTGATGAGGAAATTAGTGAGCAAACTTCTGTATTGGAAGATGAAGAACACACTTCTGTGTTAGATGAAGAAACTTCTGAGCAGACTTCTGTACTTGACGATGCAGAGAAAACTTCTATTCTTGCAGAAGAAACTGAGGTTCTAGCTGATGAAAAACCAAAAGCTAAGAAAAAAGAATAAAACCTCGTAGAAGAAAGGATGATTAAAGAAAACTAAGCTTTAGCATGTACGTTTGAGGACTGTTAAGAGCAGTCCTCTTTTAATTAAGAGAAAGAGTATCTACGAAAATGAGAGAATTTGTTTTAAATTTGGTCTTAAAACGTTTAGTAAATAAAACGAAAGGTTACAGTACAGACAAGATGTTGAGTTACTATGGTTCTTTAAGGGAAAGAGTCTATGCGAACTTAATGCTGATTATTATTGCTTTATTCTCAACTGTCAACTATGGGTTTACGGTTGGATTTTCACAATGGTCACTATTTGTAGTGCTAGGTGTAATTATTGTAGGTCTTGCGGTATCTGTATTTTTCCACGCAGTTTTGTATTTACAAGTGCGTAACTATTTGAACTTTATGTTTAAACCAATTACAGATGATTTAGAACACCCAGAGAACTATTTTGAGCGCTTGTTACCAGTTGAAGGTGATAAACTCAAAGGAGCAAAAACAGATAGCGTAGAGGTTAAATCTGAGCCTTCTGAGGGTACTGATAAAGAAAAGGGTTGAAAGTTTTATGGCAAACTATAAGACGAGCGTTCTTGGGGAATTAACACCAGAAGAATTTGAATTAGAGTCTGCATCAATAAAAGAGCCGATTTATACGCGTAGTCAAAAACCAAAGAAAACCAAGGAGAGCGGTATCTTTCGCTTTCTACGTGGTTTTACTGTTGCTTTCATTTTTATATTTACAATTTTGATGGTTTTGAAATTAACCTTTAGCCCCATTAAAATTTCAGGTACGTCTATGGAGCCTGCTATGAAAGATGGTCAAGTTTGGTTTAGTACCATTAAGGAGTTTAAACATCCTAATAGGGGAGATATTGTTACTGCTTATAATGTTTTAGACCGAGTTCGTATTGTAAAACGTGTAGTTGCAACAGAAGGTGATCAGATTAAAATCTTAGATAGTGGTATTTATATCAATGGGTCTTTGGAAGATAACTCTACTGAAACTAAAAAGATGGTAGAAGATACGACTACTTGGTTAGGTGCGCACAAAGGTTTAACTACGACTGTAGGTAAAGATGAATATTTTCTAATGGGTGATAATCGAGAAAACTCGGTAGACTCTCGTAAGAGTGGTATCTTTCCTTCGTCCACAATTCGGACAGTTGTAACTCTTCAAGCACCTGATTTGGTTAAAAATTTGCTAGATAAGAGCTTAAAGTAGTCGAATTAAGGATATTTTGTTAAAATTTAAAGTGCTGAAAACCTTGATAAATCAATGCTTTCACAACAAACCCTTATAAATCAACACATTTTTAAAGAAATTTGAGTAAAAGTGTTGACAGAACTAGGTTTGTGTGATATAATGTTTATTGTAAGTTAGCCAAAAGGCTAACGAATAAAGAAAGGAGCCTACACATGGCTAACAAACAAGATTTGATTGCAAAAGTAGCAGAAGCTACAGAATTGACTAAGAAAGATGCTGGTAAAGCAGTAGATGCTGTCTTCTCAGCAGTTTCAGATTTCCTTGCTACAGGTGAAAAAGTTCAATTGATTGGTTTTGGTAACTTTGAAGTTCGCGAACGTGCAGAACGCAAAGGTCGCAACCCACAAACTGGTAAAGAAATCACAATCGCTGCTACTAAAGTTCCTGCTTTCAAAGCTGGTAAAGCTCTTAAAGAAGCAGTTAAATAACAAACTAATAGAAAGTAACTTTCGCAATTAGTAATTATCAGTTTTAGAGTTAAGATTTTGTTTTAACTCTTGGGTATCGCATGAGTGCAGGGTTTTCACCCCTTAGCGGTTTGATTCCGTTAGATACTCATTGCAGTTTAAATACACTGCAAGCCTTTTTTCCTAGAATTGAAAAACTTCGTTTCAAACGTGGTTGTCATGAGCTAGGCATAACGTAAAGGTAACGTAAAGCCGAATAGGTACCTTTACGCTCTTGGTTATATACTTAGACCAAGAGTCTCCGCACTGTCGGGTTCGGTATTGATCCATTTACAACATATATTAGACATAAGGTGTGCATCGAATACTTGAATGGTTTTTGGGAACTTTATTCATTGGTTTGGGTATTCAAGGGTGCGACGGGTCCCGATGACGAAGGATGAACGCTCTTTTGGGTTATTAGTTCTGCACCTAGTCGCAAACGGTCAAGTTGCTGACTTAATGAGGTTGGAGTCCTCACGTTTGTGTTGAGGGGTATCTTCCCTCAAGATTTTCAACTTTTGTAGTCATAGAAATTGTCCTTTCTATGATTTAGTACATCTAAATTTTGTAGATTTCATTTAGGTGTACCTTTTCAAGCGCGGATGGCGAAATTGGCAACCGCACACGGTTTAAGCCCGTGCGAACTTTGGTTCTTGAGGGTTCAAATCCCTCTCTGCGCATTAAATATAGGTTCCATAGCTCAACTGGATAGAGCATTCGCCTTCTAAGCGAACGGTTGCAGATTCAAGTTCTGCTGGAATCATTGAGGTTTTCCCATGACGGTGGGGGTACACCTCATAGCGGATAATGTGGCTGTCCTAAGTGTTGGTAAGGCAGGTTGGTTCTACAAGTCGCACTTGTACATCGGTTCGATTCCGATAATCGTGGGTTCAATTCCCTCTATCCGCATTAGAGATTGTGTTTGTTCAAGATTTAATCTAAGATAAGCATCTCTAATTGATTAGTGTCGCGATTTCTAGTGTCAGTAGGTCAAGGTTTTAGACATTGAACGAAGTTATGTCCTAGACTTCACTAATCAAATTTTAGAACCGATAACTCAGTTGGTAGAGTAGCGGACTCTTAATCCGTTGGTCGCAGGTTCGAAACCTGCTCGGTTCATTATAGATTTAGGTGTAAACCTACATCATTATCTTTCTGACGACACATAAGGGAAGTGTAGTTTCTTAAACAATGACAAAGCGTTTAAGAAATCAAAAATGATGAACTTGTAACTATTTCCCCGCTCGAATCATTGAACTAGGGTGACAATAATGATGATGAAGTGTAGCTGACTTTTGAATTATTGTGAAGGGGTGGTAGCTAAAACGGATGATGTGTGGAGGAGTTTTTCAACGTTAGGTTCGAAACTAACAAGAGAAATGATGGACACGTTTTGGATAGTTACATAATGCTATATTAAGACTTGATAGCTCAGTTGAAAGAGCATCTGACTTTTAATCAGAGGGTCGCAGGTTTGAACCCTGCTCAAGTCATGCTGGGAGGATTGTTTTGATTTATTTCATTGCAACTCAGGTTTAACGATTGTAAAAGATCGTTAAATCATTTAGTGTAACATTGTTATATGTAAGTAACTGTGTCTGTGGCAGTGCCACTTATGGGGAAATTAGTACCATAAGCACTTAAAATCCGTTTACCTTAGAAGTACAGTTTCTAGGTAATAAAAAGCACGAACAATTCAGTCTGACTGTACTCGGCTGAGGTTCAAAAACTTGTTGGTTAAAAGGTTCTCCGACATAAGGTACCAGAGGTGTTAAGGGTATTGTTTTAGGCGCGATAGCTCAGTTAGGTAGAGCAGCAGGTTGAAGCCCTGTGTGTCGGTGGTTCGATTCCACTTTGCGCCATAACTATTTAAACTTCAAGCGCGCAAAGTTTAAATAGCGGAACCTGTCTCAGTTTAGGATAGCTTACTATTTTGTTTCGGAGAGCAGAAATCCAGAAAAGACAAAAAGATTAGAAACTAAACGATACGCGTTCGTTTACTCAAATAAGGTTGATTTGTTTAATAGTTTTATTTGAGGTTACACTGCACTCAACAGTGAGTTTTAGAAAAGAGTAGGGAGTTTGGTTTCTTTAGTAATTTTCAAGTTACACCTAATGCTGATACCTAACTAGCGTTAGCTACCAAGGGGTATCTTTATTCCACCATAGCTCAGTTGGTAGAGCGCATGACTGTTAATCATGATGTCACTGGTTCGAGACCAGTTGGTGGAGTTCCATTGTGAGATGGAAATTAAAACGTTTTAAGTCTGATTACCACCGATAGCATGGTGCTTATTGACGAGTCATGACTTCAATAGACGAGCCGGTAGATCAGCGGAGTTTTCTTTGAAAACTGTTCGAATCCTTGCGGTGGTATTTGTTTTGTGCCACAACGGCGTGCATTCCTTGAGAGAGGTGTGCAAAAGTTCTTAGAGCAAGTCTCTTGCTCTTCGTATTTTTAAATGTTAGATGTAGCCAGACACAGGACTTGGCGAGTGTGTCCTCCGTCCGTACAACGGGGTTAGAAGTGCGCAATTTGAATATGGTGGTTCGATTCCATCATACCTCATTATCTAAATTTATTAAGACTCAGGTGATACCATACCTATCTAAAGTTGGCAAAAAATAAGGTGATACCATACCTACTTAAAGTTGGCAAAAGATTTGTCCTAAGCACGACAGAAAACTACTGGGAAAGAAAACCGTTATCCCGAAACAATACGGGAAAAAGTGAGGTAGATTGTTTTTATTCTACCTCCACCTCAAAAGGGTTTACATTGTAAGTAACTAAATCGAGGATATAGCCAAGTGGTAAGGCAGTGAGAGATTAGTGACCAAGGGTTCGATTCCCTTTACGCAACTTTGTTGTCGTATAGCCAAGTGGTAAGGCATCTGACTCCTTATGACCGAGGGTTCGATTCCCTCTACCCTCATTACTATTTATATTATCGGAAAGTAGCTCAGTTTGGTTAGAGTGCATGCTTTGGGAGCATGAAGTCGTAGGTTCGAATCCTGTCTTTCCGATGCCAAACGGATCTTACATTAGTAATATGTATATCCTTTAGGCTCAATAATCTTAATAGGGTTGTTGAGTCGTAGCCTACTGAGTTTATCTGTAAGTGCTTTCTCGGTAGGTGAGAAATTGTTTCTTTGAGGTATCAACTGTAAAAAGTTGGTGCTTCGTAGCTTTAGTAGTTGCAAACTTTAGGTCAGTAGTGATTTCTTTCAAGGATTTCGTGAAGTCTTGTCCTAAACTACTACTAAGGCGAATTTGGTTGATAAGTGAGTTTCGTGATCAGGACTTGCTTTCAAAATACCTCTTAATTTTATTCAAACGCAAGGGTTGTAAAAGGTTTTTGCGTTATACCACACTTTGTTGTGTGGGAAATTTCATGGTTTACACATTTTCCATGAATCCTCTTAGAATTTTTGAGTGAGGTTTCAATCTTCAAAGATTGTTACCTTCTCACGGAAGATTACCCAAGTCTGGCTATAAGGGGGTGGTCTTGAAAACCACTAGGTCGTTCGCGGCGCGTGGGTTCGAATCCCACATCTTCCTTTGAATTGAGTTACTTCAATTCAAGAAAATAATTTCTGAAGAATTTAGAATGTTCAACAGAGTTAAATTTTGTTTAGTCAGGGGTATCCACTTTCAATGGTGGTTACTTCATAGTCTAAGTAGGTTTTGATTGGTTCCCTCTTAGACTGTGGTTCTAGCGTTTAGTTAGACCTTCTTTTTCTAATTTATTTGGTGTAAGGATTGTCAAAGGTTCTTGCATCATTCCTCTCCTTGTGAGAACGAGAGAGGGGATTAGCTTTCATTAAACCTCCTTTCGGGTGGGTTGTTAGCTTTAAAAGGTTAGCAACCTATAGAACCTCTATTGGTTCCTAAACATCGTCATTTGAGGACTGACAAAATTCCCTAGCTTACAACCGCTAGGGTTCTAAAGAACCTCCGTTACACTCTAGTTCGCGACATGAAGTGTAGAAGTTTGGTTTACTTCGGAAAACAAACCATAAGGGTATCCCCTTTTGAAAAGGGGTTTCCTTTTACTTAGGAGAATTACTCAAGAGGCTGAAGAGGACGGTTTGCTAAATCGTTAGGTCGCGTTCGCGGCGCGGGGGTTCGAACCCCTCAGTCTCCGTAGATTTTTAGTCAGACTTACTAAACAGTAAGTCTCTTTTAGTATTTAGAAAGGACGTCAATAAAATGCTAACCTACAACAAAATGATGAAATTACATAATGAACTAGAATCTAGTTTGGAGGATTTACAGCGACACTTGGACTTTGTATTAGAAGATTTCAATAGAGACTACGGAGTGTCTGCTCAAATTAAGGTAGATGAAGGGAGTCGTTTAACGATTGGTTATTATGATTCAACTCGAAACATGGAGTTTGAGTCTGTAATTGCAGATGGTTTGGAGTTTAAGAGGTTGCTGAGATGTCAAACTAAAGAAGAGCTTCTTGCTTTTTTGTTTGATTGTGGTGTTGCTTGACAGGGGTTGGTTATTATGGTAAACTACCTTTGTAGATAAAAACTACCGCAGTTAGCGTAGCTGAAAGACTATTAGTCGGTCTGCATTAGGTTAGTAGTTCGTTTCGTAGGCTTATTGGGTTTTATCTATTTTTCCGCAAGCAGGTAAATAAATAGGTCGTAGGAAGAGGTGTAAATAACCTCTTTATCTTGTAACGAAAGATATGAAGTTATGCGTTTTTGGTTTTTAAAATTTTATATCGTTCTGTGCTTTTTGTTAGCAATGATTTTGTTTGTTTCTATTGAGTATAGTTTTCCTATTGACGTAATCTCTTATGTTTTAAGTGTAGTTAATCGCTCAGAGTCTGAGGTTAAATGGTGGCTACAAGGGGTATCCCTCGTATTTTTGTGGTTCGCAGGTCTGTTCGGTTTAATTTTATTTTCTGAAACACCTACAAAACCTAAGAATAGCACAAATAACCCTTGACAATTCTTACTATTTCTGATATAATAGATTTATCTTAATAAGGAGGGTACTTATGGACATTAGTGTAATTATAAAGGGTTGTGATGATAGTACAGATTTTGAATTAGTTTGTACTGAAGAGCAATACTCTTTCTTAAAAGAGCTTGCAGGTGCAACTCAGACGGTATCAACTTTTTCTTGCATGCCTATTATCAAATTGCATAATAGTTCAGGAGAAGAGGAAGATGTTCAAACTAACTCAGATAACCTTAAATGGGTTGCAGAGGTAGAAGAGAACGGAGACGATAATTCTCACTATGTACTAGATACAACCAAACTTTAATATTAAGGGGTCGTCTGGATTCGACAGGCGGTTGTACCTTTTAACCTCGCACCGAGTGACTACGTTATAGTCAAATTAAATATAACTGCAAATAACAATGCACCAGTTCGCATGGCTGCTTAAGCTTTTAGCTTCGGTGGTTGATACGAACACAAGTAAAATAGTCGAATAGACAAGCGACTGAGATAAGTACCGGTATCTTTCAGTTGCTATAAACCTCGGTACTCGCAACTAAGGTTTCTCAACTTAGTGTGTTAAAGAGAGATATAACTTTTAGTTTTGTACGTTTCCTAGAAGTTGAATGTTAAAACGTAGCTGTGCGCAGTAAGGTTAACTGGAAAGGTCGTTTGGACGTGGGTTCGACTCCCACCGGCTCCATAAAACATAATAAGTGTAGGATTTATGAATAAGTCTTTTAGAAGAATAGCATTTAAACACTTGCTAGTGCCTTTAATTACGGATTTATTTTTGTTTATAGGGTTCTCGTATTTAACGAGAACAATGCAAAACAACTATGTAACAATGGTAGATAATGGTCTTTTGTGGCTTTATATTCTGTTCTATCTTTTAATTGCGACAGGCTTTATTTGCAGTGGTTTCTTGTTGGTTAGTTTAATCTCTTTTGTTTTAAGAGGTTTCCCTATCACTACTAAGAAATATAAGCAGATGTTAGCTCGAGATCTTTCCACATATTTGTCTGTAGAACTTTTCTGCGTATCATTTTTCCCTAATAAGATAAATAAGATTTCAGATGAATTTTATGACAAGATAAGTAAACTGGACTAGATTTGATTTAGGTGGTGTAAATTAAGAAAGAATGAGGTGGATAGAATGTCATTTCTTACGAAAACCTTAGCTAAAGAAGCTTTAGATGAATACCCTTGTGGTGTTCATATTTGTATCAATCCTTATTATTGGCAGTTGGGTAATTCTATTTGTGGTTTAGGTGATTTTAAACCTACTGATGTAGATAAATTAGCGGAAATTTTAGATGAAGTTTCTGCACAGATTTATGCAGAAACAGGTTTTCACCCCACAAGTTTAGATTGGTTAGATATTTTCCCAGAGGATATGTCTTTACTTGATGCTCGCAATAAAAAAGCTAATGAGGACTTTGACGCTCTACTAGATTCTTTACAGTCTGAGTTAATTGAGGAAAGTGAGAGGTAAGTAGTAAATGGTTAAAGAACATTATCGATGTAGTTTAGGAACCAAAAAGGTTATTAAGTGGGGAAATAGTAAAGGTATTCTTTTACCTCAAACTGTTTTAGACAACTTAAATTTGTCTGAGGGTAGTGAGGTGGAGTTTCTTTTCGAAGATGGAAAGATTATTTTGCGAAATAAAGCAAATCAGTTAAATATTCCAAATTATGATTTAGAGGAATTGTTCGAGGGATATGAACCTTTGAGAGATTGAGCATGTCAAAATTGGTATGTTTTTTTTTTATCTTGCTCATTCTTAAGTTTTGTGATATACTATATGAAATGATTTAATTATTGAGGTTTGATATGAGATTACTAAGAATGAGTGAGGGTTCTACTCTTATATACAGTGAAACTATTCGTTACTTTTCACTTCCCAAGAGCTATCAAAGGTTATTAAAGATTTTTGAGAGATGTGGGTATCAATCTAAGACTGATATGCTTTCGTTACTAGACATTTCCTCATTTAATCCTTTGTCTGGGGAATATAAGACTATTCAGAGTAATGAAAATGAGCGTATGGGTTTCACATTTGAGCAACTTGCTCAAAATCCATTGAATGAAGTTTTAAATTGCGGTATTCAATTAACTTTAAATACTAAAACAACTCCTAGTAAGAATAAGTTTCTTTGGTTTGTTGTTGTAGACTTCAATGATACTTATAAATTGTTTACTCACAATTACGCTTCAATGCTTTCTGAAGTCCCTATGACTGAAGAAACAAAGTTTGAACGACTACATCTCCAACGTGAATACGAAAGAGAAATCAAACTATTGCAAGGGTATCGAAAAGTTCTCTGATTTCTCACAAGTTTCAAATTTCCCACTAAAATAAACTTTTTAAGGAAATTTTGTTGACAAATACAACTAAGTGTGTTATAATATAAAACATAGAAGTTAAGTTTTTGCAGTAGATAGATTTAACTGAGCAGTAACGACTACAAACATCTGCACATATTTGTCTACACAGGGAGTGGGGTCGCCTTTAAAGAACACGGTCGCGAAAGCCAAATCTGTCTGCGGAAAAGCAGAGACTTATCCCTCCATTTAGACTTGATTGCTGATGATGGATGAGCATTTAGGACGGAGGTTCGATTCCTCCTCAAGTCGTTGTTGAAAACAGCATAGCTCTGTCTCAGAGAGTGGTGAGGGTTCAAAACCTTCCTAGACCATTAGTCTAGTGGTGTCAAGCAACAGAATTTTACAAGGTAATGGTCTACTGAGAGGGGTATCACCTAACATGCACCGTTAATCTAACGGTTAGGACACAGGCTTTTCACGCATGTAATAGGGGTTCGATTCCCCTACGGTGTTTTGTTGAAAATAGTATAATAGTTTAGGTTATAGTGGACATATAAATTTAGTGGAATGGGAGGTGTGTTCGTGCCTTATAGATCGATTAAAGTACGGTTAATACCTACTCAAACGCAAGAACTTGCATTGAAACAACATGCAGGTACTCACCGCTATGCCTACAACTTTGCTAAAGCTCTTAGTGAACGTTATTATGAAGAACATGGTGAGAGTATATCTGTCAATGATATTTCAAAGGCTTTTCGTAAAACTTATGGGTCTATTCCATGGATAGTAGATATCTGTAAAGATGTCAATCATGAAGCTATTCGTGATTATGGAACTGCTAGAAGTAATTCTTTTCGGAATCATAAAGATGGTTATCATACCAAGTATAAATCACGAAAAGATTCTATTCAAGGTTTTGCTGTAGATGCTCGAAAATTGAAATTCAAAGGTAAGGTTTATCTTCCAAAAGTCGGTTGGGTATCTGTTAATCAAACTCCTAAGAAACGCATTTATAAAAATCCAAGAGTAATTTTCGATGGTCAGTATTGGTATTTGTCTCTAGGTTTGGAAGTTGAAACCAAACAGGTTGAGTTGACAGAAGAAGTATTAGGACTAGATATAGGACTTAAAAACTTGGTAACGACTTCAGATGGAACATTATTTGAAAATATCAACAAGACCAAGACTGTGAAAAAGTTGGAGAGGGAACGAAAACAAGCTCAGCGAGAAATGGCAAGACGTTACATTAAGGGGTCAACAAAGCAGTCTAAAAATTACTATAGGAGTAAGTATAAACATGCACGTATTTGTCGTAAACTGACTAATATTAGAGAAAATCATTTACATCAAGTATCGAGTGCTTTAGTGAAAACCAAACCAAAAGCAATCGTACTGGAAGATTTAAAAGTTCAAAATCTATTAAGTAACCATTGTCTTGCAAAAGCTATACAGGATGCTTCATGGTATAAACTCAGAACTTATATTACCTACAAAGCAGAACATCAAGGTATAGAGATTGTCTTAGCACCTTCGACTTTTCCAAGTTCGCAGTTATGCTCTAACTGCCATCAGCGTTTTGATGTGAATGCCCAGAAACGCACATGGGGACTAGACATTAGGAATTGGAAATGTAGTCACTGCGAGGTAGAACACGATAGGGACGAAAATGCGGCACTCAACTTGAAGTGGTACTACAATCATCAAGTATGAGAAACCGGAGAGGATACCTCCGAGGTGTGGAGCTTTGTACCAACTTGTCTCAACTATTTATAATATGTGAGTTACAAGAAAGCTAAGAAGCACAAACAAAGATGAATGCTTGACTTTTAGTATTGAGCTAAACTTTGAGTAATTTTATCGTATCCTTTGGTCAAGTGGTTAAGGTTTTGCCTTTATAGTAGTAGCAGTAGTTTGACCTCTTTATGATGTTTTGTCAACAACGGTACAAAGAGGTAATCGACTATTGTTTAAGTAATAGAAGCATTTGTAGGGTGATGCAGCAAAGACAAGTGACGTCAGTCTTAGGGAAGTCGGTTCGAGACCGTCCTATTACATCAGTTTAGAGGTTTATTTATATGTTTGAGTTGCTATTAGATGATTTATTAAGTTCTTTAGAAACAAGAGGTATTTACACTTCTAAATTGAATTTAGTTGAGGAACTTGATAGTGATATTGAACCTCTTAATTGATACTTTTGGTCTCGTAGCGTAGTGGTTAACGCGCTGCCTTGTCACGGCAGAGATCGAAGGTTCGATTCCCTTCGAGACCGTTTGTTGGTTTATATGTGCGAACATCCCCCAAGGGGTATCCACATTTTAGGAAAGGTAGCTCAGTTGGTAGAGTATCGGTTTGAAGCACCGAGGGTGATAGGTTCGATTCCTATCCTTTCCATTCCAAGGTGACCTCCAATGTAAAATCTCCTTTATGTTTACATTTTAAAGCCAATGAATCATACAGTCACCTTGGTTTTTAGTTTGAAGAGGTTAGATTATGGACGGTAGTTGGTTTAAAGATTTACGAAACGAAGCGTTACTTTACCTTGCAGGTGGTATCCTTTCCTCTGCTTTAGGTTTATTAGCTTGGGTAATTTTGTACAAGTTACATATTTACTTTAGTTTTCCTCAACCTAACACAGATGGTGCAGTTGCCATTGCATTTGGTGGGATGATAATTTTCAAGTATTTAACTGAAATTAAGTTAGAATTGTTAGGTCTTTCTATTGAAGATGTTCTACCCTCACTAGTATCAAAGATTCTATTCGGACTACTTATTTTAGTTTTCACTCTAAACCTAGATACAATTTTTAGCGTTGTGCTTGAATTTAGCAATAGTTTGTTATATGGTTGGGACTAATTTTAATATTCGGAAAGGTAGCGAAGAGGCTAAACGAAGCGGACTGTAAATCCGCTCCTTTGGGTTCGGGGGTTCGAATCCCTCTCTTTCCATTATTACGAGTATAGTTTAAAGGTAGAACTAAGGTCTCCAAAACCTTCAG
>QWCT01000622.1_pt2 | contig 13953 bp, 32 predicted proteins | sample 1972681 | NCBI WGS metagenome assembly QWCT01 (sample SAMN09866701, study PRJNA288562) | Human oral metagenome isolate pre3_saliva, whole genome shotgun sequencing... | isolation source: mouth | host: Homo sapiens | place: USA: California | reverse complement strand
CAATTATCTATTTCTGAAATTCATTATATTATTTCTGAAAACTATGTTGTTTTTCTCTCTTGAATTAGACATATCTTATATTCTGTCTGATTCGCACCACCATTTAAGCTCTAGTAAAATAAATGGACTGCGGAGATTTGATGAAACAAATTAGCGTTTTCCTCGTTATGTCTAATTATTAACTATAAATCAAAATTAGACATTGCTTTGTCTCGTTGATCTTGTCTAATCCCGATATATCTAAGCGTAATCGCAGGAGATGAATGATTGAATAGATCCATGAGCATTGCCACATCCTTGGTCTTCTTGTAGTAGTGATAGCCGAATGTCTTTCTCATCGAGTGTGTCCCGATGTTTTCAATTCCACATTCGATTGCAGCTGTCTTCAATATCCAGTCAACTGTTCGTCTATCGAGTGGCTTGTTCTTCCCTATCCGACTTTGGAATAGATAATGATGCAGTGGTTTGTCTTTGATGTACTCTCTGATTTCTTTTTTCAAAGTCTTTGTCATCTTGAGTTGCTTGCGCTTCCCTGTCTTCTGCTCTTTGACTTTAATGTACCACCCTTGCACATCCTTGACTCTCACTTGTAATATATCTCCTACACGCAGACCAGAGTTTATTCCAAACAAAAAGAGCAGATAGTTCCTTTCATTCCACTCTCTCAGATATTCCTTCATGGCTTGGATATCATCCTTGTCCCTGATTGGGTCTACAATGTTCATTGACTCACCTCCTTTCAAGGCAAAATAAAAAGCCAGCTTGTGCTGACTTGGCTGATATTAGGAGTACAGGATTCGAACCTGTGACACGAAGATTAAAAATCAACTGCTCTACCAACTGAGCTAACTCCCAACCCGTTTCATAAGGAGACCTCTCTTCGGTTTTACCCGATAATACAATTTTAGCACCTTTATTTTGAAATTTTTCCACGATTTCAGTCGAATTTTTAACTTTTTTCCAAATTTATTTTAAATTTGCTGTTGGCCGACAATTCAAAGATCTTCTTTTCGAGTTTGTTGAAGAATGGTTCGATGACCTCTTTGTAGGTCAGCGACTTGCTACAATGCAAGTATTTGATTGATGCTCCCTCAACTGTCAGAGTTCCGTCGATGTAGATCGCTTTGATTGCAGTCCATTCGTTTTCTGGAGTTAAAACCTTGACTGAAGAAATGGCTTCTTTCATCAATTCGAGTCGATGCAATTCTGGATCTGACTCTTTCTTGATGATGTCTGATAATGCTTTCGGAGTAACTGTCTTGTTGCTCTTGATGCCTGTGTTAGGATCAGATGGTTTCCAAGGTACTTCAATTTCTTCAATTCGCTCCTTGATTTCCTTGTCAAATGGATATTGTTTCAGTGCCAGGATAAGATATCCATAGCGACTTCGTAGGTTCATTCAATCACCTCTCTTTTGAATATTTCTATCATCCCTGTCAGTGTCGCTCTGTATGCCAAGGCTTCATGCAGTGTTTCGAACTCTGTATCATTCGCTCTCGCTGGATGAGTCCCTTCCCACATGCAGTGGCCTTCATACTGTCTTACAACATATGTCATTTGATGTCCTCCTGTTTAACGAAGACACCATTGACCATTTCCCCTTTCCGGTCCTTAATTTCTTCGTAAGCAGCTTGAAGACATTCTTCAACCGTTAAATCGTAAGCCCCCCCAATATTTGCGATGCTGTCCGTGATAGCTGCTAAATCTTGTTCCGGCCAAAATCTTGGACGGTATGCGAGTTGGCTAATGTGGCGCAGTGTGAATTTAAGACAACTATCAACATCTTTCAAGTGGCGTTCATTGAAAAGTCCGACAGAAGTTCTATTCAGTGCATCTTTGATTTTAATATTTTCTTGCTGGCAGAAGATAGTCATGACAACCATCATATCACCGATTGAGTCTTTGATTTGATCAACATTGTTTTTTAGATGGCCTTGGACTAATTCCCCAAATTCCTCAACCAGTTTCAAGATTTGCTTGCCACTATCTTGGTTATTCAACCCACGATCAATTGACCAAATCTCAATTCTTTTAATTAGTTCGTCCATGCTTTTCCTCTTTCATTTGTTCTTTCAGTTTTCTTTCACGATTTAATGTTACGGTCAATACATCGTTTTGTTGCTGAATCAGTCTTTTCATCGCTTCATTCTCCTTCTTTGTCTCATTGGCTTTGATGGAAGCAATCGAAACCCAAACGAAGCCCCCTAGCCAACCTCCAACGAAACTAAGGAAGACGATATTTTGTAGATCCATTATTTCACCTCTACTCTTTCTCTTGTGAATTTGTTTTCAAGGCCTCTAAATAGTTCATATTCTTCGTTGCTGTACGAATAAACAGCTGTCGTTGTCTCTTCCCACTGACTCTTAGTGTATGGATATCTTTTTGGTCGTTTCATTCTGTTACCTCCTCAAAATTTCTTTGGTTTATTCCTTTTGAAAATATGGTTCTTCTTTTCTTTTTGCTTTTGCTTATGAAAGTTATTGTCTTTTTCAAAAACAGATTGTTCATCTTTCATGATTTTATTCATGCTATATGAGGTTATTTCCTTAATCTCCTCTTTTTTAGGTTTTACTGTGATTTCTAGAAAGAAAGATTGATTTGGAATTTCAAGTGCGAAAGTTGTTGTACTGTTGTCAGGAGAATTTAAAATATTACCAATTTCAAGAATAAGCTCAGTAATACTACTTTCAAGCGTCAATGCCATCACTCCACCTCCTCAAAATAAAACCGTCCGTTAAATGGTTTAATTTTAATAATTCCATAATCTATCCCAAGTCTAGCTATAAATGGTTTTGCAATCCGTTCATGCACTGTGAGGATTTGTTCTCTGAACTTCTCTAGCGAAAGAGTAGATTTGTAGAAATTGCATTGATAGCAGGAAGGCATATAATTTTCAAAACTATCTTCTCCGCCTCGATAGTGAGGATGTAAATGATCTACTCTCAAAGTTTTCAAGTCCAAAACCTTGCCACAATAAGCACAATGACCGTCGTACTTATCTAAAACTTTTTGTCTAGTAGTTTTAGATATGCTTTTCCGTTTCATTCTTCCACCTCCTCAATCTCAATCCCCTCACAATCGAACACCCAGCCAAAGCCGGCGTCTTCTAATTGTTTACGGGTGTGAGTTGTACGAAATTTTTTATCTAGTTTTATTGACGATAACACCCAAGCGCGTTGAAATTTAATGAAATTTAAATAATTAAAATCATTACTTTCCATCCCTTTAAATCTTACATAATACTGCTTTTCTTTCTCGACCTCGTAGCCGTCGAGCCATGCACGGGCAAATGTTTCTTGATTTTTCCAATCTGATAACCATGTATCAACTTCTTCTTTTGCATATTCAAAAGCGCCAGACAATGAAATTATATTATTTTCTTTGCACTCCTCAATCCAGTCCGCCACAAACTGTGGCACTTTGGTTTTTGGTTCTTCTAGTTGTTTCAGCTTTTCTATCACACTTTTTGTTTCTACTGTTTCAGCAAAATTGCTAATTCGTTTATAGGTTGCAATCAACTCTTGTTTATTCATAATTTACCTCACTTTTTCGTGTTGCAAACACACGATGGTTTCATATAGTTTTCTCGCATCGCTTTTAATATTGCCCAAACTTTGGTAAGTCAGTTCATCTGCATTACGTATCAAGTTAATTAAAATATTATTTAATTCCAGTATGTACTGCTTGTGTAGTGGCAAGACTTGCTCACTCACGTTATCGATTCCTAACAAATATGTTAAAGATACTCCTAAGATACTGCATAACATTTCCGCACTATCAAGTTTTATTTGATGAATCCCTCTCTCCCATCTTGAGATAGTCAATTTTTCAACACCTAATTTTTTCGCTAAATATTCTTGAGTTATTTTTTTTTCTTTTCGTAACTCTCTAAGCCTATTCATCACTCCACCTCCTCAACTTCCATTCCCGGACATTCAAACACCCAACCAAAACCGGCTTGTTCTAACTCTTTGCGGGTGTGGTTGCTTGATGACGCACACATTTGTACTTCATTTCCGAAGAAGTATTCTCCCGTGATGTCATCAAGTTTTAATGTAGATGAATAACTATGTATATTCTTCATCTTCACCCGATACCGCTTCTCTTTCTCGACCTCGTAGCCGTCAAGCCAAGCACGGGCTAATTTGTCCATATTATCACTATTAGTATAATACCATTGGTATATATCCGAACTACCGTCATTATCAACTATGTCTTGGAAAGTGTCCTCAAGATCCCAATCGTGTTCCTTTGCATACTTGATCAGATCGGCCACAAACTTCGGTAATGTGACTTTCTCTGGTTCGTTTAGTTGTCGTAAATCTTTCAAGACTCTGCTAATTGCAACAATAGGAAAAACATTAAGCTTTTCAGACATATCCTCGTAATGTTTAATCAACTCTTTCTTATTCATCCCTTCACCTCCTCAATTCTTGCTAGCGGGTTATTTCGAAGCCACCCGAGGCCGTGCCGTTCAATCTCGTCGATCGTGAACGTCTGCGTAAATTCGATAGTATAGCGAGTCTCGTCTTTGATCTCCACGAGGTACGTCTTCCAACCTTCTTTTGGATTCTTCGATTTTGAAAGCAAGCTTCGCAAGCTCTCGATTTTCGCCCTGGTCTGGTCTGCAATCTCTTGTAGCGTTCCCGTCGCCATGAGCTTGCCTTTGTGATAATAGGCGAACGTCCGGAGCTTGACGGGCGAACCCAGAAGATCTGTCTCGGTTATTCCAAAGAACGAGCATAGGTCCTCGATTGCGTCTTGGTTCGGCATACGTGCCCCCCGTTCCCAAGCCGTAATCGTATTATAGGCCCACCCAAGACGAAGAGCGAGCTTGTTCTTTGATAAGCCCTGCTCTTTCCGAAAGCGGTTCAAATTCTTCGGGAATCGTTGACGCTGATCGCTGTCGTATTTCACTAATTCAACCATAGCCCACCCCATCAAAAATGCTTTCTCCGCATGCTAGTCATTCCATCAAACTTAAATCCGTGGTTCTTATCAACCCCCTTACATGCACGATCCATGATAGCCTGATTGTAGACTGACTCAATATCAGCACTACTCTCAAGATTGCTTGTGATAATCGTGCAGTTTCGATTGTCCAGGATAGAGAATAAGATACTCTTGGACCAGTCGCTAATCTTCTCTTGCCCTAAATCGTCCAGGACAAGGAACGGGACCTTGGAAAGTCGAGCAATCCACTTCTGCTCCGTCTGTTCCTCGTTGCCAAAATCATTTCTGATTTTAGCCAACAGCTCAGGCAATTTGATAAACATCGCATGCTTCTTAGTCCGATTAGACACGTCCTTGATGATTCCGTAAGCAAGATGACTCTTACCTACGCCAGCTGGGCCGAGAAACAAAACATTATTGGTCGCTCCATTGCAGTATTCATCCACTATCCTGTTAGCAGCAGAAAGCATTTCTTTCTGCCTAGTGGTCGTCGCCTCGAAGTTCCCAAGAGTCGCATTTCTCAATTCAGCATTCACGATGGACGAATTAAACAACACATCCAATCGTTTAGCTTCTGCCCGCTTGTCTTCCAGTTTCCAGTATTCCAGCTGTGTCTTCTGCTCATCACGTTCGATAGACTCTTTGCCACAAGCCTGACAAACCTCGACTTGATTCGGTCCGACCGCATACATCTGTTCACCATGTTTCGGGCATACCTTGTCAATTTTCGTCATGGCCCATCGACCAAATACAATTACTTCCTTATCCTGCATGGCCACACCTCGCACAATCCATAAGGTGTGCCAGTTTACCCAGCACAGTCTTTGGATCAGGATGAGCTAACATGCGTTCTTTCATCGAGTCACTGAGAGGGTAAAATTCCTTCTCAAACGCTTCGATGATATCTGCTAATGTAATCATGTTAAACCCCTATATCATCGCTACTATTTCGATTAGAGCGAGGACCTTCGTTTAAGTACGTTTCAAATTTAGTCCCAAACAAAGTCTCTGGTCTCAAATACTTATTCATATCCTTATTCTTCAACCAGTCCCGGCTCTTGGTATCGATCACCTTTTTAAAATCATCTAACCTAAAACCATCATTCCATCTAGCACGGATTAACTTGCGAGTGGATTTCCCAGTGTGAGTGTAACCTTTCCCGCATGTGTTGTTCAGATGCTCAACGATTTCCTGGTAAGGGATAGGCTCCTCGTGTGATTCGTCAGAATCAGTACTATAGGTAGTTAACCTATCCTTATCTAACCTATCCTTACCTAACCTAACCTGTGGCTCCGAAATGGATACATCATGTATACATTTTTTCTCAGCGTTAAAATTAGCCACTTTCGATTGATCATATTCCAAGTGAGATTTCTCATCCTGGTAAATAGTCGTTTGGAATCGGTCAGATTGGATGTAGTTGTGAATTCGCCAGTGCCGAATAACAACCACACCACTTTCGAACGGAATCAGAAAACCTTTTGCGATAAGGATTTTCATATCGTCATCGCTGGCTCTGATAGTCCGCTGAATCGTTCGAGCACGGTCTATGAAACCTTCATCATCTGCTCCCATGTTTAGATGAAAGTAGAGAGCTTGTGCGGATAGAGGCATCTCAAGAAAATGGTCTGTGTCAGTAATTTTCTTACTAAACATTCGTCTTTGTGCCATTTTGTCACCTCCTAAAACGGTAAGTCGTCATCCTTGATGTCCATTGGATCGCCTGCAAACGAAGGAGGCATCTGCTCGGCCATAGAATTCTGATTTGCAGAATTGTCACGCTTTTCGAGAAGCTGGAAGCTTTCAGCAACGACTTCTGTCACATACACACGCTGCCCTTGTTGATTTTCATAATTGCGAGTCTGGACACGACCAGTGATGCCGACAAGATTGCCTTTCTTGGTCCAATTTGCGAAGTTCTCAGCCGATTTGCCCCAAATCACACAGTTGATAAAATCAGCATCATATTCACCATTCTGGTTCTTAAAATTCCGATTCACGGCAAGCGTGAACTGCCCGACCGCTTGATTTTGAGGAGTGTAACGAAGGTCAACATCACGAGTCAGACGGCCGATAAGTACAACATTATTGATCATTTGTACCTCCAACCAATGCCTCTAGCTGTAACATCATAGCTTTCTCTTTCTCAATCAGCCAGTCCATGTGCACCTTGGCTTTTTCCAAATCTTCGATACCGTTCTTACGACGATAGCGAAGTACATACTTGATAAGATTTCCGAGATGGTATCCAGTCAACTGCTCATCATTCATAAAATTACGATGGACATCGATTGCTTCAAGGCCATTCCGACCTTGGTAGTGTTTTGGATTGTGTACGTTGTCGCTCATGCTGTCATTCCTTTCACATTGTTCTTTTTGTGGATCTCTGTCGCACGTTTATTAAGCAATTCCCGCTGATATTTAGCTGATTTGTAGTAGCGCATCTTCTCTTTTTGACGGATGATGATGCAGCGCAATACGAAGATCGCAAAGCCTGAAAGTACTGCATATGTAGCAAACGCTACTGCCAAGAAAATTTCAATAGTTGTCATTAGTTTCTACCTCTACCTCGGTTGGTTTTTCTGGGAATAGTTCCCGATTGAATTTGTTGATCATAAAATCTTGGGCCTTGTTGGATTCTTCCATTCGTCCGACAATCTCGGCCCAGCGTCCAATGCTTCTTGAGTGCGAATACACTCGTTCTTCAAGTTCTTCAATTTTTCGTTGCTGGTCATATGTGACCTTAATCATTGCGATTGAAAACAGCGGAAAGAAGAATAGAAGCATCATTGTCATATATTTTAGTTTTCTAAGGCTCATGCTCGAATAACCCCGTCATTCTTAAAATCTACAGCCATTTGATGCAACCTCTCCTCAAATTCACTATCAGACAGTTTCATCAATTCGGCTTTTTCCTCTAGTTTCAGCGGACGGTTGGCATCTTGCCAATCCATCAACGCTAACAACTTTTGAATAGGATCCATTTTTTCTCCTTTAAATTGTGTCTTTTGTTCTATAGCCCTTAAAATTATTTCGTTAGCTATATCTTTTGTGAGCTTTTGTGACTTAATCAAAGCGTCACTATAAGTTTCTGATTGTTCAATTAGCCAATCAGATACTTTTATGATTTCATCTTCAAAATCCATCTCAAGACCGATGACCTTTCTATATTATTGTGTTAAGTTACTACTGACAAAAAAACGATTAAATAAGACCTCTTCCTCCTTATGAAAATCGTCTGTCAATTTTTATGAAAGGAGGTAATCTATGAATTGCATTAATGAAATGTTGCCTAATGAAGTAAGTTTCTTGTCATATCGTTTTTCAACTTCAGATGCAGATAGTGTTGATCCATCATCTAAACCTGTTTTGAAATTTGCTACAACAGTAGATAATGAGAAATTTATTGATTTATTGTCAGTACATGAAAATGGTTTAGTTCTATTAGTAAAAAGTGAAGACCATGAAGTTTGGTCTAATAGAAAACCAATTTCCAATACTGTTGATGGTAAACTTGTAATTACTTTTGAAAGTGAATAATCGAATCACTAAGTTTTACAGTAGTTTTCCTGTCTTTTGAGATAAGGACTTGTTTTTCAACAAGTTCTTTTTTTAATTTCATTTTCATTTTTTTCTCCTTATACAATTTTATTTCAGCAGAGTATTAGGAAATGATTGCTTAATTGATATCTCTTGAAGACGCTCCCGACCATTAATATAGTCGATTTGAATCAGGGTTTCAGGAACTTCGTCCTTGCTTGTCTCCCAAACAATGTTAATTCCTTGTAAACCGATATCTTCAGCTTGAAAATCAACTCCATTTAAAATAACGTGAGGTATGCTAGAATCATTGCTGATTTTAATTTCTAGATTTTCGATTTGCAATATCTTTTTTAAAGGTTCGCTCATTTATCCTCCTCACCCCACCAAACTCATCTGTCCGTTCCGGGCTTTAATTTCTAACTTAGTATTTGCTGACGGCTCCCAGCTATTCCAGTAATCAAAGGCTTGTTCTTCGTCCTTACGCTTCAATAAGTCATAGCGAGGAATGCGGAAATAGTCCTTGAAGTCTTTAGCAGCCTGAGAAAATACAGATTGTGCAAAATGTCGGTCACGGTATGCCTGGCTGTCTTTGCCACCGAGCAAGGCCACGACTCTCTTCTTACGCAGTTTTTCCAACGCTAGACAGACCGAAGGGTTGACTGGTTGCTTATTTTTTAAGTAGTCGACATCAGCTAATAAGATGGATTGCCCTTCTTTCAGCTTTTTCAATTCCTGGAGAGCATGGATCATTGCGTCTTCTACCACTAACTCGGTAGGTTGAATAGTAACTTCATTCATTATTCAAATTCTCCTTCTAAAATGTTGCTTTCTTTGCGAATGTCGTTCAGGTCGTTGAAGAAACGAAGTCCACGACTGATAAAGCTATCAAATTCATTCCGGATGATTCCGTCTGCTTTCAGAACTTTCTCCTCGTCTGCATAGATTAGACCGCCCATACTAGCCAAGAAGTCATTTCCTTTTTGAAGTAGGCTTGTAATGTTCTTGTAAGCTGAGATTTGCTTCTGGACACTATTTAGTTGGCCTTGTGATTCTTCAATCGCTCGAGTCAATTCATCGTACTGAGCAGATTTCTTATCAACCTCTTCACGCTGGGCCAGTGTGTCAGTAAGTTGCTTTTCGATGAATTCGGAGCGTTCTTCCATCGCCTTCACGGTTTTAGAAAGTTCCTTGTTCTTTTCCAACAATTGCCTGTTAAGGTCTTGTGTGGCCCTGTAATCGTCTGGTACGACTTCCTTAATAGTTTCCTTGACTTCGACCTTGGAAGACTTGATTTTCTCGTTCTCATCTCGTAGAAGCTGATTTGCTTGTTGGCTAAGCTTGAGTTGCATCTTAACTTCCTGTAACTCTCGCACCGTCGGAGTGTCACCATCTTCGATGCGTTTGATCTGCTCCTCTTTCTCTTCTTCTGGAAGAGTTGCGATCAGATGAAGTGCTGTAGTGCCCAAATGTCGTAACGTTTCGACATTTGGAAGCTCTTTTGCTATCTTCATTGATTTGTAAGCGAAATCTTTGTCAAGTCCAAGGTTTTCGTGCCACTCTCTGAATTCTCCATGTACCAGATTATGCTCTTTCACATGGTTCAATCGTCTGCCGATTTCCCAAATAGACTGACCGGCTATTTGTTTGTGGTGACTTATTTCTAGTTCTATCTGAGACAGATTGTTCGATAAAGTTATTTCGTTTAACATTTGATATATTCCTTCTCCATCTCTAAAATTTCGTACACGTCTCGGACGTCGTACATTTTCTTTTTTCCTTGCTTTCGAAATGCAAGTCCTCGACGTTCTAGCTTCTTAATGTAGCTGTGATCAAACCCAAATTTCTTCATTAAGGCCTTTTGATCTAGCGGTAATCTTTCCGATTCCATTTCTCCCTTGAGCTCTTTTTTCATGATCTCGACCATCTGTTTCAGATAGACTTTTGCGATCTCGTCCGAGATCAAGGGAGGCAATTTTGCTTCCTCCATTTCTTCGTTCCTCCAATTGTGCGGGCAAGCACTTTCTGATATAATTAAGATAGATATATTAAGCAAGCGTCGGATTCTTCATCCGGCGTTTTTTTGTTACCGAATTTTAAAATCTTCAATCACTCGGGCGACAAATCGATGTGCTTGAGGATTTTTCAGTTTTCCGTTTAAAATGTTTGTCACATCTTGGCGTGTCATGCTGTACTGAACGGCTAGAGTAGCCATTGTTAGATTATTTTCTTTCAGGTAATCCAAAATTTTTTGACGACCGTTGTCCATATTTGGCATATTTCTCTCCTTTATTTTCTTTTTCCCTCCTCGCTTTCTGCTATAATAAAGCTAGAAAGGAGGATCATATGCATAGAATAAAAGTTACTTTCTCAGATGGTACCGAAGCTATTTTCCATGAAGAACAAACTTTTCAAATTTGGAAAACTTCAAACAACTCAGTTTCATTAGGTGAGCTTAGTGGACTTTGGTATCATCATCACGATGGTTTAGTTCCAAGCTTTTTAGAAATAGTAGCAAACGCTCCCTTGGATAGCTTTTGTCATTGCTAAGCCATGTTCTGAAAAACTAGTGTTTTTCGAAACTAGCAAAATTGCTTGCGAGTATGTCTCAGATTGTTGAATAGCTTCATCAGCGACCTTCTCAACAAAACTTTGAATATCGTTTCTTAGATTCTCTAAAGATATTAGAGGAGTTTCATTTTTCGACATTCGTCTTCCTCCTTTCTTTGTAAGTGAAAATAATGAATGTTTTTTTTACGGAAACTATTGTCTGCTCTAGCTTTTAACAAATAACACCTTTACAATTCTTCTTACTTTTCATATAATGAAACTACCTTTGTTAACAGAAAGGAGCTGATGCATATTGGCAGAATTTTTGAAAGGTACTGTGTCTCAGTAGTTAAACTCTATTTCTGGTCTGGTTGCCAGAAACGACAAACAAGAGTCGTAAAAATAGGTGCGAGTTCAGTCGTGGGAGGTAGCCACGTTAAAAAGCGCAACTTCTCGTAGACCAAAGACCATAACTATTTCAACTGCAGTGCTGGGGGCGATACCAGCGAAGTGTTGATGGTTACTGCTATTAGCTTGAGCAGAACAATTTCCGTAGCGTATCCAGATAGCAGCTGAGGTACGTTTTTTTATTTTTGTAAGTTAATGAGTTAGTAAATTATTTTAAAAATGCTTGACAACTTTCACCCAAAAGGTTAAAATGAAAGCATAATTAAAAACATTGCTAAAACCTTATATCTATCAACTCATTTGCTCGCCAAAGCTTTTATTTTTAGATAAGTTTTAACTTCGTTTTTTACTAACTCGCTAACTTACAAAAACTATTTTACACCCAATTAGGTGCCTTGTCAACAGTTTTACACCTAAAAAGTTGAAATATTTTTTGTTATGCTTCTGAAAGGTTGATTTAACAATGTTTCCGACATACGAAAAAATTAAAGAACTTGCTGATAAAAGGGGAATTTCTCTCACTAAACTAGAAGAGGATTTAGGTTACAGTAGAAATACACTCTATAAGTTGAAATCTCAAAAACCTAACGCTGAGAGAATATCAGAAATCGCCGACTACTTCCAAGTCAGCACCGACTATCTGCTTGGCAGAACAGACAATCCACGGATCGCATCGGACGAAACCATCGGTGGGTATACCTCTGAGGATCTGCGTAAAATGGCAGAGAATGCAAAGACATTCGATGGGAAGCCACTTACAGAAAAAGATATTGACGCGATTCAAAACATCATAGAAATATACTTGAGAGGTAGATAGCCTATGACTATTGAAGAGTTAGTTGACTCGCACGGTGTTACACTAGCTTATTTTGATAACGAATTGTGGCAACGTCCGGGAATGATAATTGATGAATTGAAGATCGTCTTCGTTAACAAGTCACTATCTAAGGAGGCTCAAAAACGTGTCATTCTGCACGAAATAGCTCACTTAAATCATTCCAAGGCCCAATATACCATTAACCCGATTCTGTGTGAAAATGAAGCGAACAGGGCTATGATACGGGCTCTTATTCGTGAGGAGCTAGACGAAAGTCACGAATTCAACTATATTCGCTTTATGGAACGGCATAAACTAAAAACGACCACGGACGAGATCATGGTCGTTGATGAATATTTTTCGTTGATCGGATAAAAAAAGAACCCTCGGGGCAAGCCCGAAGGAGAAACAAGATAAAAAATTATAAGTTAAGTATATCATAATCATTTCGTTCTTTCAATTGTGCGGGCAAGCCAAAACGGAGGAAAGACATGATAAAAAAATATACAACCAAAAACGGGGAGACTCGTTACTTATTTCAAACTTATCTCGGGATAGATCCCATAACTGGTAAAGAACGACGAACCACTCGCCGGGGCTTCAAAACCATTAAAGAAGCTAAACAAGCCGAAAGAAATTTGTTGCTTGACGTGGAAGAGAACGGACTTTCTTCTAACCAATCCGAGATGTCCTTTAAAGATGTTGCTGATTTATGGTATGAGAATTATAAAACCACCGTCAAGGCTTCTACGGCTTTCAACACGAAACAAAAACTTGATTATATGATAGCTGAATATTTTGAAGGCATGAACGTAGACAAAATAACTGTCGTATTCTGCCAAACATTATTTATTAAATTAAGTAAAAAATATTCCATGTATGCCAACTATACTTCAATCATCAATCGTATTCTGAAGTATGCCGTCATGTTGGATATTATCAAAAGCAATCCGATTGACAAAGTAATCAAGCCCAAAGCTAAAGAAGTAGAAAAGAAAGACAACTGTTACACTAAAGAAGAATTAAACACTTTTCTAAAATTGGCGAAAAAAGAGAGTGCTTTATTCTATACTCTTTTACATACCATCGCTTATACGGGGTTAAGGCGTGGCGAAGCACTAGCCCTTAAATGGTCTGATATTGACTTTGAAGAAAAGACTTTATCAGTAAACCGCACCACCGTCTATGTCGACGGAAAGCAAGTTTTACAAACCCCTAAAACCAAAGCAAGTAAGCGTGTTATACCTATTGACAATTATACTATTAGCGTTTTGAAGTGCTGGAAGTTAGAACAAAAAAAGCAATACTTTAAAAACGGCGTATCATTTTTAAAAGGTGAAAATTTAATTTTCACCAATTCGTGCTGTACTATGTTCGTACCGAATGAATTTTCAAAAAAACTTAGAAGATTCATTAAGAAATACAGTTTAAAACCTATCACCCCTCACGGCCTACGGCATACACACGCTAGCTTATTGTTTGAATCTGGTATCCAACCAAAAGAGATATCAGACCGATTAGGCCATAACAACATTCAAACAACGCTTGATCTATACACGCACATAAACGACAATCAACGTTTTAGCGTGGTTGAAAAATTCGTAAATTTCATGTCGTAGTCAATTTCGTATTCAACCTACTCAAACCCTTGCGGTTGTAAGGTCGAATTGTTTATACCAAAAA
>QWCT01001180.1_pt1 | contig 14093 bp, 25 predicted proteins | sample 1972681 | NCBI WGS metagenome assembly QWCT01 (sample SAMN09866701, study PRJNA288562) | Human oral metagenome isolate pre3_saliva, whole genome shotgun sequencing... | isolation source: mouth | host: Homo sapiens | place: USA: California | reverse complement strand
GTCAAGATAGCTCTGATACTGGAGCCCCGTGACCGCCGCACCGTTTGTGCCGCCCTTCAGCTTCTCGCCCGCCTTCGCTTCGAGATTCCCCGTCGCGTCCAGGTCACATAGTCGTTATCCGCAACATCCGCCCATGCCTTGACGTTCTTTTGCTCATCCACCTTTGCGGGTGAGCCGTCAACGATCATATAGGTTGTCACGTCAAATGCGCTCGTGTTGTCGACGTTTGCCGCTACGGACACCGTAATGTCATTCCCTCGTTTGCCCGGATACTTTGCCTTCGCCAGTGCGCAGGATGCCGCCGCCGCGCCGTTGTCGAGGCGGTAGAAGTACCCCGTCTTGAGGTTGAGGAAGAGATCACGCAGGGACTTGAGCTCCGGTGCGGTATACGCATAGCCGAAGATCGAAAGGCTGCGCTCCTGAAAGTCCTCTGCCGTCACGGCAAACACACTGCCAACGGGCCCCCAGTCCAGCTCAAGCGGCATCGTTGCATAGCCGCGATCCGCGATGTCCGTCGATGCCCGCACACGCGACACAAAATTGATATACGTCCCAGGCAGTTTCTTGTTTTGAAACAGCCAAGTACCGCCGCCCAGTGCCATAAAATCACTCCTTCCCGACCGTCGCCTCAGCGACAGTCCTACCGTTAAACTCCTCCACCATCTGATCAACCTCGGCGAAGGTGTATTCCTTCCCCTCCTCGAGGAGGATCATGAGCGCGTCGCAGCACGGGCGATACTTCGCCGATGCCGCAAGCGCCTCACGCGTATAGCGTGCCTCATTCTGCACTGCTTTCTCTTCGTCCATACATTCATCATCCTTTCACGCGCTGACGCTGCGTCAACGTCTCCATCGGCGGGACTTTCTCACGCTCACGGAGGACGAACACGTCATAGTCCGCCATAAAGTGAAGCACGCCGTCATGTATCTCTGCCTCCGTGCGGGATGCGCGGATGAGGTCGTCCCCCATAAGGATGTATTCGAGCCCCATGAGAAGCGTATCCGTGACCTCCTGCATCTCCTCGGAGGCGCCCTCTGTGCGTGAGAAATAATGTACGTCAAAGCTGTGCCGCCGATAGTAGCGGTTGCCAAGCTTTGCCTCCTGCGCCACGCGAAGCGGCAAAACGAAAAAGCAAGGTTCTTCAAAACCCTGCCCGATTTCATCTCGATGTACTTCTACGTTGGGAAACAGCTCGCCAAGACGGACGGCGATCCCGTCCACAATGTCATTTCTCATGGATCCTCTCCTCAAAATACCGCTGAATCTTTCGCGCCAGAATCGCAGGTGCCGCGCTCTCCACCTCGCGGGCAGAGAGGGTCATCGGAAATTGCCCTTCCACCCATGCCGCCTTAAGGCGTTTACCAATGGCGGGCACATACCGCCCCGGTGTCTGCCGATGCCCGTATTCGACATAGGAGGCGTACTCGGTGTTATTGACGAGCTCAACCTGATAGGTATTGCCGATCCTCTGCACGCGAATCTTGCCCTTGAGCAGCATCGACCACCCGCGTCGCAGCGTTCCGCCGCCTGAGAGGCGCCGAAGCTTCACTTCGCCTTTGCGCTTTCCGCGCCGATACGTTGCCGGACTGCCGTCCTTTTCCCTGATCGGCTCATAAGTGGTTTTCCCGACGGGCGTGCGCTTGATGACCTTTCGCAGGAAACGCGCTGTAAGCTCGCCGAGGCAGTCCTCGTAGAACCGCTGACGCTCCGCAGGTGTCGCGACTTGCTTCAGCTTCGCTTGGAACGCCTTTAGTTCGCGTGTGTCGATCTTTGCCATTATGGATGCTCCTCCCACCGCGTCAGTGGAATCTCTTGATGCGATTCATAGACCGCAGGGATGCCCGCGCAGGAAAAACGCATCGTGCGCCCGCGCTGCGTAACAACGATACGACTGCCGGGCTTGATGTCAATATCAGGCGCGGTAAAGAGCGTGATCGTCTGTGCGGTGCTGTCCACCGTGTCTGACCGTCCCGCAGGGGTGATGGTCTTATAGCTGACACGGCAGGGCACATCCTCAACGACTGCGTTCCATACAAGCGCGGTGATGTTCTTCGCGTTCTTCTCCTTGCGCGCCTCCTCAACGGTCATTCTGCCGTCATAGAGATGCTCTACCGCGCGCTTTACCAGCGAAATTTTCGGTAACATGAGAGATCACGCTCCCTTGTAAGCACCCCTACGAGCGCATCATACCGCTGTTCGGGCGTTGTCCCGCCGATCTCAACGGTCGTATCCCCTTCGCGGATGGACTTTACGACGTCGAGCCCATCCGCAGCGAGAATCACGCCCTTTTGCAGGGCGAGGAATTTGCCTGCCGTCAGTTCGTCGAGCACCGCCCGCAGCCCCTCGGGGATCTCCGCCACGTTGCAGTCATTCTTGATGTGCTGCGCAACGTCACTGTAGATGTACGAGAGGACGGGCAGGTCAATATCCTGCACCTCGTAGCCGACGGATGCCTTAATCAGCATCCGCACATCGGCGAGCATTACTTGCCGCCCTTCTTGTCGCCGTCGGAAGTGTTCTTGTTGCCGTCCTCAGCGTCCTTCACGGGGACATCTTCGAGCAGAGCCTCCACGCGAAAGCCCTGCTCCTTTAGGCGTTCTGCCTGCGCCTCAGTAGCGGCGTACTGCACCTCGTTGAGCCGTACCAGTCGTTCCATGATGTACCTCCTTATGCTCCGATGTTCGCCCAGACGCCAGCGAGCTTATTCGTCGGGATCCAGATGTCGTGGAATTTGCGATAGTCGAGCTTCCACGCGTCCGCCTTCTGGTTCACGTCAGGTGCGAAAATGCGTACCTTGTCCGTCTTGGAGATCGCAATCGGCGCACGGCGCGAGATGATGATCCAGTTGATGGACTTCGCCGTCGTGTCCGCCTTGAAGCCGCCTGCCTCCTGCTCTGTCTCGCCGATGGCATCCTGCAGGTCGGTGATCTCCTTGTCAATCTGCGCGAGGATATTCGTCTCGCTCGGCGTGAATCCGTCCGTCGTGCGGTGCGCATTCTTCGCGAGCGCGGCGATGCGGCTGTAGCGGTACGCGTCCACCTCGGGAACGACATGCAGCCGCTGGAACTCGCCCATGACCGTCCCTGCCGAGGCGATAAAGTTGCTCTCATCCACATCCATGGAGTCGAGCTGGAACGTGCGGCCGCGATCCTGCGTCAGCTTGTAGTCGTCGTAGGAGAGCGTCACAGAGCCCTGGTTAAATCCCTCGTCGCGGTCATAGCGTGCCATGCCCGTGGTCGAGATGCGCGGCATGCGGACCGTGTCACCGCCGTTATACTTCACGTTCACGGCGTTGCTCTCCATCCAGCCCGATGTTGCCTCGATGCCCATCTGCTTGTCGAGCGACTGCTGGAAAATCTTTGCCATCTCAAGCGTATTGATTGCCATAAAATTTGCTCCTTTCGCTTACAGCCCCATTGCTGTCTCAAACTGCTGCTGAACCGTCGGTGCGGGCGTACCGCCGCCATTGCCACCGGGCGGGTTCAGCCCTTCTACCCGCACCGTGCCCTCTGTCTCAAAGAGATACGCGTCGGATTCCTTGAGCTTTTTGATCTGATCGTCAAGCCCCTTGATCTTGCCGTCCTCTGCCTCCGCGTCATCGAGCTTCAGGAGTGCACGCACAGCGGCGGTGTTCTTCGCTTTCGCCCCGAGTAGGGACTTTTCAACGATGGAATCAATCTCCATCGCCTTTACCTTTGCAGCGTGCTCCTTGTCGCGTGCATCGGCGGCGGCCTTGAGGTCGTCGATCTGCTTGACGAGTTCGGCGTTGTCCTTGTGATCCTTTTTCAGCTTGTCGAGCTCACCGCGTGCGGTCTTGCCCTCCTCCTTTGCCGCCCTAAGCTCGTCCTCCTTGGCGGTGTAACGGCTCTTTTCGACGTAGTTCTTCTCGTAGTCCTCCGCGACCTTTGCCGCCTGCTCATCGGAGAGTCCGAGAGCCTTGAGTTCGTCTTTTGTCATAGGTTCCTCCATTCTGCTAGATTGCTATATCGGCATAATTCAGTGCGCCCGGCACCACCTCCTTAAGATGATTCGCATGATTACCCCCTATTGATTTTCGAATTGGACTATTGTATAATACAAGTAACAGGAGTGAGCACGACCCTCTGCCCGTATTGGCGGGGGGGATGGGTTCACTCCTTTTTTGTGTATCTTAATACTTGCACGATAACGGCATCTCTCCCAATGATGAGCTCCAGATCAAAAGCGGCGCTCCGATATAGCCGATCCGCAACTGCTACGACAACATCATCTAGCTTCATACGATCGTCCGCCATCCACAGGATGATGCCACCTGGATTGGACGCTATCTGCCTCAAGCCTTTTCTTAGCGCATTATGCACCGCGTTCACTGAAGATATGACCTTCAAATCCCAAAACGTGCCGTCCCATATATAGTCAGGTGTTTGTAGTCCCTCATAATTTCTTTCAGCGAGCAGCGCCATATCGCCGCCGATGCTCTCTTGCAGAATCTCAGCGACGCGGATTTCTTCCTGATGATCTTTAACCGAATATACCGACTGCGGCGGGACTGTAAGCGTTCCGCCGCTCTTTTGTTTGTCATTTAGGAACTGTTCGGTCACGTCTTTCAGGATTTCCCGCTCAAAGAGGTTGTCACGCCGCCACTGCTGATACGTCCTGGTCTTATCTACGTAGACTGCTTTCCACTCCTCGTAGCGGAAATAGGTGTTCACCTGCACGGTCTTCCCCGTCTCTGGATCGCGCGCCGCCCGTGTCTCTCCCTCCGTAAACTCATCATCGAAATACGGGCAGGTGGTTGATCGGCAGTGACAGTGGAGCGGCGGGGCGGTGATGCCAGGCTTGAACTCTGAGAGGGGAAGCACCTTGCCGTCCATCTCGCGGCACGTCTCTGATGTCCTGCTGTCGAGCGTCGCCACGAACTCATATTGCTCCACACCGAGGTCGCGGAATGCGTCCAGCTGTCCCCGTGAGGAGAAAAAAGCCGCCTCCGTCTCTACAAGCCGCGCCGCCGCGCTGCGGGCGACACCCACGCGCCCCGCGATCCGCTGTGCAATCTTGCCGTATGGCTCGCCGCGTATCAGTCCGCGCGTCAGCTCCCCTTGCAGTGTATTCAGCAGGCGTTCTTTGTCGCGCCAGATGCGGTCGGAGAAGTTCAGCCCATCGGATACCCACGGCTTTTTTAGGATGCGGTCAACATCTGCCTCAGGGATGCGGGCGAAGGGCTCAAAGCCCTTTTTCTTTTGCACCTCGTACGCTGTGCGCATCTGCGCATCGGGGTAGATGTCGCGCAGCACGTCCGTGAGGCGTGCGTTCCCCTTTGCAGCGAGCTTTTCGATGTGCTGTGCCATCTGCATCCGTATCGCCTCGAGGCGGTCAATGTGGACGCGCGCGGAGGCATTCTTTAGCTTCTGGATATACGCCTCGGAAAGATCCGCTTTCTTGGCATACTTGATATATTCGTCCACCGTCCAGCGGAACTCAGCAAGTTCTCGCCCCGTCAGCACACGCCGTGCCTCGGCAAGGCTCATTTTGTTCTCAGCGGCGAATCGTGCATACCAACGCTGAATATCGTCATTCAGGTCTTGCGCGGTCTGTCGATACTCCTTGACCATCTCCGCGCTGAGATCGTCCGCCTTGCGAAGCTCCGCCTCCGTCAGCTGCTCGAATCGCTCAGCCCAGTACTTATCGTGCTCCATTCTCCTCACCTACCGGATACATGCCCCGCATCTTCTCCGCCTCATCGGCGCGCTCTTTTTTGAGACGTTCGAGCTCTGCTTTCGTGTCCTTCGTCCACGGATGATTTGCGACGATGGTCTCACGGCTGATTACACCCTCGGAATCGCGGCAGTCCGCAATCGCCTCCGCCTCGTTGATGAGGATGTCGCGGTTAAAAACAAACTCCACCGTCTCAGGCTCGACCTTTTTCAGCCGCAGCGCAACGCCGACGAACCACATGAGACGCTCCAGCGCCGCTTGAAATTCAAGCTCCATATCGTTGGCGTCAAGGTCAATGTCCGAGTACATCGACTGGATGTTCATCTGATTCGGGTTGTTCGATAGACGGTCATCCTTCGCGTCGAATCCGCAGCCGTTCTCGATGATGGCGCGCTTGAGGAGACGCAGGACGAGCTCATAGTTCTGCGCGTTGACCTCGATGGAGAGCGTCTCCACGCCGCCCTTGCCGCTGTCTGTGTCGCGCACCTTGACCGCGCCGAAAGTCGAGAGATTCTTGCGGAAGTCGCCAAGCTCCTGACCGTCATAGTTGTGGATGACGAGGATCGTGCTCCGTGCGTCCTCCTGCAAGTTATCCGCGAATGTCGAAAGCAGCGTGTTTAGTGCGTCCTGCAGGGACTTCACGCGTGCGATCAGCGGACGCTCGGCACTGTTCGCGCGGAACATGATGAGCGGCACACGCTCCCAGTTCATGGGGACGCCGCCTACCTGCAAATAGGGCGAATCCTCTGCCTCTACATCCGGCAGGAGTTTCCCGGAATCAAAAGTAAAGTACCGCACACCATCTTTTGAGAAGTACTGCACCTTGATACTCTGCTTCTTCATGCGCCCCTCGTAGTACTCGAGTGTATAGACACGCAGGAACGAGATCAGCTTCTCGTGTGCATCGTCTGCCCAGAATGGCAATATCTCCTCCGGCGCAAAACTACGAAAGCGCAGCTCGTTATCCGCAAAGTAGGGATAGAGATATCCGACACCCGCATTGAGGCAGTCCTCACCGATCTGCTTCAGCATGCGGCGAAACGCCTGATTGAACACGGGCTTTAGCTGTGTGCCGAATGCCTCGTTCTCCGTCTTGACCTCAAAGGGCTTCGCAAGCAGGTAGCTTGCCTTTTGATTGACGAGCTTGCCGTATTGGTTGTCGATGATGATGTTGTTCGGCAGATTCCGCACTGTGGTCTTTTTGCCGCCGTCGCCGATCGCGCTGCGTGTCTTTTGGAGTACGTCATGCTCGCCGCGCGCGTAAGCCTGCCCGATCATCATCTGACGGCGTTTCTCGGAGGCGAGCCATGCCGCCGTCTCGACCTCGATAAAGTCCTCCTCGGTCATGACGGACTGCGCGCCGCTCCGTATGATGTACCGTATCACGTCCATAAAGGACATAGCCTGCCTCCTTATTCAAAACTATAGAGATCACCCGCGCCGATCTTTTCGGCAATGCCTGTGGTTGCATCGGGCGCGTCATCGTGCTTGTTCCTGCCCTCACGCTGATACCGCGTCATGGCGTCATAGTACTCCGGCCAACGGTCGCGCCAGTTGGTCGGGAAATAGATGTGCTCCATCACCCATGTCGCATTAGAGAGGATCCGCGCCGCCTTGTTGCGCGACTGGTGGAACGGGCGAATGACGGTCTTGTTGCTCCCGAACGTCTCCCGCAGATGCCGCTCCACCGAACGCGCGAATCCGCGCCCGCCGGAGTTGGATTCGATATCGGCGATATTGACGCCATTTTTGTGGAGCATCTGCGCCGCCAATGGCTCCGTCTCCTCCATCGGGGCTTTCGTATGGAGCACGTCGAGTACATAGGCCTCCTTGGCATATACGCCGTACACGATGGCACATAGAAAGTCCTCGCCCGTATCCGCCGTGTCAACGTATGCCTTGATCGACGTGAAGAGCGGATGCCCGCTGCTGTCACGCGGCACATCGTCATAGGTCTTGAATGTGCTGTAGAGCCGCCCCTTGATGTCGATCGGCTCCTGCTGATAGTTCGCAGATGCTATGTCCGCCCCCATCGCCCGCACCTTGTCCTCGTAGGACTTGCGTGAGAGGATCGCATCACAGAGCATCGTCCCGTCGTCCTGCATTGCCTTCATGGAGATGTGCTTAATGCGGTGGTCTTTGTACTGCTCAAGCACCTTGCCCGCGAGGTCATCTGATGCCCAACGCGTCATAATAACGATGATCTTGCCGCCCTCCTCAAGACGCGAAAGCATGGTGTTTGTGAACCAGTCCCAATGCTTTTCTTTGACCGTCTCGTTATACGCCTCCTCGGCGTTCTTGATGAGGTCGTCGATGATCATGAGCGAGCAGCCGAAGCCCGTTGCTGTGCCCGTCGGAGAGGTCGCAAGATAGCTGTTATAGCCGCCCGCAAGGCTCCATAGATTCATCGCCGCATCGCCCGCCTTGATCGTGACACCCGGAAAGATGTCACTATAGACAATGCGCGCTGCATCCGCTTTAATCTCCTGAATGCTGTTGCGCACGTTCTTCGAGAACACCGTCGAGAGCGTTTCGTTGTACGAGCCCGTCATGATCTTCTCCTTCGGGTTACGCCCAAGGATCCACTCAACAAACAGCCCTGCCGTGCGGCTCTTGCCGTGACGTGGCGGCGCGTTAATGACAAGCACCTCGTCCTCGCCCTCGTAAAATGCCTGCAAGGCGTCACAGAGCTCACGGAGATACGTGCGTTCGGGCCTATAGAAATCCGACGCTCGCAGACAGCAATAAAAAAAGAACTCGCGCCTTGCAAGTTCCAGTTTTGCTTGAAGAATCAGCCTGCTATCCACTGTCGATCACGTTCCGCAGCTCTTCCGTCGAAAGCCCTGCAAAGGGATTCTCAACGGTCGCCCTGACTTCGATCTTGTCGTTAAACATACCGATATGCCTCCCCAGAAGCTCAAGCGCCTTGATCTTGTCATGCAGCTTTAGTTCGAAACCATTTACGCTCTGCTTAACAACCGCGAGTGCAGCACGCTGATCGGCAGAGAGCTCTTGCGTCTCGTTGAACATAACTGTCTGATATGTGACCTCGGTGCCATCGTCTTTTGTGCGCGTTTGCGTCTCAACATGTAGGTAGTCCGCTATGTTTGCAAAGGCAATCCGTGCAAGCTCTTTGACAACACGATCCTGCGTCACCTCCGTGCGCCGTTGGGGTCTTTCTGACGACGTGAAATTTCGGCTTGAACCTTAACATTCCTTAACAACCTTGCAGCCGTAGCTTCAGCCGTTTTTGCACTGTATCCTGCGCGAATCGCCGCCTGCTTGCCGTTAAAGTCAATCAGCCACTCATCTACAAAGCGCATCTGCTTCGGTGTCAGCTTCACATCGTCACCTCCTTCCCACACATGCAAAAAGGGCACCGCACAAGCGATGCCCTCATGTTCAGTTTTCCTACTCTACTATCATATCACATTTTCACGAAGAAAAAAGGAAGTAAAAGGGAACAAAAAGTCGGTTAAAAATACCGTTGGGGAAAAATGCAAATTATCCACAAAGGAAAAAGGACTGCTTAGATGACCGCCCTTCTTCCCTAAATGCAAGGTGAAATACTCACGTCAACATTATATTAAATGTTTTGGATCGCCTTTGGCTGTAAATCTTGCTATTTTCTCCCTTTCTTCTTTTCTGATTCGTTCTGCAAACTCCTCAATTTTATTGCATAACCACATTGATACCGTCTTTCCATCCGAGTAATCTGCTTCAGCAAACATATTAATGCGTCCATCTGCACGCATTTGTTCCACCTGTTTCATCGCTCTTCCATCCTTTGGTGGATATACAGCAAAAGTTGCACCGCCATGTTGGTTAACAACAGAAAAAGCCGGAATATCGCTCGGCCCATCCGCAACATATACCATATTAATAAAATGCACGCGTCTATTTTGCTCGGGTAAGGACGTGTTTACTGTCACTCCATCGACTTTGCCAACACCCTTATTTATCTCGAATAAAGCCCTTGTTTTGGTTGTATTATCAATCGTATATCCTATTTCGCCAATCCTCTTCTCGCCTTTTTCATCCGTAACTTCTATAAATTCACATCCCCAAATTCCATTCACGTATTCAGCAATATCCGACCCCTTAATGATTTCTGTAAGTCCTGTGCTAACGATATAATGCTCAACCTTCATATCATATTCTTGATATATCTCATTTTTCTCAATGCTATCACGTGTTCTTTCAAATATTTCAGGCACTCCAGGATAAAACTTCAACTTCTTACCATAACTTCTCAGCTTCGCATTATCAAGCCCCTTAAATTTATCTTCTTTTGCATAGTTAATCATCTGATTGAGATACACCGTTTCAGGATTAACTCGAACGCCTTGTTCGGTTTCATACTTTTGGGGAAGAGAATTGACCTCCTCCCAAAAAGCTTTGCTGTCGATATTATTATCCTTAAAAATAGGATCTTCCATATACCCACTAATAAGTGTTTTGTCAAAATCCCATACAATAGCAATAATATTAGCCATCTCTAGTCCTTTCGTCTTAATCTTAACATAACATATTTAAAGTCATTTTGAGTATATCATATAATTCGATGAAACCATAGATATATTATAAAATTGAGTGCAGATTCAGTTTCAACTGCGTCGGTCTCACCGACACCCCAAACAACATCAGTGCCACATCGCGCAGCACCTTCCCGCCCTTCTCCTTTGCCCACTTCTCTGTATAGTTCAGAGTTCCAGCGATCTCCACCCACGACTGCCCCCGCATATACCTCCCCCGTAACAGCCCCACATCTGCGTCATCAAGCGATTCAAACGCACGATCTATCGCCCGTATCGTCCGCTCCATATCATCTCTACGGATCCGCATATCGGTGATGTATTCCTCCGACTTGATGCGCCGTGCAGCAGCCGCCTCGGTGCTCGTCAGTTCCCTCGCGCCGCCGCTGATACGGTCATCCCCATACTTGATAGACGCTATGGATTCATCGCGCAAGATTGCCTCTTGTGCTTCAATCTCCTCTGTGAGATTCGTGACGGCGACCTTCATCTTTGCATAGTTTTGCAAAAGCCGCTTTGTCTCCCTGATATAGTCGCCGTACTCTCTCACTCTGTTTCCTCCTGTCTACGCACCAAAAGAGCGGCGCATAACCGCTCTTTTTCTGTCCCTCAAAACGGAATATCCTCATCGGATACTGCCGTACTCCCCTGCGCGCCGCGTGCCTTCTCCCCGAATTCAACATCCCGTGCAAGCACCTCGTACGCCTGCCGCTTCTCTCCGTCCTTCTCGTATGTGCGCTGCGTGAGTTTGCCCGAGACGGTCACCTTCTGCCCCTTCACAAGATTGTTCCCGCACGCCTCAGCGAGCTTCTCCCAGCACACCACAGGGACAAAGTACGTCTTCTTCTGCTCTCTCCAGCCGTCGTCAACCGCCACCGTAAAATTACAGACGGCCTTCCCGTTCTGCGTGTACTTCACATTCGGGTCTTTCGTCAGCCGTCCCGAGCCTACCCAGATGTTCATTTGGATTCCTCCTCTATAGGTTTTCCTGTTTGCAGATCATACAGGCGTTCTGTGCCTTTTATCGGTATTTCAATCCAGTATTGATTTCCGGTCTCACGCTCCCACTTGACGAACGCCTCTGTTAGAGCCTCTTCCAGATCTTCAATTTCCTGATCTATCAGATCACAAAGAAAATCCTCGGAACTCTTCGCCAGCACATCATCGACAGCCTTGCGCAAGTTATCAATCACGCAATCAACCCAAATAGGCGGTTCATATTCCTCTATCTCTGCGATATAGACTGTTTGAGCATCTGGATTATTTGCTCTCGCAACATATAACGCATCCGACAAAAAGTAATAACTTGTATGCCACTTTTCATCTTCCAGATTGTAGATGTAGGCGTATTTCTTAAACATGCCTCTCCTCCTTCATCTCGTTTTCCGCATAGATAAATGAACCTTTCAGTTGATCCACCGAATCACAGGGGCATCGTTGAACCCCTTTTCCCACACATACCACGCATACGCTATTGCTCGTCCCGAGTGGGTTTTGAATTGCCCATTAAATCCACACATCAATCTCCCAGCACTTACATAAATAATTCGAGGTGGATATTCTGAAAGAACGGCTTGCGCTTCTTGCTCTCCATAAAGGTCAATTTGAGGAACATAGCAACCTTCCGACCATCAGCCACAAGTTCAAGTGCTTTTTCCGCAAACTCCGTCGAATACTTGTACGGTGGATTCGTGATGATATCATATGGAATATCCATAAACGACGTATTACAGGTAAGAAAATCCACCCCGCCGTTACCAAATCCACGGTCAATGAGATCCGTACTGATAACCTCATACCCATGCTCAATCAGCACTTTCGAGATATGCCCTCACCGCAAGCGGGCTCCCAGATGGTTGACGCAAATTGTTCTTGCTCAAGTAGGAGTTCGACAGCACGCGGCTCTGTGGCGTAATAGTCGTATGCTGCACGTTCATGTGTCGCGTGCCCTTCTGCACCAAATGTCACAAACGCCGCCTGACTATTCCCCGTCCAATCCCGCCTTCCTGTTTTCATTTCGTCTCCTCCTCCAACAGCTCGTAGCGTTCCACCTCCACCGCCGATAACCTGCAGTCATAGTACACAGCCCCATAGCATCGACGACCGTCCACTTCGCATGCCACATACTCCACGCGTACCGGATGCGGCGGTACCGCACCAATATCCGGCGGACGCAGCGGGCAGTAGTACTTGTGCCAGCTCTCCATTAGACCGCCTCCTTCATTCGCACAAACTCCTCGATGCAGGAGATCAGCTGCTCTTTCGTGACGGGTATCCACCGCCGACAATAGAGATCGTTCCATGTCCCATCCCGAAAGATCATGCACTCGTTTCCGTGATCGTACGTGTCGCGCAGGTCGGCGAAATACTTTTTCTTTCCGTGAGAGAAGTGACAGCAATAGCCGCCATCGTCATATCTCACCTCGTATGCCATTACCGCACCTCCCTAAAATAACGATATTCCGACATTGCTCACAGCAGACTTTTCCTTCTTTGGTCGGTACCTGCGCCCCGTATCCACATCCCCCGTGAAGGACAGGTGAAATGCAGGGCAAGCCGTTGGACGCCGTATCTGCTCGGGCGAAAGAGTTATTTCCCGCTCCTCGCAGTAATAGCAGTGCTCACATGTAATGCAGTTAGAGCAGTATCTGCAATATTTCATCACCGCACCTCCCGAAAGATAATATCCGTCTCACGCATCATGTGCAGGAACAGCTTTTTCCGCAGCAGATAGTCCCGCGTCCGCATCCCCTTGACCTCGATCACCTCGTTGCGCCCGTTGGCGTAGGCAACGAAAAAGTCTGCCGTGTAGGTGATTGGTCTCTGCTTCTTGCCGGTGTTGTCCCTGAATCCTTCAAGAAGCGTGTACTGTGGTTGCAGTCCGATACGGATAACCTCCCCCGCCTGCTTGCGTGAGAGCAGGTCAAGATAGATTTCTGCCTCACGCCTGCTGTCAAACGTGTGTCCGCACACCGTTGTCTTGCGTGCGTGGTACTTGTTCGGCTTCTTGTTCTGCGCTCGCACAAGGCGCATGATGTTCCCAATTGCTACCCTTGCCGTCGGGTCGGGTTTCTTACAGGGATGATACTCGTCCATGTCGCCGCCTCCTCACATATCAAGCAAGGCATACTCTCTTGCAAACTCGTCGCAGGACATTGTTCGCAGCCATTGCCCATCTTCATCCCACACTACAAAGCTTCTAGGATATATCTTTTTATCCAGTCCGCCATAAGTATCTGCTTCATCGTTCGCAATCCACCAGCCATCCTCACCGTGAAATATTTTTGACGATGCAATCGCCTCAAGAAACCACGGGGATATTTGTGTTTTGTCTTTCCCTTTTGTAACTGCCTCAAAAAAATCCTCGCAGTCAAAATAAACAGCCTCTACAAGTCCCGAACGTTGACGATATATTGCCATGTCATCGCCTCCTCAGACGTAGCCGCGCGACTTGTTCTTCTCGTTCACACGCTCCTGCATCTTACATCTTGCCGCAAAGTCATAGCCGAGCATTGCAAGTCCCGTCGTCGCTGCTGTGATCACGTCTGTGAGCTCCTCAGCAAGATGTTTCTTCGCGGCAAGATGATCTTTGATGCAGGCCTCTTTGTAGCAATCAGCAAGAGCGTCCACACACTCTTTGTGCTCCTCCTTGATCTGCATAAGACAACGCCCGACCATATTCAGCTTATTATCCGAGCCAAATTCTTGCAGCATATACGCAACACACGGCTGCGGATCCCAAGCATTCTGATTCGGTTCCAGCACAACATTTTTCATCTCAGCACGCTCCTCTCATGCGCCAATCAGCACCCCGTATCTCTACCCGCTCGCACATCCCGTAGATGCGCGACATAATGCGTTGT
>QWCT01001178.1_pt1 | contig 14095 bp, 12 predicted proteins | sample 1972681 | NCBI WGS metagenome assembly QWCT01 (sample SAMN09866701, study PRJNA288562) | Human oral metagenome isolate pre3_saliva, whole genome shotgun sequencing... | isolation source: mouth | host: Homo sapiens | place: USA: California | reverse complement strand
CTCCTTCGAGGTGGAGAAGTCCACGCCGAAGAGGTTGTCGAAGTCGTAGAGGCCCTCGACGAACAGGCCGGAGGCGCGGTCGGACTGCTGGTCGCAGTCAGCGCCGAACCAGACGGCGCGGCCCGAGGCCAGGATGGAGGCCGTGATCTCGCGGATCTGCTCGACGGGGGTGTTCACGTAGAGGATCGGGCGACCGCCCACGACGTTGCCCATGTGGTCGACCGTCAGGGTGTGGCCCTTGGGGTGCTCGGTGCGCGGGTCGTCGACGAGGCACACGTACTGCGTGAGGTCCACGTCCACGTAGCGCTCGTAGAACTCGCGCGGGGTGAGCACGCCGTCGCGGTGGAACTCGCCCTTGTCATCGCGCCACTCCCACTCGAAGGAGGCCGGGGGCTCGCCCAGGCAGATGACGAGGATGCGCCACACGTCGGCCAGAGCGGCCTCCTTGACCTCGAGGATCTCCTCCTCGGAGGCGCCGGACTCGACGAGGGAGCGCAGCTCGAGGGCGGTGCGGCGCAGGACGACCTTCAGGCGACCGTTCATGGGAGCGGTGTGGCCGGAGGACTCGGTCTCGGGCATCGCAACCTTGGGGACAAGGCCGTGCTTAAGGTAGAGGGACACCGCCATGTCCCACTGGCCGCCGTCGGAGAGGACGTCGCCGAGCAGGAACTGCAGGAGGCGACCGTCGAGTTCCTCGGTCTTCGCGGTGGCGATGACATCGGTGAGGAAGAAGTTGGCGCGCTCGAACTTGTCCCAGAACAGCACGTAGTTCTGCGAGAACTCGAAGTCCTTGAGACCCAGGTGGGTGCGCGCGGTCGAGCGCAGCAGGTTCAGGGAGGAGAAGAGCCAGCAGCGGCCGGACTTCTTCTGCGAGGTCACCTTCCAGTCGTCCACCTTGTGGGACACAACCGTGGGGGTGGCGACCACCTTGGCGCGGTCGAAGGCGACCGGCTCGACGCCGGCGTGGGCGACGGCGTTGCGTGCGACCGCGCGGGCGGAGTCTGAGGATGCGTGCAGGGAGGCGACAAATTCGTCGGTGATCTCGTGTGCCATAGGCCGAGGCGTTCCTTTCAATCGAGAGTCATTCTCTATAAGGATACGCTTTTCGTAGTGACGCAGACGACTCAACTCCGTTTAGAATGGGTGTTATTCATGTTCAGTGAATGCGAAGGAGCATCGATGATGGATCGTGGCGCATCGGGGCGCGAGATCGTTTTACAGGCCGGGGACTACGAGGCGCGGATCGTCACCGTCGGCGCCGGTCTGGCTAGCCTGCGCTACCGCGGACATGAACTCGTGGTGCCCCACGCCGTGAATGAGTGTCCCCCGGGATACCTGGGCAAGGTGCTCATGCCATGGCCGAACCGCGTCGCGGGTGGCTCCTATTCGTGGGAGGGCACGTCCTACGACCTGCCGGTGGACGAGCCGACGTTCGGCACGTCGCTGCACGGTTTCGTGGCCTTCCAGGAGTGGGAGATTGCCGAGGCCGAAACTTCCTCGGTCCTTCTGTGCACCCTCATCGCGGCGCGCTATTCCTACCCGTGGACGCTGGCGGTGTCCGCCCGCTACAGCCTGGACGCGGACACGGGTCTCACCGTCGAGCTGTCGGCGACGAACATCGGAGAGGGCACCGCCCCCTACGGCGTCGGCTTCCACCCCTACCTGGCCGTTGACGGGGTACCGGCGGACGAGCTGGAACTCGAGAACCCCGCGTCGATCATCTACGAGGCCGACGCATCCATGATCCCGGTGGCGGCCCACGACGTGGCCTCCTTCGGGCTGGACTTCCGTTCTCCCGCCATCATCGGTACCTCCCGCCTGGATAACGCTTTCGCCGGCCTGCCCGAGGGCACCTGGGCCGTGACGCTGCGCGACCCCGCTTCGGGCGTGGGCGTATCACTGTCGTCTGACGCGCGCTGGCTACAGGTCTACTCGGCCGACTACATCAACCGCGTGGGCGTCGCCGTCGAGCCGATGAGCTGCCCACCGAACGCCTTCAACTCCGGCACTGACGTGGTCGCGCTGGGCGCGGGCGAGACTCACACGCTCAGCGCGCGGATCGCCGGCTTCGAGAGCTGACGAATCCTAGTATTTCCCCGCGGCGGCGCGGATCAGCGTCAGAGCAACCGCGCCGGCCGTGGACGAACGCAGGACGTTGTCTCCCAGCCCGATCGTGGAGGCACCCGCGTCCACCAGCTGCGCGGTCTCCTCGGCTCCGATGCCGCCCTCGGGCCCCACAACGAGGGCGATGCGGGCGGGAAGAGCCCCGTCCGCGGACGCTTCCTGGACCTGTGCGAGCACAGCCCCGAGCGAATCCGTGGCCTCCTCGTGGCAGACGAAGGCCACCCCGGCCTCGTCCGTCAGAGAGACGACCCAAGCGGCCAGCTCACGACTGTCCTTGACGTCCTCAACAACCGGGACGTAGGCGCGGCGCGACTGCTTGGCGGCAGCGCGGGCAACGCCCTCCCACTTGGCGCGCCCCTTCTCGGCCTTCGGGCCCCTCCACTGCACAATCGCACGCTGGGAGGCCCACGGGATCACCCGGTCGATGCCGATCTCCGTACAGATTTCGACGGCGGCCTCGTCGCGCCCACCCTTGGCCAGCGCCTGAACGAGGATGACCTCGGGCTTCGGGGCATCCTCGCGCACGAGCTTGCGAACGACCAGGGACAGCGAAGACTTATCGCTCCCACTCACCTCGCAGGTCGCGCGCGCTCCCGCGCCATCAACGACGTCAACCCACTCCCCTGCGCCGATACGACGCACGGACGCAGCGTGACGTCCCTCGGCTCCGCCAAGGGTCGCACTGTCCCCCACGGACAGGGACTCAAGGGACGGGGTCAGGTCCGAGCCAAGGAAAACAGGCAGCGTCACGGCACATCACCCCATGAAGGTGTCGCGGAGCTTGTCAAAGAACGAGGACTGCTGACGATGGGGCTCCACGCGAACCTCGCCGCGCACCTTCGCCAGCTCCTCGAGCAGCTCGCGAGACTTCTCGTCCAGCTTCTTGGGGATCTGCACGTCCACGTGCACGTGCATGGATCCGCGGCCCGACCGCTGCAGGTGGCCGACACCCAAGCCCTCCAGGACGATGTCGTCGTTGGGCTGCGTGCCGGGGTTGATCGTCACGGTCTTCTTGCCGTCGAGAGTCTCCAGCTCGAACTCGGTGCCCAGCGCCGCCGTCGTCATCGGGATCGTGATCCACGTGTGCAGGTCGTCGCCGCGACGATCGAACACGGGGTGCCTCTTCTCGCGGATCAGCAGGTACAGGTCGCCGTTGGGGCCGCCGCCCGGACCGACCTCGGCCTCGCCGCTGACGCGGATCTGGGTGCCCTCACTGGCTCCTGCAGGAATGTTGATGTTGAGGGTACGACGGGTGCGCACGCGGCCAGCTCCCGAGCACTCAGTGCACGGGGTGGGAATCGTGTTGCCGTAACCCTGACACGACGGGCAGGGCGCCTGCGTCTGCATGCGTCCGAAGAGCGAGTTCTGAATCTGGGTCACGAAGCCCGAGCCGTGGCAGGTGGTGCACTGCGTGGGCGAGGTACCCGGCTGGCACATCGAACCGTTACAGGCGTCGCACAGCACGTGGGTGTCGAAGGAGACCTCCTTGGCGGCGCCGAAGGCAGCGTCCTCCAGGGTGATATCGACGGTCACCTGCTTGTCCTTGCCGCGACGCACGCGCGAGGCGGGGCCCTGCGCGGACGCTCCGAAGCCGCCGCTGAACATGGCCTCGAAAATGTCGGAGAATCCGCCGAAGCCGGCGCCCGCACCCGCTCCGCCACCGCGCAGCGCATCGGGACCGCCGATGTCGTACATCTGACGCTTCTCGGGATCCGAGAGCGTCTCGTAGGCAACGGAGAGCTCCTTGAAAGCTTCCTCGGAGTCGGCGCCGGCGTAGTCGGGGTGGAGCTTACGCGCGAGCTTGCGGTAGGCCTTCTTGATCTCGTCCTGGCTGGCGTCACGGGCGACACCGAGAACCTCGTAGTAGTCTCTCACGGCTGCTCTTTCTTCTCGTGGGGTCTGTCAATCAAAGTCTGCGGGGCGGACTAGCCGCCGTGCTGGGAGGCGAGGTAGCGCGACAGGTAGGCGGCGACCGCTCGCACGGAGCTCATGGTGCGGGCGTAATCCATGCGCATGGGACCGACGATGCCGAGGTGCGCTGATCCGACGCTGTCGTCGGCGCCGGCTCGGTAGGTGCCCGTGACAACGGCAGCCTCGGCCAGACCGTCGTGGGGGTTCTCGGCTCCAATACTCACGTGCACATCGTCACTCGGGTCGGTCTCGGCAAAGAGCCTCATGAGGACCACCTGCTCCTCGAGAGCATCCAGGACGGGTGCGATGTCACGGAAGTCGAGGGCTCCGCGCGCCAGGTTCGCAGCGCCCGCGACGACGATCTTCGATTCGCTCTGACCGCTTAGCACGTCAGTCAGGGCCGCACCGATCGCAGCGACCGTTCCCACCAGTTCGGGCCGGGCCGAGGCCGTGGCCTCGTCGACACAGGCCTGCGCGGTCGCAGAGGTCGCACCGTCGCAGTGGTGGCGTAGGTGTTCGCGTACCTCGCGCAGCTGCCCGTCGTCGAGGGGCGCGTGGAGGGTGAGGCTGCGCTCCCCGACCTCACCGTCAGTGGTGATGGCAACGACGAGGACGCGGCCGGGGGCCAGCGCGATGACCTCGAGGTGCTTGAGGACACGCACACGCGCCCCCGGGTACTGCACGAGGGCCACCTGGTGCGTGACCTGAGCGAGGAGGCGAACGGATCGCTCCACGACGTCATCGATATCGACGGACTCGGCCAGGAAGGTCTCGAGGGCGTGGCGCTCCGGGGCGCTCATCGGCTTGAGCTCGGCAAGGCGGTCCACGAACACGCGGTAGCCGCGGTCGGTCGGGACGCGCCCGGCCGAGGTGTGGGGCTGGTAGATGAGGCCGGCTTCTTCCAGCACCGCCATATCGTTGCGGATGGTCGCGGATGAGACGCCGAGGCCTCCAGCCGCGATGGCCTTGGAGCCGACGGGCTCACGGGTGGCCACGTACTGGGTGACGATGGCGCGCAGAACGTCGAGCCTGCGGTTCTGTGCACTGTTGCGTGTCATGCCACCTCCTCCATGCCTGGCACTCCTAGTTCCTGAGTGCCAATGCTACTCCTCGCAGCCAATCGGGGGCGACATAAGGGCCGCGCCAGGCGTGCGCCCTGCGCGAACCTCACAGATGGGAGCCGCCGGCCTACTCGGCCCAGGGCACGGTCACGAAGTCGATGAGTTCTTCGACGCGCCCCAGGAGCGCGGGCTCAAGGTCGCGGTAGGTACGCACCGTGGACAGGATGCGCTTCCATCCCATGGCGATGTCACGCTGGTCGGCGTGCGGCCAACCGAGGGCGTCGAGGGTGCCGTGCTTGATGTCGATGCCGCGCGGAACGTCCGGCCAACGCTCGAGGCCCACGCGGGCGGGTTTCACCGCTTGCCAGATGTCAACGAAGGGATGCCCAAGGACGAGAACCGCGCCGGGCCACCTGGCTGACACGGCCTCGGCGATGCGAGACTCCTTCGATCCGGGGACCATGTGGTCGACAAGGATTCCCGCTCGGGCAGTGTCGGTCGGACCGAAGACCTCGAGGATTGCCTCGAGGTTATCGACGCCTTCGAGGAGCTGGACCGCAATGCCGGCCTCGGCCAGATCCTCGCCCCAGACGTGTTGGACGAGCTCGGCGTCGTGGCGTCCCTCCACCCAGATGCGCGAGCGCTTGGCGACCTTCGGACCGCTGTCAGCGGGCGCGAAGGATCCGGAGTTCGTAATACGTCGTCCGGATGCGCTCACCTGCTCGCTCGGCGAGGCCTGAGCTGGACCAGGTCGAGGAGGCAGCGCGTCGATGGGGCGACCCTCGAGCCAGAACCCCGGCCCCAGGGGAAAGGAACGGCGTACTCCCCTGCGGTCTTCAAGCTCGACGAGGTGGATACCGCCAGACTTCTCCACGCGCGTCACGGCGCCGACCCAGCCGGAGGCCACGTCTTCGAGGACCATACCGATCTCGACGTGGACGGCCTGCGAGCGCGGACGCCTCGCTCCCGGACCGTCGCGATGCGGGTCGTGAGCGAAGATGTTGCGGCCGTAAGGGTCTGAGCTATTCACCCGGCATACTCTAGCGGCGCAGAGCTCAATGCAAACTAACGACGCGAATGAGCATCGCCACGAGGGCGGCGAGGATCCACGAGGAGACCGAACCGATCAGGAACTCCTCAGCCTTCTCCCCCGTCGTATCCTGTGAGATCTCGGGGAAACGAATAACGCCCTTGGCCGCGACGACCGCAGCGATCGCAACCTCGGCACCCGCGCCGGCCAGGACAATGATGAGCAGACGCTCGAGCGGACCGATCCAGCGGCCGCCACGCAGCGCCGTCACCGTACCCTCGTCCGCCCGAACGCCCAGAACGGGCAGCGCACCGGAGACGATCTCCGGCTCCTGCGGCGCCTGCGCATCATCATCCTGCGTGTCGCCGGCGGGCATCGCCGGCAGGACGGGAGCATTAATCCACCCGGGGACGGGATCAGATGCGCGACCACGCGCGCACTGCAGAATCGCCGTAATCAGGTGATTCACAGGCCCCGTCACAAGGAAGAGGACCGCGATGATCAGGTCCATGGGGCGCCCTGAGCGCAGCGAGAGCAGCGGGAAGTTCAACGGATTCAGGCTCAGCAACGCAACAAAGCCGACGGATGCCAGCGCCCACCGACTCAGCACACCGCGCGCCGACGGGTCGACGAGGTCCCATGCGAACCACACAAGCGCAAGCGTCGCGCCGATCGCGTTCGCAACGGCACTCACGCCCAGGATAAACGAGGAGTAGCAGATCACTGCGAGGAGCAGCGTCAGAAAGAGCGACAGGCGTCGCGACCAACGGCGCGGGTCAGAAGTGAGAAGAACAGTTAGCTCCGAGGCGGCGATGCCCAGGAGAAGAACTTCATGCACGAGCAGCCTCCGCGATGATGAGTGAGGACTGGATGAGCCCCGCCCCCGTGCCCCGAGCGAAGTCCGAAATAGCCTGCTGCGAGAGCTTCTCGACGCGGGCGATCTCCACCTGCGTCTTACCCAGCAGCAGTGAAGCCGTGATGCGACGATGACGCGCCGACAGCTTGAGAATCGAATGATCGCGCAGGCTCAGCATGGCGTTGATGCAGGTCTGGCAGTGCGAGGAGAACTCGGGCTCGACGGACGCATGGGCCATGAACCACGTGCGAATAAACGGGTTCGAAGCATCCTGCACATCGTGCGCCCGATTAATCGCAGCTCGGGCCGCCCACCACGCCGACCCATCCTGGAGAGACGCCGCCTCACCGCCTCGGCCGCGGGCAGGGGCCTGCCGATGCACGCCCGACGCGAACTCCTCAATGCGTCCGGCGCCAATGCCAAAGCGCAGCTGGAGCTGCGGGGGAAGCAGGAGCTGTGCACGCAGCGTCAGGAGGAGAGCATCCTCGAGCGTGTAAGCAACCGCCTGAAACTCGTCACCCACCGTCGGGTACGGAGCCTGCAGCAGGGCCAGCCCCTCACTCGCCCTTTCTAAGGCCGCTTCAAAGATTCTCTGAGCGTCTGCACGATTGGTCAACGTACGAGAGCCCACGATGTCAGCAATGACAGCGTATCGCAGAGTCACAATACCACACTTTTCCTTGTATCTGACCCTCCACAAGCCCTCTCAAGGAGAAGACTAATGGACAGCACGGCTTCACATGACATACCTAGGCAAACATATTTCAACCATCATGTCAACAGTATTGCCACGTAATCCAAGCTTGTCACATTCCCAGTACCCCATAGGTTATGAATGCCTCACAAAAGATTCCACTATTTTACTTGTACTCAAGCCTCTACAAGCATATCTGCGGATTGCTAGGGTGTCACCGGTCATTTACCACCGCATGCAGATTACGGAGAATTTTCAGGAATAGCGACTCAATACCCCATCAATTCACGGGTCACGTAGTCAGCAAGCAGCCGTCCGCGCAGCGTCAGAATTGCGCGTCCCCTCAGGGCGGCGGCGCCATCGATGAGGCCGTCCGCAATGAGCGCGGCAACGCGCCCACCCGAGGCCACGCCGGCATCCAACAAAGCCCCGGCCTCGCCGGTCTGCCGAGTGCCGGGCAAGCCGGCCAACTCGATCCCCTCGGAGGTGCGCACGCCCAGCATGACTCGCTCGAGCTCGCGCGTGTCCTCATCCAGGATTTCCCCGGCGTAGGCAGCAGAACGCCCATCGCGCAGCCGAGCGGCGTAGGCGGCGGGGTTCTTGACGTTCCACCAGCGCATGCGGCCCACGTGGGAATGCGCACCGGGACCCAGGCCCCACCAGTCCCAATCGCGCCAATAGGCCAGATTATGCGCCGACGCGTGCTCATAGAACGTGGACGGGCGTCCCGAGGCCAGGTCCACGTCGGTCGCACGCGCGAAGTTCGAGATCTCGTACCAGGCGTAGCCCGCCTCGCCGAGGAGGGCATCGGCCAGTTCATACTTGGCGGCCTCGTCGTCCGGATCCGGGGTCGGCAGTTCCCCCCTGGCCACCTGCGCTCCCATCTTGGTCCCTTCCTCGACGACGAGGGCGTAGGCGCTGATGTGGTCGGTCTCGTAGGACAGGGCAGCTCGAAGGGACGTCTCCCAGTCGGCGAGGCTCTCCCCGGGCGTGCCGTAGATGAGATCAACGGACGTCGACAGGCCCGCTTCCTTCGCCCACTCAACAACGAGGGGAACGCGCTCGGGCGTATGCGTGCGGTCCAGCGTCGCCAGGATCGCGGGCACAGCGGATTGCATGCCGAAGGACACTCGGGTGAAACCGGCGTCAGCAAGAGCGGCAAGCCCTTCGCGCGTCACCGTGTCAGGATTGGCCTCGAGCGTCACCTCTGCACCGGGGGCGATGCCGATACGCTCACGCAGCCCCGCCAGGATCTCAATCAGCTCGGCGGTATCGAGCATGGTGGGCGTTCCGCCGCCGAAAAAGACAGTCCGAGCCTCGCGCGCGGGCAGCCCGGACTCGGCCATGACGCGGGCGGCCAGAGAGGCCTCGGCCAGGACCGACGGGGCATAGTCCCCCACCTGCGCGCCGGGCCCGAAGCCCACCGTGTAGGTGTTGAAGTCGCAGTAGCCGCATCGCACGCGACAAAACGGCACGTGCACGTACAGGGAGAGCGGACGCCGGGCCTCAGCCTCGACGAGGCCGGGGTTCAGCGCGCCGTCATCCGGCCAGCGCTCACCGTCGGGCTGCGCGGGACTCACGGGCGAGCTCCCGCTAGCGAACAGGCGGCGCCGGACCCCATGCCTGACTCAGCCACGGGGGCGACGAATGCCGACAATGTCGTGGGCGCGGCGGCCCGCATCGATGCCTCGGGTCTCGAAGTGCGTGACGACGCGGCCCTCAAAGCGCGGAGCGAATCCGCCGCGCTCAGGCTGGGGATCCTCGGGATCCGGGCGCTGCCCCGCGTACGGGTTCTCGAAGAGCTCGCAGGCCTCGACGACGTCGCGCATCTGCCAGGCGTAGTCGTCCCAGTCGGTGGCCAGACGCCACGCTCCGCGATCGCGCAGCAGGCGCGCGACCTCAAGAGCGAAGGAATCGGAGACGAGGCGACGCTTGCGATGCCGGGCCTTGCGCCACGGGTCGGGGAAGAACGTCCAGACCTCGTCCAGGCACGCGTCCCCGAGCATGATGGGGAGCGCCTGGGCTGCGTCGGCCTCGATGACGCGGATGTTGTCCACGCCGGCCTCGACTGCCTTGGAGACGAGCTTGGCGATACCCGGGACCCACACCTCAAGAGCGAGGAAGTTGCGTTCGGGGTGGGCGGCCGCGGCCGCGACGATCTGCTCGCCGGTGCCCGAGCCGATCTCAAGGGTGACGGGGGCGCTGCGTCCGAAGAGCTCGGTCAGGTCAAGGGTGAAGTCCTGCGCGACCGTCGTGTAGCCGACACCGCGGCGCGGCTCCACCACGTAGCGATGCGCGTGGGCCTCCCACGTGCGCGCAAGGTTCGCCGGCAACTCGCGTGTGCGCCGCGTGAAAGACTTCGTGCGGCTCATGAAGACCGTGCCCTCGGGAGCCTCACCGGGGCGACGATCCTCGCGCTGGCCGGCGGGAACACTCCCCTCCACGGCCTCGTTCATCTGGTCCCCGCTCACTTCTTACCCGTCGGAACGTCGGAGGTCAGGGCGGCAATGAAGGCTTCCTGCGGCACATCGACACGGCCGATGGACTTCATACGCTTCTTACCTTCCTTCTGCTTCTCGAGCAGCTTGCGCTTACGGCTGATGTCGCCGCCGTAGCACTTGGCGAGCATGTCCTTACGCAGGGCCTTGATGGTCTCGCGGGCGATGACGCGCGCGCCGACCGCGGCCTGGACCGGGATCTCGAACTGCTGACGAGGAATAAGTTCCTTGAGGCGCTTCGTCATGCGCTGGCCGTAGTTGTAGGCGCCGTCGCGGTGGACGATCGCGCTGAAGGCGTCCACGCGGTCGCCGTTGAGCAGGATGTCAACCTTGACGAGGTCGGCGCTCTGCTCGCCGCTCTCCTGGTAGTCCAGGGAGGCGTAGCCGCGCGTGCGAGACTTGAGCTGATCAAAGAAGTCGAAGACGATCTCGGCGAGGGGCAGCTTGTAGTGCAGCTCCACGCGGTCCTCGCTCAGGTAGTCCATGCCCTGCATCGAGCCGCGGCGTTCCTGACACAGCTCCATGATGGTGCCCGTGAACTCGGTGGGCGTCAGGATCGTCGCGTTGACGACGGGCTCACGCACCTCGGAGATCTTGCCTTCGGGGAACTCGCTCGGGTTGTCGACGCGCACCTCGGTGCCGTCCTCCGTGACAACGCGGTAGACGACGTTCGGAGCGGTCGCAATGAGGTCGAGGTTGAACTCGCGCTCCAAACGCTCGCGGATGATCTCCAGGTGGAGCAGGCCGAGGAAGCCGCAGCGGAAGCCGAAGCCGAGAGCCGCGGAGGATTCGGGCTCGAATGTCAGCGCCGCATCGTTGAGCTGGAGGCGCTCAAGGGCATCGCGCAGATCCGGGAAGTCCGAACCGTCGACCGGGTAGATGCCGGAGAAGACCATCGGGTTCGGATCGCGGTAACCCTCGAGAGCCTCGGTTGCGCCGCGCACCTGGCTGGTGACGGTGTCGCCGACGCGGGACTGACGCACGTCCTTCACGCCCGTGATCAGGTAGCCCACCTCGCCGGCGCCGATACCCTCTTCGGGCTTCGGCTCGGGCGAAATAACACCGAGCTCGAGGAGCTCATGGGTGGCACCCGTCGACATCATGCGCACGCGCTGACGGGTCGACAGCACGCCGTCGACGACACGCACGTAGGTGACGACGCCGCGGTAGGTGTCGTACACGGAATCGAAAATCATCGCGCGCGTCGGGGCGTCGGGGGCTCCCTCGGGGGCGGGGACGACCTCGACGATGCGGTCGAGAAGGTCCTCGACACCCTCGCCGGTCTTACCCGAGACCTTGAGGACCTCGCTCTCGTCGCAGCCGATCAGCTGAGCGACCTCGTGTGCGTACTTTTCGGGCTGCGCGCCCGGCAGGTCGATCTTGTTGAGGACCGGGATGATCGCCAGGTCGTTCTCAAGGGCCAGGTACAGGTTCGCGAGCGTCTGGGCCTCGATGCCCTGCGCGGCGTCGATGAGGAGGACCGCGCCCTCGCACGCGGCCAGGGATCGGGAGACCTCGTACGTGAAGTCCACGTGGCCGGGGGTGTCGATCATGTTGAGCGCATAGGGGGTGCCCTCGTGCGCCCACGGCATGCGCACCGCCTGGCTCTTGATCGTGATGCCACGCTCGCGCTCGATGTCCATGCGATCGAGGTACTGGTCGCGCATCTCGCGCGCCTCGACGACGCCGGTCAGCTGGAGCATGCGGTCCGCGAGCGTCGACTTCCCATGATCGATATGGGCGATGATGCAGAAGTTACGGATCTGCCCCTGCGGGGTGTGGGCCGGGCGAATCTGCGCCTGCTGCGCGGGCGTGGGGATGGGCACGTGAACCTCCGTGAAATCGTTAACCTCCCTATCGTCCCATTGTCGTAGGCCTTTGTGCCAGTTCAGGCGCGGGAAGTCGCGCACAGTGGCCACGCCTCACACGATCGAGGTCCCTCCCCCACGCTCCGACTCGGCGAGCAGCGCCGCAGCCTCGCTGAAGTCGCACTCTTCCCAGTCATCGGGGTGGTCGTCCCGGAGCTTGCGGGCAATCGACATGGCCCGCCCCTCATCTCCGCGCAGCGTCGCCAGGGTCAGCAGGATCGTGCGGATGCGGGCAGTCATCGGGTCTCGATCCCCCAGGTACCTACGGCAGTCCTCGGCCAGAACGGTCCACAGGTCCTCGCCCGCATCTCGGTCTCCTCCCATCCAGGTGTTGCGCGCAATCTCGTTGCGCAGCCGCAGGACGCGCCAGTCGCCATGGTCCGCGACGGTCAGCAGAGCGTCCATGTTGCGCTCATACAGGGCGATGGCCTCGTCGTAGTGACGATCCGCGGACAGGACCTCGGCAAGGTTGTCGCGCACCGTCAGCAGCGTCATGTCGGCCTCCTCGCACTGGGCCTCCATTTCAGAAAGAAGCTCGCGATACACGCGCGCGGCCTTTCCCCACTTACCCGTGTGCTTCCACGGCATCGCCGAGTTATTGCGGATAGCGATAGAAATCTGCGGATCCAAGTCCGGGCAGTGCTTCAGGTCGGCCAGAAGGGCCGAGAACTTACGGATCGCCATGTCATGCTGGCCGAGGATGGCGAGCCAGTAGGCTTCGGAGTTACGGAGCATCAGGATGATCGGATGGCAGCGCTCCAGGTATCTCTCCCCCAGCCGAGCCGCCTCGGCGGCCAGCTTCCGACACTGTCCGTAGGACCCCAGAGCCGCGTGCCAGTCAATACAGAGCTTGGCTGCCTCCAGGCGTAGTTCGGTCGGTGCCTCCTCGTCTCGATAGGCCTCCAGTCCGTGCTCGAGTGCCTTGTCGATCTTCCCCGAGGCGCCGCAGCGGACGGATTCCTGGATCGAGGACCGCGCCCGCGTCGCGCTCGAATTGTGCCCCCCGTGCGTGCCACCCCCAGCCAGCGCATCCAGAGAAACAATCGGTCCGTGCATCGTTGCAGTCAACATCGTCGTCGCCTTTCTATTGTTGCGTGTTCACCTGCGAACCATGACAGAGTGACACCGGTCGATATGTACTGTCACGCGCTAGAACGAAGCCTGTGGATAACTTGCGAGCAACGAGGCACCCTGTGGATGAAACACAGCCCTCGACGGCTGCCGTATGCTGGTGCCATGAACTCAATCGTCAGGGGCATCATCAACTTCCTCATCGGTGTCTTTTCCGGCGCCGCAGAGGAGGCACAGAGGGACACCACGACCGCCAAGACGGGGCAGCGTCAGTCGAGCAATAAGTCGACTCCCAAGCCACGTTCATCCTCGTCTTCTTCAGCGCACTCCGGCTCCCACCACCAGTACGAGGATCCGGCGACCTCAAACCGCCCTCGGACCTCGATTCGCGAAGCCAGCATCGCGGACGCACTCGCCCACGCCTCGTACACACCCGTCATGGACGGCGACGCAGACCCCGGCGAGGTCGTGTGGACCTGGGTGCCCTACCAGGAAGATGCCTCCGTCGGTAAGGATCGCCCCGCCGTCGTCATCGGCGAGCAGGACGAGGGCGTGTACATCCTGCAGCTGACCAGCAAGGACCACACGCGCGACGCAGCCCAGGAGGCCGCCGCAGGCCGTTACTGGCTCGACATCGGCGCGGGCGACTGGGACTCCAAGGGACGCCCCTCCGAGGTTCGCCTCGACCGCGCCCTGTGGGTCAAGGCCACCGACGTTCGCCGCGAGGGTGCGATCCTTCCCAAGAAGACCTGGCAGCTCATCGTCGACGCACTCGAGGAGCACTACCGCACGCACGGCGACTGACGCCTCCAACACGTGACCGACCTTACGAGGCGCGAAAACGCCTAGGGGTATGACGAAAAGGCCCCTTCCTGGTATGATCGGTCGTTGGACTCCCGGCCTGGTCGGGCAGGGGGTCTGGTTAAGACCGTTTGCGGGTGTCCCCACGCCTAAGTCCCGGTCTTGACACAGCCCTCACCGA
>QWCT01001166.1_pt1 | contig 14160 bp, 11 predicted proteins | sample 1972681 | NCBI WGS metagenome assembly QWCT01 (sample SAMN09866701, study PRJNA288562) | Human oral metagenome isolate pre3_saliva, whole genome shotgun sequencing... | isolation source: mouth | host: Homo sapiens | place: USA: California | reverse complement strand
TGTGATAAAGAGGTAAAATACTATAGAAATGATAAGTCTGTAGATGTGACGCCGTATTCGTACTACATCATTAAAAACAGTAATTTTTTAACCGAACTTTATGCCATTCCAGAGCTGATTGATTATAAAAATGCATACCCTAAACTTGCAGAATTTGAGAAAAAATCAATGGAAAAATACATGGAAGATGGCGATGAAGTTAAAATTTATAAGTGGAAAGATGTTTCGGATTTGAAAGAACGACGCCAAAATAATATTCAAATTTTAGTAAATCGCAACAAGTATTTATTCAATGATGACAAGGCGAGTTTTGTGTGGCTTAGGTCTAATGATACTTGGTTTTTGGAGAGTTTGGTGAAAACCTTTGGTTATGTGGAGGATAAGGCGCTTTTGGACTTTGTGTTGAAGAGAAATTACAAAGATTTGGCAGAGTTAGAAAAGATAATGATTAATTGTCCTTGCGGAGGAAAAAATCGTTTAAATACAGAAGTTTTCGCGGTGGTAAAAGGCTGGAAAAAGAAGGAATTGTCTGATTTTTCATTTCGAATCCAAGAATTGATGTATACTTTAATAAAAAAGGAAGAACAGGGCAAATCCGAAATAGATTTCCCAGAACTTACCAAGATATTAAGCGAAACAGCTTACCACATGAGCAAAACAGATGAAGATTCTTATTATAATTTTTTCCCAATTTTAAACCTAACTGAGAAATACAGAGAAGAAATTGAAAAGAAAAATTTTTATAATAATCCAGACCTGAAAAGAGTATGGGATGAAACCAAAACAGGTGGTAGGTGGCGACCAGGAATGGAAGAGGCTAGCTTAAAAAGAGAAACTTTAGAAACAATAACTCTCTACCCCCGCCCAGACTTTAGTAGCACACCGAAACAGTTAGAAATAAGCTCTGAAGACATAGAATACTTACATAAGGTTTCCGATTGGGATTTTGTGCGTGTTCCCCATATGGTAGGCTATTTGGCTCCTAAAAATCCTAAGAAACATTCTTTTCTGGTTGAGGAAGATTTTACACTGAAAGAAGAAAAAGGTTTTTGGGATAAGTTGTTTGGGTAAAAGTAAAGATCAGTAAAGACACTAAAATCTAATTTAGAGAGAATCCATAGACGACGCTTTAGAAAGGAGAGCTTTAGAAGAAAATAACGGCAATGGAGGATAATTATAAAACCTGCTCTTATTTCAGCAGGTTTTATAATTTTATCAAAATTTTCTATATTTTTTGTTTTTCCCAGTAGAGTTCACCATTTTTCAAGGTGACACTGACAATGTCTCCTTCATGAAACTCTCCTGCTACAATTTTTTTTGCTAAAGGTCTTCTTAGTTTTCCTCGAATAACACCCTTTAGTGGCCTTGCTCCATATTTTATGTCATAGCCCTCTTCTGAAAGATATTCTTTGGCTTCTTCCGAAATATTTAATGTAATATTTAAATTTTTAACCAAATCTAATAATTCTTTTTTGAGGTGTATTTCGAAAATTTTCAGAGCATTCTCTTTACTTATTGGTGCGAAAGGAATGATTTCTGTAAGTCTTCCCAAAAACTCTGGGCGGAAAAACCTTGTCATAATCTCCAAGAGATCAGCTGAAGCTGGAATTTTTCCATTGGCAAAAGAATTTACTATAAAATCTGAACCTATATTAGATGTAAAGAGAATGATAGCATTAGAGAAATCACCTTCTTTGCCAAGTCTGTCGTGCAGTTTGCCTTCGTCCATTATTTGAAGAAAAACATCAAAAACTGAAGCATGAGCCTTTTCTATTTCATCAAAAAGAACAATGGAATAAGGCCTTTGTCTAATTTTATTAACCAAAAGTCCGCCCTCTTCATAACCCACATAACCAGGAGGCGCTCCATAGAGTAATGCCGCAGAATGCTCTTCTTTAAACTCGGACATATCAAAGCGGATAATTGCATTTTCATCTTGGAAAAGAAATTCTGCCAAGGATTTTGCCAGTTCGGTTTTCCCTGTTCCTGTTGGCCCTAAAAAGAAAAATGAACCGATGGGTTGTCCAGCTTTACTCAGTCCAGAACGGGACTCTAGAACCGCTCCAGAAATTGTAGCTATAGCGTGGTCTTGCCCTACCACTCGGCGGGAGAGAACCTGCTCTATTTCATTCAAACGCTGTTTTTCTTCTTCTTGTAGTTTTCCGATAGAAATATTTGTTTTTTGAGAAATCATCAAAGCTAAATCTCTATCAGTAATATCGCTTCGTTTTTCCAAAGCAACAGCCTCTGCCTGCTCTATTCGTTTTCTAGAAAAAGCAAAAATATTTTCGACATCAATAATTTGATTATCAAAAACTTCTGGTTCTTCTTCAGTACTTAATAGGTATTTCGTTTTCTCTATCAAATCCTTTAAAAGCCATAAAGCATGGGTTTTTAACTGTTCCTCTGAATAATTTTTTGTGTTTTGTTCTAGATGTATGATCTGATTCAGGAAATGATTTTTCTCTTTCAAGAAAGACTCACCTGCTGTTTTTAATGCAGACATTGTGTGGTCTACTAAATCTATTGCCGAAGCAGGAAGACTTTTTTCTTTCAAATAACGCTTAGACAGACGAATTGCCTCTCGGATGCCGCTGTCATCAATATTAATTTGATGGTGGTTTTGATAACTTATCAATGCCTGTTTGAGCATTCTGAAATGAGTTTCATCATCAGCTTCTTCCATTTTAATAATTTCGAACATTCCTGATAATCCCTGTTCTTTTTCTATCTTTTTGGTATACTCTTCTATTGTAGTAGTGGCAATCAGAGTGAGTCCTTTTGACAATTCACTCTTCAACAGATTGCTAATCCCTGTATCTTGGTGACTGCCCAATAGTGAATGAATATCATCAATAATCAAAACGCTTTTGGGATATAAACGAAGTTCATTGGCAATATTTTTCAGTCGATCTTCTATTTCGCCTTTGTAAGAAGCTCCAGCAATAATAGCTCCTAAATCCAGTTCAAAAACCTCTAAACCACCTAGCAAATCAGGAATCTGATTAAAAACCAATTTTTGGACAAAACCCTCTATCAGTCTAGTCTTCCCAATGCCATGATCTCCTATAATCAATACATTTTGTTTGTGATAGCGACAAAGTATTTCCGTAATATGATGGAGTTCTGCATCTCTACCAATTAAGAAATTATCTTCATGATAATGAGTTAAATCATTTTTCTTATCCTGTTTTAATAAATCATTCTTTTTCTTAATCTCTTCTTTTTTATTGATACAATATTTTTGCAAAAAGCCTTTCTTTAAAGTGGATAAAGATTTTGGCGAAGAATTAGAAATGTTGTCTGATAATTCAAATTTTGGCTGATCTTTCAATAGTTCTTCTCTTGTGACAGGAAAAGTTTTCATTTGATCAAAACTAAATGCCGCCCCTGGTGAACTCAACGCTACCATTAGACAAAAAAGCGTAACTTCGTTCTCATTTAGCAATTCACGGATAGCATCTGCTTCAGCAAAGATTTCATCTATAATTTCAGAAGGCTCACAACTGCGTAAATTTGGAGATTTTGGTGTTTCTTCTATTCTAACTTCCGCCCATTCTTCCAAAAAAAACACATCAACTCCTAGTTTCTCTAAGTTTTTTAAAAGAGATAAGTCTCTATTTAGTATGGCTTTAAGTAAATGCGCCCCAGTATATTGCGCATTCATATTTTCTCGCCCTATTTTCTGAGCAATCTCTAATGCTTTCTGTACTTCAGAATTATATGATGATTTGAAAGTTTCCATATTTATATTACTTTAATCAAGTTTTTCAATTTCATTATTTTTTCATCCAAATTCCCCATTTTCTAGTTTTGTAATGGACATTTATATTTTGGATACAATTTTGTGAATTCTTGTTCAAGCGAATAGCCGAGATTTTAATTTTATCCCCTGAAATGACTCTGCAAAATTCATCAAATGGTAAAATTTTATCATCATTGATGACTACAGGAATATCATAATTTCCACAAAGATAGTCCTTAAAATCGTCCTTTGTTTTAGACTGATTCGCGACCTGATTTAATAATAATTGAAACTGCTCATTGGAGATTTCTGGAGCTTTTTTAGGCTCAGCAAGTGTATCTTTTTTAGTATTCCCTCGTGGAGAAACAGGAATATTCTCAAGCATATCTACCAATGGATCTTTTTGTGGGTTGCCTTTTGGAAGAGAAAAAGAAGCATGGGAACGCTCAAATTCATAAGACTTAAGGTCTATTTTTTGTTTAGCTTTTATGGTTTTAGGCGCTACATAAATAGTTTTTACTGCACGATGTTCCACATCTCCATTTACAATTAAGGTAACTTTTTTCTGTCCAGCTGATTTGAAATGATATGAAACAGACTGCCCTAAAGCATCAGTATCTATACTTTCACCAAAACTCCATTCCCAAGATTGTCCTCCTTCCTTTTCTCCAAGAAAATCAACTTTCTGTCCAACCGTAACGACACTTGGGGCAATAATCCTAGGTAAATATCCTGTGTTTTGGCTGGTTGTTGTGATGTGAATTGATTTTTCATGAACACAGTGCCCATTGATTTTCAAGCGAATAATATAATTTCCTGCTTTTTTATACTGGTGCAGGGTTCTTTGGCGATAATCAAGAGCTGAACCATCTCCAAAATCCCATTCCCAGCTCTTTGCATTGGGGGTGTTGTCATAAAATTCAACGACTTTATCTATTGACATATCCCCTAACACTAGAAATTTGGCACTTTCACAATCTACACGGCGAAAATACTGAACCAGTAAAAGTATAATACTAAGCAGCAGAACAATACCCAAACTCAAATAAATACGCCTATCTATCCGAAATAAAAAACCAAAATGCCTTAACATATATCATTTTTAACCTAACAAAAATAATGTTTTTTTGTAAATATAAAAACCATTACTTTTTCTTCATGGTCTTTTCTACTCTGTAGAAACTAGTTTTGCTTATACCCGCTTGCTTGCAGGCTTTATCGATAGGAATGTTTTTGTTTTCATAAAGATGAAAGGCAAAATGATATTTTTCCAAAGTTTCTTTCTTTATTCCTTTGGGTCTTCCGATGAGTTTCTTTCTTCTTCTTGCTCCTTCGATTCATTTCATTTATATTCCTCTTTTTCGTCCGATTTTCTAAAACAACTTAAAATAAATTAATCATAAATAATTAGAATCCGTATTTTCGTTCTCTCTTTTCAAAGGCCTCTTTACCTCCTTCTAAAATCTTACATATTTGCTCGTTTATCGTTGGATTTTCTAACGAACCTGCAATATAACTTAAAGTACTATCTTCATTTTTAGCTACTATTACTTGTTCAGAATCAGCGTTTACAACAAGGTTTGCATTATGAGAAACAATAATTACCTGTCTATATTTTTTTATCTTTTTAAAAATGGACACTAAGTCAGACATAATAAATTCATTGTCTAAATCATCTTCTGGTTGATCATAGATAATTGTTTCGCTAAATATATTAGCTGCTAATTTTAGCTGTAGATAAATTGTTCCTCTTTGTCCATGTGATAGTTTAGTAATGTTTTTGTTTTTTGATGTAATAATTATATTATGAGAAATATACTCCTTGAATTTCCTAAAGAAAATATCTAAGATATAACTTCTAATAGAAATAAGTGTGTCACTAAAAACATTTATTCCTATTTCTTGTTTTACAAAGGATAAATAACTTTGTAAATCCCTAACAAATAATAAATTCTCTAATTTTTCTGGATTCCAAGAACGCCCATCTAAATTTCTCATTAAAAGTTGATATAACTTTTCTTTATCAAAATTAATTTCAACGGAAACATTTAGGTTATCTCCTCCAAGAATGTCAGATATTAATTTTTTTTGCTCTTCTGTATAATCATTGCCATTTTTAAAGTTCTCCCATTTATTTTCTATTTCTTGTTTATAGGTGTTAATGCTATTTTCAATATCACTGCCTAATTCTTTAAATTTATTTTCTTTTATTGAAATAAATATTTTTTCATTATCTTCAATATTTTGTTTTTGCTTTTGCAAGTCTGTAATTTCATTCTGATATTGACCTACATTATTTAACAAAGAAGTTAAGTCACCATTGTAATTAGCGAAAGTATTCTTAGTATTTGAAATTTCTTCTTCAACCTGGATTATTAACTCTTGTATTTTTGGTAGAACCGTTTGAGAAATACTATCAATTATCTCTGTATTATTAATCAAAGGTATATTTATAGCAAATTTTTCATTCAAAAAATCATTTACTTTTTGCAAATATTCATTAGTTTGATTCTGAAATTGTTCTATTTTAGTTTTTTCACTTTGTAGACTTTCATAAAAAGATTTCCTTTTTGCTAAAAGGTCTAAATTTTTCTGATATTTTTCTAATTTAGTTTTATTCTCTTGAGATGTTACATTAATAATAAAATCACTATAACGTTTTATGTCTTTATCAATGTCCTCCTTCTTCTGATTACTATTAGTATTATTTTCTTCCAGTACTTTAATAACATTAGATAGTTCATTAATATACATATCAACCTTTTCCTGATATTCAGAAGGTATATTATATTCACTAATAACACCTATTGTTTCCCTTATATTTTTTGTAAATTCCTCAGGTTTTTCTACTATACGTTTAATTTCACTCTGGGAAATATACATAAATTGAATATTTGGTTGGTTAGATAAAACAAAGGTAGTATTTTCTTCTTCTTTTAAAGAAGTTTTTCTTTTTATAGAGACTTTGTCATTTCTTGTGTAGTTCTTTTCTGTTTTTTTGCCTAACCCAGATGAGATATAATCAACTAAAATACTCTTTCCTGTTCCTCTCCCTCCAATAATTGAAACTAGACCACTGTTTATTGGCAAAATAGTTTTTGCTAAAACTAACCATCTTCTTCATTTTCAAATATTTGTACATCTTCATCTATTTGAATTTCAGTAAAAGGAGATTTTTCAAAGTCAAAAATAGGATTATTCTCTTGTATTCTTACTCTTTCTTCAGGCTCATAAATAGTTTGTCTTAATCCTTCAAAAGTAGGATCTGCTTTTATCCAAGTAATTTCAGAATAATCACATATAGAACCTTTGTCATCTTTCTTTTCATATTTCTTGCCTAATTTATTATCTATATGCTCAAAAGAATGACTATCAGAACCATTGAAAACGGGTTTTGGAGGAAGTTTAAAAGAATCTCTTCCTGGTATTTTATTAAGGTAAAAATCTGTATCTTTTGATGAACCAAAAAAGACTCCACACTTTTTATCTATTTCTTTTGCATATTCACCTCCTTTAGTGTCATCTTTTCCAGGTCTTAATGAACCATAGCCTGAAGATAACCCTATAATTATATAATCATGAAGGGAAAAATTTTCTTCTAATGTAGAAATAGTTTCTTCAAATCTAACCATTGCTTTTTTATAACCTATTTCTTCCAAGTCTTCTTTACAGCAATATTTTTTTGTAAGGTTAATATCATCAGTAGAAATAAGAGGTAGGCGTGTAAGAAATTTAGATATTTTATTAACAATTTCTTCCTGATTAGAGAATATGATGTGAAATTGTATATGTTCACCATCTTTATTTTTATCTGCAATTCTAAATTCTATATGTTGGAAAAAATACCTTGGTAGAATTTGGATATATTTGGAAAAACTCATTTATAAATTTAGTATAATTCTCTAAACTAAAATAATCCGTTATACCGAATACATCAACATCTGATTTTTCTATTTTTTCACAAAATTCTCTCCAAACATTTGATTCAGATTTGTATTGATTGTTTAATTTTGTTTTAGGAGTATGTACATGTAAATCCCATTTTCTCCATTCAGAGCCTTTGTTTATATTCATAATATATTTTTAATATAAAAATCCGAACAACCATAAAGGAATAGATTTTCCATTAGGTTGAACAATATCATCTTTTACTATCCAAGAATTTTCTAATCCTTTAATTTGTGATGTTGTTTTGTTTTTTCCTCCTATTTCAAAGGTGTACTTATCATCTACTAAAAAATCAGCTTGTTTAGACTGGGATATTTTATGATTCACAACTATTTGATTATAGAAGAATATTTCTCGAACAGTTCCTATATTAGGGTTACCTTCATTTAAAGCAAATAGAAGGTTTGTGTTATTCAAGTATACTTTTTCAGGTTTTTGAATTGAAGCTATACTATAATTTTGAGGTTGTAACAAATACAATAAACGAGATTCTTCCAAAAAGTATAGGTAGTTGTTTAATGAATTTCTATGAATATTTGTTTTTCGGGAAAGCTCAGATAAATTGGGAGAGAATGGAAATTGCTGACTTACAATGTATAACAATTGTAATATTTTTTTAGCTTGCCTAATATCAAATCCCTTGATCTCAGCCATGTCTACTTCTACAATTAACCTTACCAATTGTCTTAATTTCTGGTGATAAGTATGTATATTTTCCATAAAGAAAGGATAACAACCTACTTCTAAATATTCATTAAAGAACTCATATGGCTTAAAATCAACAGAAAAATATTCATTAAAATCAAAATTGGGATTTAATATTTCTTGCAAAGAAATTTCAGAAATATGAACACCTTTAGATAAGGAAAGGAACTCCCTAAAAGAAAGCCCATGAAGTTCATAAATTACAGCTCTTCTACTTAAATCGCCTTCATTATGTGTGATATCAATAATTGATGAGCCTGTAAAAATTATTTTTAAATCATGATATCTATCGTATAGATTTTTAATTTCTTGAGACCAACTAGGGTATTTATGTACTTCATCCAGTACCAAAACTTTTCCTCCCTGCATATAGAACTCCTTTCCTATTTCTAGTAAACTATGGTTAGAAAAGAAAATGTCATCTAATGAAATATATAATTTTTGAGTTTTTGGCAAGTTTTATTTTGTACTTTGTGTTTTGTTTTTGTTTTTTAATGGAATAAAACGTGGATGAGGTCGTCTGAAACTCTGTTTCAGACGACCTGTGTGTTTGGAGGGTGGTTTGAGGTGGGGGATTTCAAAGTTTGTGGCAGATGTCGCCGAAGCGGAAACCTGTCCAGTCGATGTCGATGTTTTTGCCAAAGGCGATGACTTTGAAGAGTTCGCCCATTTCGTGTTGGTCGGTCAATTTTTGTACGGCGGTACTGACGCGGAGGTAGTCTGCTGTGCCTGCGGGAGCGGTTTGTGCCAGCAGTTCGGTAATACCAAGGTTGAACAGGAAATGAGATTGGGGCAGGTAGCCGATGAGGTCTAGTCCGCCGTCGATGCCTGCTTGGGCAATGTCGGTAAAGTTGACATGTGCGGTCAGGTCGGTCAGACCGATATGGAAAAACGGGTCGTGAATGGTGTGGTGGCGGTAGTGGGCGATGAGTGTGCCTTCGTCGCGTTGTGGGTGGTAATACTGGGCGGCGTCAAAACCGTAGTCGATAAATATCATGCCGCCGCGTGTGATTTTCTGCGCGAGGGTGAGAATAAACGCGTATTGGGCGGGGTGTAGCTCGCTGGTGTAGGGGGGGGCGGTTTCTGGAAAGTAGGTGGCGGCTAAACGGAGGAGGTCGGGTTGGTTTAAGAGTTGCGGGCTATGTTCAAGCTGTCCGTCGGAGTTAATGGAGACACCGATGTGTTGGAAGGTGTATTGAGTGCGGCGGATGATTTCGACAGGCATGGCATCGAGGACTTCGTTGCCGATGATGATGCCGTCGAAGGATTCGGGCAGTTCGGTCAGGTGTATGACTTTTTGTGCCAGTTGTGGAGTGGTGTGTTCGGCGATGAATTGGTGTTGGCGTTCGGCAAGTTCGGGGGAGAGTTCGATGATGTAGTAATGCTTGAGGTCGTCTGAAAGGCTTTTCAATAAGGTGGCGGCGAGATGTCCTGTGCCTGCGCCGAATTCGTAGATGTTGCCGGCGGTTTGGGGGAGTAGTTCGGCAAGTTGTCGAGCGAGGGTTTGTCCGAATAATGGGGTGAGGGTGGGGGCGGTGATGAAATCGCCGTCTGTGCCGATTTTGTGGCTGCCTCCGGTGTAGTAGCCGTATTCGGGTGTGTAGAGTGCAAGCTCCATAAATCGTGAGAAAGGAATCCAGTTATTTTGGGCTTTTATTTCCTGTTTGATTATTTCGAATAGTTTGGAACTTGAGGCTTGCGCGGCAGGGGAGGGGAGGGGGAGGTGTGCCTTCATAATTGTTAGATAATGTAAAATTTATGAATTTATTTGTCTATTATAACGTGAACGGAAAAGGGGCGTTTTTTCATTTTTTTATACCATATGTTGTGTCTAAATAATATTTTTAATACTACATATTGTGTTTTTAAAAACCAAATCGGGTAAAATGGGTGGTTAGGCTTGTTTACTTGTTCGGTTAAAATACTGTTTTTTAATGATTTTGTTGTTGCATATGTACTGGGATTTTAGAGTAAGGCGATTTGACCGAGGCGTTAAAATTTTTTATAGTGTGGGCTAGTGGGGCGATGTGGGTAAAAGTGTCTGCATTGCCCAAAAAATTCCGATTTAAACCGATTAGGACGAAATTGTGTTTGGTGGCGCTCACGAATTGAGTATTGACAGCAAAGGGCGGTTGGCAATTCCTGCCAAGTTCCGCGATATTTTGCTGCGCCATTATACGCCGTCGATTGTGGTTACTTTGGATTCCCGTCAAAAATTGCTGATGTATCCGGAGGCTGAATGGGCAAAGGTTGCCGAGCAGCTTTTGCACCTGAAAACGGCAGGAAATCCGATGTTGCAGCGTTATCAAAATCTGCTGCTGCATAATGCGGATACGCTTGAATGGGATAGCGCCGGCCGCGTGCTGATTCCTGCCAATCTGCGCAAACGGGTGGATCTTGAAAAAGACGTTACCTTGGTCGGTCGCGCCAACCGTTTGGAATTGTGGGGCCGTGATCAATGGGAAGCTGAAATGACTCAGGCTTTGGATGATGATCCTGAAGAGTTGGCATTCCAATTAAGTCAGACGGATTTGCAATTGTGAGTAATGCTGAATATCAACATATCACCGTTTTGTTAAATGAGGCGGTTGATGCTTTGGCGGTTCGTGAAGACGGTATTTATGTAGATGGGACGTTCGGCAGGGGAGGGCACTCCCGATTGATTTTGTCCCGTCTGGGCAGTCAAGGTCGTCTGATTGTGTTTGATAAAGACCCGCAAGCGATTGAGGCGGCGCAAAAGCTGGCTGAGCAGGATGGGCGCGTTACGGTAGTTCATGACGGGTTTTCCAGTTTTCAGACGACCCTGGATAAGCTGGGTATTGAAGAAATAGATGGTGCGTTGTTTGATTTGGGGATTTCGTCCCCGCAGATAGATGACGGCGCACGGGGTTTCAGTTTCCGTTTTGATGCACCTTTGGATATGCGCATGGATCCGACGCGGGGGATGTCCGCTGCAGAATGGATTGCAACAGCATCGGAACAGGATTTGCACGAGGTTATCAAGAATTATGGTGAAGAGCGGTTTAGTCGCCAGATTGCGCGCGCCATTGTTGCGCAACGGACAGAAAGTCCGATCGATACAACCCGCAAGCTGGCGCAGCTCGTGGCACAAAACATCCGTACTCGTGAGCGGGGGCAAGACCCTGCGACGCGTACCTTCCAGGCAGTTCGCATCTTTATTAACCGCGAGCTCGAAGAGGTAGAGGCGGTTCTGCCGCAAGTGATGGGTCGTCTGAAACAAGGCGGGCGTTTGGCGGTTATCGCGTTCCATTCGCTTGAAGACCGCATCGTAAAACAGTTTGTCAAAAAGTATTCGCAACACCCTCCTTTGCCGCGTTGGGCGGCAGTAAAAGAAGCGGATTTGCCTCTGCCGCCGTTAAGGGCGGTGGGAAAGGCGATAAAGCCGGGTGTTGAGGAAACTGCCTCCAATCCGCGGGCGCGCAGCGCAGTTTTACGCGTGGCGGAGCGGACGGGCGGTGAGATTACAGAATAAGCATTATGTGGGGCAGGTGTCCTCGGAACAAACAGATTGAGGTCGTCTGAAAACAATGAATAAATTAAATATCCTTTTGTTGGTCTTGGTATCGGTATCTGCTTTTGCGGTGGTCACTGTGCAAGACCAATCGCGTTTGCACTTCATCGCTTTGGATAAAGCGCAAAAGCAGGAAATCAAGCTTGATCAGGACTATGCACGCTTGAAATTGGATCAGGCGCGGCTGGCGAACCACAAGCTGATTAAGGTGGCGGCTGAGAAGCAACGCCTCAAACCGCCCGGCGCGGATAATACCGTGATGGTGGAACGAAAAAAATAATATAGCCGGCTTATCCGGTACTGCAAATTGGTGCCGTTAGATAAAGACACGGTTCGGGTGATTATGAATTGAGATGTTAAGATGTTGATTAAAAACGAATATAAACCGAGCATGCTGCCCAAGACAGCCAAAGCTAAAAAACCCATCACCAGTGATGGGCGGATTTCTTTGGTGTTGTGGCTGATTGCGGCTGCGTTTGTCGGACTGCTGGCTCGCGGCATCTATTTGCAAACCACGCAGCATGAATTTTTGAAAAATCAGGGCGATCAGCGTTTTGTCCGTACCCTGACTTTACCTGCGTCGCGCGGCATGATTACGGACCGTAACGGCGCGACTTTGGCGTTGAGTGCACCGACTGAATCTTTGTATGCCATGCCTTCCGGTATGGAAGAAATGCCGACTGCCGAACAGATGGCTAAGTTGGCGGCTATTGTTGAGCTGCCTGTTGAGGCATTGCAGGAAAAATTGGCGAAAAAAGATAAAGATTTTATTTATCTGAAGCGTCAACTCAGCCAAGAAAAAGCAGAAGAAATTAAAGCTTTGGGCATTAAAGGCTTGGCATTTCAAAAAGAACTGAAACGCCATTATCCGATGGGCAACCTGTTCGCGCACGTTATCGGTTTCACCAATATCGACGGCAAAGGACAGGAAGGCTTGGAATTGTCGCGTGAAGACAGTCTGCATGGTGCGGACGGCGCGAAAGTAGTTTTGCGCGACAATAAAGGCAATATCGTTGATAGTTTGGACTCTCCGCGCAACAGCGATCCGAAAAACGGACAGGACATGGTTTTGTCTTTGGATCAACGTATTCAAACACTTGCCTATGATGAGCTGAATAAGGCAGTGGCTTATCACAAAGCCAAAGCAGGTACGGTTGTGGTATTGGATGCGCAAACCGGCGAAATCTTGGCTTTGGTCAACAGCCCTGCCTACGATCCGAACCAACCGGGCAGCGCCGATAGCGAACAGCGCCGCAATCGAGCCGTTACCGATATGATTGAGCCGGGTTCTGCAATGAAGCCGTTTACGATTGCCAAAGCATTGGATTCCGGCAAAGTCGGTGTGGCTGATCGTTTTAACACCATGCCTTATAAAATTGGTCCCGCTACCGTACGCGATACCCATGTGTATCCTACTTTGGATGTGCGCGGCATTATGCAAAAATCTTCCAACGTCGGTACCAGCAAACTGTCTGCAAAATTCACGCCTAAAGAAATGTATGATTTTTATCATGATTTGGGTGTGGGCGTGCGGATGCACTCCGGTTTCCCCGGTGAGACGGCCGGTCTTTTGAGAAGCTGGCGCAGATGGCAGCCGATTGAACAGGCAACCATGTCTTTCGGTTACGGCTTGCAATTGAGCCTGCTGCAATTGGCGCGTGCTTATACCATGTTGACACACGACGGCGAATTGTTGCCGGTCAGCTTTGAGAAACAGGCGGTTGCGCCAAAAGGCAAACGCGTCATTAAAGCTTCGACCGCGCGTGAAGTTCGTGATTTGATGGTTTCTGTAACCGAGCCTGGCGGTACGGGTACAGCAGGTGCGGTAGATGGTTTCGACGTCGGCGCGAAAACCGGTACGGCGCGTAAGTTGGTCAACGGACGTTACGTTGATAACAAACACGTGGCAACTTTCATAGGTTTTGCTCCTGCCAAAAATCCCCGTGTGATTGTGGCGGTAACCATCGACGAACCGACTGCAAACGGTTACTACGGTGGCGTAGTGGCAGGTCCGGTCTTCAAACAAGTCATGGGCGGCAGCCTGAATATCTTGGGCGTTTCCCCCACCAAGCCTCTGACCAATGTTGCAGCCGTCAAAACACCGTCTTAATCCGAGTATCAACGAGATTATTTTATGTTCAGCAAGTTAACCCCTTTAGCTGAAACCAACATTCCGCCTCTGCTGTGTGCAAACGCAGCAGGGCGTTTGTTGCATTCAGACAGCCGTCAA
>QWCT01002019.1_pt1 | contig 14172 bp, 10 predicted proteins | sample 1972681 | NCBI WGS metagenome assembly QWCT01 (sample SAMN09866701, study PRJNA288562) | Human oral metagenome isolate pre3_saliva, whole genome shotgun sequencing... | isolation source: mouth | host: Homo sapiens | place: USA: California | reverse complement strand
CCGATTTTTCCGCTTCCCTTATGCCGTTCTATTACGGCGATTTTCTGATATTCCGGATATTCTTCTCCGGTAAAATTGCCGCATCGTTTCAGCATCACCTGTAAACGTTTGGTGGTAATCTGCCCTTCTTCCATGGCAATGACATTTACTTCCTGCTTGGAAATGGGTAAACGAAAAGCCTTTTCTTTAAGAGGAGAGAGGTGAACGGTTTTCTTCAGCTTTGAGGGACAGCGGGGAATGCGTAAATGCTCGGATTCCACTATTTTCTTTCCTTTATGATATACAGCGGTGATTTCGACCTTTTCCAGATCGGAAATCAGAAGAAAATCCGCCTGTCTGCCCACAGCGATAGCCCCCAGATGAGATAGGCCGTAACATTCCGCGGTATTAATGGTGGCCATTTGGTAGGCGGAGCAGGTGGGAAGCCCCAGTGCAATAGCCTTTCGAACGGCGTGGGAGATATGCCCTTCTCTTATGATATCTTCAATGTGCTTATCATCGGTACAGAAGGAAAATGCTCTGGTATCGATTTTGTGAGCCAGTATTCCCTTAACCAAAGCCTCTAAATTTCTTGCGGCGGAGCCTTCCCGGATATGAATGTGCATTCCCGCACGAATCTGCTCCAGGGCATAGTCAAAATCCACCGCCTCATGATCTGTTTGAATGCCGTTTAAGGCATAGGCCTGTAAGTCTTCTTTTGGAAGAAAGGGGGCATGACCGTCTAAAACATGCCGGGAAAACAGCGAGAGCTTTTCCATCATTTTCTTTTCCCGATGAATCACGCTATAATCATCCATTACCTCTCCAAGCCCTAAGATGCGGGGATTCTCCAGATATTCCTTCATATCCTCTGCGGAAAAGACAGCGCCGTTGTCGTCAATCTCCGTGGAGGGGACACAGGAAGGAAGCATCACAAAGACATTGGCGGGACTCTTCTCGCTTTGTTGTAAAATGTAATCGACACCCTCTTTACCGGAAACATTGCAGGCTTCATGGGGATCCACAATAAAGCAGGTGGTTCCCTTTAAAGCTGCCAGAGTGATTAATTCATGGGGAGTCACCATGGTGGATTCCGGATGCAAATGGGCATCTATAAAACCGGGAACCAGAAATTGTCCCTTGACATCGATTTCCTTCTTGCCCCGATATTCCCCGATTCCGGCGATATAGCCCCGGGAAACAGCCACATCCCCGGAATAAATACTGCCGGTAAAAACATCCAGAATGCGGGCATTTTTCATAACCAGATCGGCTTCCTTTTCCTTTAAACAAACTTTCGAGAGAATTGCTTGTAATCGATTATTCATATTTATGCCCCCTATAAAAAATAACTAATAAATTAGCTTATTCGAAGAGTGTTATACTGATTATTGCATAAATTCGCCTTTTGCGCCATAAGATATTCGCCAAAACGATAAAAAACTCTCTCATTTTGATCCTGTGTTCCTATGCAAAATATCCAAGACGAAATGTATTTATTGAGAAAAAGTGTAGAAATGAAAATATTTGGTGTTCTTTTACGAGACTTGATGTACAATCTCCTGTATAGCGAGTAAGTTTAGTAAGGGGTGTTTTTGAAGGAAGGAGACATTGCAAAAGCAGCAAATGGAGTAAAATAGAGGGCTAGGGAGGCAAAACATGATTGAGGACGAGTAGGAACATGTCGTGAAGTCACTACCCGTTTTCATATACAGTCTATTTTTTTTCATAGGGGGACGACAGATGGAGAAATTTTTCAAACTGAAAGAAAAGAACACGGATGTAAAGACGGAGGTCATTGCGGGAGTCACCAGCTTTATGACCATGGCGTACATCTTGGCGGTGAATCCCAGAATTCTTGGGGCTTCCGGAATGGATGCCGGATCTGTTTTTACCGCAACAGCCCTAGCCTCAGCCCTGGCCAGCTTCTTTATGGCAATTCTGGCAAACCTTCCCTTCGTACTTTCCGCAGGTATGGGACTGAATGCTTATTTTTCCTATACGGTGGTATTGGGAATGGGCTATAACTGGGAAACGGCTTTGGCAGCAGTTTTTGTGGAAGGCATTATTTTTATCCTTCTTTCCTTGACCAATGTACGAGAGGCAATATTCAATGCGATTCCTAAGAGCTTGAAAGTGGCTGTAGCTGTGGGAATCGGCTTCTTTATTACCTTTATCGGTTTTCAGAACGCCCACATTGTTGTGGACGGGGCTACTCTGGTAACCCTCTTTTCTTTTAAGAAGTCTATCGAAGCGGGAAGCTTTGCTTCCGAGGGAATTACCGTGGTTCTGGCCTTAATCGGTGTACTGGTAACTTCTCTTTTGGTAGTAAAGAATATTAAAGGGCACATCTTAATCGGTATTATTGTTACCTGGGTTTTAGGTATTTTTTGTCAGTTGACCGGACTTTATGTTCCTAATCCCGAGGCAGGCTTCTACAGCTTGATTCCAAGCTCCCTGATTTCTGTACCCAGCTCTATTGCCCCCACCTTCTTTAAGATGGATTTGAGCAATGTGTTTTCTTTGAATTTCCTGGTAGTTGTTTTTGCTTTTCTTTTTGTAGATGTTTTTGATACCTTGGGAACCTTAATCGGTTGCGCATCCAAGGCAAATATGTTGGATGAAGAGGGAAAGTTACCTGCTATTAAGGGAGCTCTTTTGGCGGATGCCTTAGGAACCACAGCAGGTGCCGTTTTGGGAACATCCACCATTACGACCTTTGCAGAATCCGCATCCGGTATTGCGGAGGGAGGAAGATCCGGCCTGACGTCATTGGTGACTGCAGGACTCTTCCTGGTGTCCCTATTCCTTTCTCCGATTTTCCTTGCCATTCCATCCTTTGCTACAGCACCGGCTTTGATTGTTGTAGGATTTTTCATGATGCAGCAGGTTACGAAGATTGACTGGGAGGATATGGTAAAGGCTATTCCCGCATTTATCTGTATCTGTGCTATGGGCTTTACCTATTCCATTTCCGAGGGAATTGCCTTCGGTATCATTAGCTACACCGTGCTTCATCTTTTCACAGGAAAGTCCAAGGAGTTGACACCGCTGATGTATGTACTGTCGCTCATCTTTATTTTGAAGTATATTATGCTGTAAGCTTCGTATAAGGAGGAATCCATGGAGTATTTGCTTCGAGGGGATATTTGTTACAGTGAGAATTTAAAGAACCTGATTTGTAAGGAAAATGCCTATCTGCACATAAAGGATGGTTTATGCCGAGGGGTTTATGACAATCTCCCTAAGGAGCTGTCTTCTGTGGAAATCAAGGATTATTCCGGAGATTTGATTCTTCCGGGGATGGTAGATCTCCACTTACATGCTCCTCAGTACGGTTTCCGGGGGACCAAGATGGACTTGGAGCTTTTGGATTGGCTGAATGTTAACACCTTTCCGGAGGAAGCCAAATATCAGAACCTGGACTATGCTGAAAGAGGCTATCAGGATTTTGTGGAGGACTTGCGGGAAAGCGCCACTACCAGAGCGGTTATCTTCGGGACCCTTCACAAGGATGCCACCTTGCTTCTTATGAAGCTTTTGGAAGAAAGCGGCTTGGTGTCCTATGTGGGAAAGGTCAATATGGATCGAAATTCTCCGGAGTATTTAACGGAGCATACTGCGGAGGAATCCCTTAAAAACACCGAGGAATGGCTTTCGGAGATCCCGAAGGATTGGCGGAATTGCAAGCCTATTCTTACACCGAGATTTACGCCGACCTGTTCGGATGCCTTGATGGAGGGCTTGGGAAAGCTGGCTAAGGAATACAAGCTTCCGGTGCAATCCCATTTGTCGGAAAATCCGGGAGAGATTGCCTGGGTAAAGGAACTTTGTCCCGACGCCAAGCATTACGGAGACACCTATGACCGCTACGGTCTTTTGGAAAACAGCATCATGGCGCATTGCGTATATACGGAGGGAGATGAGCTATCCGCCTTAAAGGCAAGGGGAACGATGATTTGTCATTGTCCTCAGTCCAATACGAACCTCTGTTCCGGAGCGGCACCTATTCGCCACTTCTTAGAGGAAAATGTGAAGGTCGGTTTGGGAACGGATGTGGCAGGAGGAGCAAATCTCTCCATGCTAAGAGCCATCACCGATGCAATATCCGTATCAAAGCTTCGTTTCCGTCTTATGGATCAAAGCCTTGCCCCTCTTACCTTGGAGGAAGCCTTTTGTTTGGCAACGCTTTCCGGGGGAAGCTTCTTTGGAAAGGTAGGATCTTTCCTGCCCGGGTATGAAGCGGATGCTTTAGTCTTCCATGAAAAAAGAAGAAGTGTTCGGGCACAGACGGTAAAGGAACGTTTGGAGGTGCTTTTGTATACCGGAGAAGAAAGTGCCCGCTTGCAGGCTAAATTCGTACAGGGAAGACAGCTTTTTTAAAGGATAAGAGCTTTTTTTAAAGGACAAAAGTTTTTTGGGAAAAAGAAGATAGTTATGTGTAGGGATAGGGAAGGAAGAGATAATGAAACATTTGGGCTTTGTGGTTATGGCCTCCGGCTGGAGCAGACGCTTCGGAAAAAATAAATTATTGGAAAGAATAGCGGGAAAGCCCATGATTTCCTATACCTTTCATACCCTATCCCATTTTTTCTATAATTATCAGGCGGTGGGGTCTCTTTCTGAACGAATTCAGGACAGTGACGCTACCGTGCAGGAAAAAAAGAAACGGGGAAAGGGCGGGAAGATTGTTCTGGATACGCCTTTGGTAGTGACTCGTTTTAAAGAGGTGGAACAGCTGGCCAAAGAAATGCATTTTTCCGTTTTGATGCATGAAGAGAGTGAGCAGAGTGATACCATTCGAGTGGCTCTTTCTTCTGAACAGGCCAAGTCCTGGGATGCCTGCATGTTTTTAACAGGGGATCAGCCTTTGCTTTCTGAGGAAAGCTTAAGAAATCTTGTGGATGCTTTCTCAGAGAATCCGGAGGAGCTTTACCGTTTGAGCTATCAGGCGGAAGGGGGAAATCCGGTGATTTTTCCGAAGAAGTATTTTGAAAATCTGCGGAATTTAACCGGGGATCATGGTGGAGGCGTGCTTTTAAAGTCCGGCATGATTTCGGTGGAAGAAATTCATAAGATTCCGGTGGAAAGAGAATTTGAGCTTTGGGATGTGGACACGGAAGAAGCTATTCTGAAGATGGAACAGCTTCTTCGGATGCGATTATAAAAACTATAAAAAGCGGCTTTAAACGAAACCCATATTTCAAAAAATATATCTTTACAAAAGAAGTACTTCGGGATGAGCGGATCCTTCTTTTAAAGATCCGCCACAAACCATTTTCCCTAAGCCATTTTGTAAGAAAAGAAGCAGTTCTTCTGCTTCTTTTTTTGTGAGACAATCTAACTGATTCACAAAAAGGCAGTCCCCCAGCTTTTCTTTACGAAAAGCCTGCAAGAGAAGCTCCTTAGTCAGTAGAGTGTCGGGGGTTAAGGATGGAGTGAAAAAGTTTTGGAAAATTTCCACTCTGTGAATGACTTCAGAAATAGGTTTATGAAGGGCGGAAGCGCCGAACACAAGTACAGTTCTTTGGCTCTCCTTAGGAATCTCCGGCTCATTCCGGCCATGGGCTTTTCCGGGTAATCGTTTAGAGCCGTCCGCCTCCACCAAGACAAAGTCTGCCATTTGCTCAATGGCAGAGAAGGGTAGGGGAAAAGGAGAAAGCTTGCCATTTGTTTCCAGAGTTCCCAAGCATAAAATGGGATTTTGGGACTTATCCCATAAGGATAGAACTTTGCTTTGAAGGAGAGTATTCGAATTTTCCAAAGCTTCTTCGGAATGAGTATCTTTACCGAGAAGTAAAATTTTTTCATTGAGAGTTAAAATATTTTTATTGAGGCTTGAAACATTCTCATTGGAAATTAAAGCATTTCCATTAAGAATTGAAACATTCTCATTGGAAATTAAAGCATTTTCATTGAGAATTGAAATATTCTCATCGGAGATTGAAACATTTTCATCTGAGAAACAGATATTTTCACAATGAGAAAAGGGGAGGATATGGGTGGAGGTAGTGAGAAGCACGGAGCCTTTTTGAGACAGCTCAAGGGAAAGGGACTTTAATAGGCTGCTTTTTCCTCCGCTTCCAATAATGGCGTTGACTCCTTTTTTTATGCCGAGAGCTTCCGACAGAGGAATTCGAATAAGCTTACTTTGCGGATTGTCATCGATTTGTCCTTGCTGTTTCGTCAAAGTGTCTCCTTTCTTATGAAAACCTGTTTTATAAAAGCGGCTTTCTATCCTTTTGCTTACAGTTTTTCAAAAAAACTATGTTCTTTTTAAGACTTATGGTAGAATCAAAAATCAAAGTCTGATAGCGTGAGGGTTTTTGTCATAAAAGCTCTTACAGGAGTTTTTATAGCTCTATAAGTTCTTGTCTGATGACATTATAGGTGATATTTTCTTTTTTGCCAGAAGATTTGTTTTTCTGAAAGGAAGGTTTTATGCTCGTATTTATCCGGGGAGCAGGAGATTTGGCAACGGGAATTTCCATTCGGCTGTATCGTGCGGGGATATCCGTTTGCCACAGTGATTTGGCAATTCCCACAGCAGTTCGGAGAAATGTTGCTTTTTCGGAAGCGATTCGCTTGGGGGAGTGCAGTGTGGAAGGTATTACGGCGGTTCGGGCGGAGAGCTTGGAGGAAATACATGAAGCAATTTCCCAAAAAAAGGTTCCTGTGGTTGTGGATGAAGGAAAGAGCTTTCTGCACAGCTTACAAGCGGATGCTGTGGTGGATGCTATTCTTGCCAAGAAGAATCTGGGAACATGTATGGAGGATGCAAGACTTGTTATCGGCATAGGCCCCGGATTTACTGCCGGTGTAGATTGCCATGCAGTCATAGAAAGCAAAAGAGGTCATGATTTGGGAAGAGTGATCCTTAAGGGATCCGCCATTCCCAATACCGGCATTCCCGGAATCATCGGCGGATATGGGAAAGAAAGGGTGCTTCGGGCACCGGCAGAAGGAATCTTGGAACAAACCCTTCCCATCGGTACTTTGGTGGAGGCCGGAGATATTTGCGGAGTAGTAAACGGTATTCCTATGCGGACGGAAATTTCCGGAATTATTCGAGGAATGTTGCAGGAAGGCATTTCCGTATTTCCCGGTATGAAGGCGGGAGATGTGGATCCCAGAGGTGAGGCGGTGGAATATCGGAATGTTTCCGACAAGGCAAGAGCTATCGGAGGCGGTGTACTGGAGGCTCTACTGCATTTTTTGCCTTGGGAGCTTTGTAAAGAGTAAAATGCTGTAGAGATAAGGAATTACAGGATTTAAGATAAACAAACGAGATATCGCACGCTTTGCGCACGATACTCGTTATGAATAAAAAGGAGAACTATATTTTATGGAAAGAGAACTGCAAGAAGAGGTGGTTTTGGATTTACCCGGATTATTGGCTTTATGTTTACGGAAAGGGATATGGATTCTTCTTGTTACGGTGCTTTGCGGTTTAGCCCTTCCTTCTTTTAAGCTTTATAAGGCTTTGCAAAGTCAGAAGGCGGAAAGTCAAACGGAAAGCATGGAGGAAAGTGCGGAGAAGAAGGCAAAGGAAAAGGAACAGTCTTTAGAGTATGCCGGAAATGAGCGGAAAAGACTGGAAGCGTTGCTTTCTTCCGAAAGAGAAAGCTTGGCGAATTCCGCTTTGATGAAAATTGATCCTACTTCCTATGGAGAAAGGGATATTAACCTTTATCTTCCTTTAGAAGAGGGAGGACAGACTCTTAGCAATCAGGAAATTGCCGCAAGGCTTTCTGCGGTAAGTCAGGCCTACAGTGATGCTTTGCAAAGCGGTACCTTTTACAGCGATATCGCAAAGCGCCTGGGGGGGAAGGTAGCGGAGAAAGATTTAGCGGATCTTATCTATGTAGAGGGAAATGACAAAAGTGCTATTGTTTCTATTTATCTTGTTGGAAGTAGCGAAAAGCTTGCCAAGGAAATGGGAGATGCGGTTCTTTCCTATGTAGAAGAAAAGAAGGCGGAATTGGATGAAAATCTGCCTGCCCATAAGCTGGAAATTCTTTCCGATAGCGTCTATACGGCCAAAAACAGTGGAAACTATAGTCCGGACAGCAACCAGTCTCAGGGCGTACAGAATTTTCCGCTTTTGCAACGGCAGCAGCAAAAAATAGACAGGGTGGAAAAGCTTTCCACACAGCTTACAGACTGGAAGAAAAAGGAGAAGGACGCAAAGGGAGATGAAGTCCTGGGAACCCAGGGGATTTCCAAGAAAACCTTAGTCAAATATGCTATTTTGGGGATTTTCCTGGGAGGATTTTTGTCTGTGGCGGTGATTACCGTTCCTTATCTTTTTGCCAAGGAGCTTCCCAGAGAGGAAGATTTGGAAATGTCCTATGGCCTTATGGTTTTAGGCAGTAAGAAGCGTTATAAAAAGCAGGGACTCTTTAAGAAATGGTCTGAAAAGCTTGCCGGGGAAAATGAAAGATGTGAAACGGAGGAAGAGCTGTTCCGTCTTTCCAAGGCAAATCTTACTTTGCTGGCTAAGGAAAAGGGAATTCAGGAAGAGCTCCTCTTTATCGGTGCCAAAGGAGAAATGGGAGAAAAGCTTGTACGGTATGTAGGAGAAGAAAATCCTCTTTCCGCAAGCGCAACAGAGGATATTTTACAAAGTCCGGAAGGAATACAGGCTCTGTCAGATCACAAGTATCTGGTATTGGCCTATCCGGCACAAAGTGACTTCTTAAGCTTCATAAAGACAAAGAAGAAATGCGAGGCACTTGGCAAAGAAGTCCTTGGTGTAATTTTATATTAAAAAAAGGGAATGTAAATTTTTACATTCCCTTTTTTATATAAAATTGCTCTTAAGAGATAGGGTATTAGTTTTCGCTATTGTCCGCCGGATGCTCCCTATTAAAGTCTGCTCCGTTGACTTCCCCCTGCTTTGGCGCAACTCCGGTGGAAGAACCGGAAGCGTGTACCTTATACTCCTTGATTACGCCGTTCTTTCTCTGCTTCTTTTTTACAGTAGTGGTTTTTTTAGGACTGGCCTTTACTTCCACGTCCTTGGTCTGAACTTCACCGTCCACAACCCAGGCACCGTTTTCATCTACGGTGTAGCCGTCGGGAGTAGTGGTGGAGAGTAATGCCCAACCTTCCTGGTCGAAATAATAGCACTCCGCTACGCCGTCATTGTTTCCGTCTAACCAGAACCAGCCGGAATGAGCATAGGAATGATCTTCATTTTCATACCACCAACGGTTGCTGTTCGCTCCCGCACCCTTGTTCCAGTTTGCCATGGCAGGAATGCTGGAAAGAAGGCTTAAAGCCATAATTGCTACCGCTATTTTCATTTTTCTCATATTTCACCTCATTAAAATGGACTTGGGATCATCAAAGAGAAAGACAATAAAGAAAATCTTAAGGATAAAATGTTTTTTATTAAGTAGAGAAAAGATTTTTTCGTTTTTTTCTCTATCTTTACCTATGAGAAAAGAAAGGGTATAATAGGGCACAGCGTATTTTTTTAGAAAGAGGAAAGATGAAGAAAAGAAAATCAATACCAGGGACGATAGACCAGTATCTTCGGTGGCCCATTTGGCTTTCTCTCCTGTGGATTCCTATTTTAATTTCGTTAAGCTTTATCGATTGGAAGGCGTTTTTTGTCCTTCTCTTTTTTGCTGTAGTATATGTCTGTTTTGTACTGTATCTCTATCAGAGCAGAAAGTCCAAGCTGATGTCCTCCCTTTTGGAATTCTCCTTAAAGGCAAATGATAGCAACGCCAGACTTTTTGAAGAGATGCCTACAGCCTATTGTATTGTCAATGAAGAGGGAGGAATTCTTTGGGAAAACAAAGCCTTCCATCACATCTTACAAAAAGACAGCGGGGTAAAGAAGAATTTACTTTCCCTTTTCCCCAATATTCAGAAAGAGATATTGACGGAAAGCGGAGCGGTCTTGGAAGTACATTCTTCCTTTAAGGACAGAAAGTACTGTATTGACCTGATTCGTGTGGATTCCTTGCAGGATGCGGAGCCGGAATCCCTTACCTTATCGGAGGAGACTCGTTTAATTGCGGTTTACCTTCGGGATGAAACGGAAGAATTGGAATTACAGCAGAAGCTGGATGAGGAGAGAATCGTAGTAGGTCTTGCCTATGTAGACAACTACGAAGAAGTTATGGAGCAGATTGAGGAGGTGAGAAGATCCCTGCTTACTGCTTTAGTGGATCGAAAGATTAACCGTTATATCGATTCTGCCAACGGCGTAGTAAAGAAAATCGAAAAGGATAAATATTTTTTCATTCTTAAGCAATCCGCTTTGGAAAAAATGATGGATGACCGCTTCTCCATTCTGGAAGAGGTGAAGAAGGTAGATGTGGGAAATGACCTCTCCGTAACCCTCAGCTTGGGTATCGGTTTCGGTGCGGGGGATTATGCCCAGAACTATGAATATGCCAGAACCAGTATGGATATGGCGCTGGGCCGTGGAGGCGACCAGGCTATCGTAAAGACCCCTGAGAAGTTAAACTTCTTCGGCGGAAAGAGCCAGAGCACGGAGCGTGTTACCAGAGTAAAGGCCAGAGTGAAGGCTCAGGCCTTCCAGGAGCTAATCGAGTCCAAGGACAAGGTACTCATTATGGGACATATCAACAGTGATATGGACTGTCTGGGTTCCTCCGTGGGTGTGTATCGTATGGTTACCGCCTTGGATAAGAGAGCCTATATTGTACAGAACGGGGTAACATCCACCATTTTACCCTTAAAAGAGCGTTTTCTGGAAAATGAAGATTATCCGAAGGATATGTTTATTGACGGAGAAACTGCGAAGGATTTGGTGGATAACAACACCATGTTGGTGGTGGTAGACTGTGACAGACCTTCCATTATTGATGAACCGGAGCTTCTTACCATGGTGAAGACCAAGGTGGTTTTTGACCACCATAGACAAAGCTCCGAAACGATTCAGGGAGCGGTATTAAGCTACTGCGAGCCCTATGCCTCCTCCGCTTCCGAGTTGATTGCGGAAATGATGCAGTATATTCGGGACGGTATCAAGGCAAAGCCCATTGAGGCGGACTGTATGTATGGCGGTATCGTGATCGATACCAGAGAGTTTACCAACCAGACCGGTGTAAGAACCTTTGAGGCGGCAGCGTATCTGAGACGTTGCGGTGCGGATATCACCAGAATCCGAAAGGTATTTCGAGAGGATTTCAGTGATTATCAGGCCAAGGCGGAGGCCATCAGTCGGGCGGATATTTACCGGGATTTCTTCGCCATCAGCAGTGTTTCCTGTGAAGGCACGGAAAGCCCCACGGTACTTTGTGCCAAGACGGCCAACGAGCTCTTAAATATTCGGGGAATTAAGGCCAGTGTGGTCTTAACCAAGGTAAATGATGTAGTGTTCATTTCTGCCCGTTCCATTGACGAGATGAATGTGCAGGTTTTAATGGAAAAGCTGGGGGGCGGAGGACACCGCACCGTGGCAGGAGCCCAGATTAAAGAGGGCGAAGTGGCAGACTGCATTGTGCAGGTCAAGAAGGCCATTGACGAGATGATTGAGGAAGGAGAAGTAGAGTAATGAAGGTGATTTTGTTAAAGGATGTAAAGGCATTAGGAAAAAAGGGAGAAATCGTAGAGGTTAGCGAAGGTTACGGAAGGAACTTCATTTTACCTACCAAAACCGGCGTACCGGCTGATGCAAAGAACTTAAATACCTTGAAGCTGCAGCTGCAAAATGCGGAAAAGCTGGCAGAGGAAAGACTGGCAGAGGCTAAGGAATTAAAGGAAAAGCTGGAAGCCATTAAGCTGGTGTTCACCATGAAGGCGGGAAAAGACGGAAGAGCCTTCGGTTCCATTTCCACTAAGGAAGTACAGGAGGAACTGAAGAAGCAGCATAAGCTTACCGTGGACAAGAAGAAAATGGAGCTGGATGTACCGATGAAGAATTTCGGCGGCTATGACATTAAGGTGAAGCTGCATAAGGATGTGGAAGCAACCCTCCATGTCAGCGTTCAGCCACAGGCCTAAAACAATTACTCATTACCTTTTAGCCACGGGCTTAAAGCAATTAGAAGACTTCTCTCTTTTTCAGAAAATGATGAGGAAAAGGAGAGAAGTTTTTTAGACCGAAAGTAGAGAGGGAAGAAAGAATGGCAGAACAGGAAGAGCGCCTGGTACTAAGAACCGTACCCCATGCCAAGGAAGCGGAAGAAAGTGTCATCGGTGCCATGATTCGAGACCAGGATGCGGTGATGACCGCTTTGGAAATTCTGGTACCGGAGGATTTTTACAATAGACAATATCATATTTTGTTTGATGCCATGCGGGAAATGTCTTCCGAGGGCGTGAGCATTGACTTTGTCAGTTTGCAGGAGCGTCTACGAAGAAAGAAGGATGTACCGCCGGAGTTTTTTTCTCTGGAAACCCTTAGAAATTTGGCGATTTCCGTTCCCAGTGTAGGAAATGTGCGTCTCTATGCGGAGATGGTAAAGGAAAAGTCTACCCTGCGTGCTTTGATTAAAACCAATGAAGAGATTGCAGAGCTTTGCTATAGCGGGAAGGAAGATTTGGAGACCATTCTGGAAAGTACGGAGAAACGGATTTTTCAGCTGTTGATGCAGAAAAACAACCGGCAATTTGTTCCCATTGATGAGGTGGCGATGAATGTGCTTCGACGAATCGAAGCCGCATCCAAGCAGAAGGAATCCATTACCGGTGTGCCCACCGGCTTTATTGACCTGGATTATCGAACGGCAGGATTACAAAAGTCTGATTTGATTCTGATTGCCGCCCGTCCTTCCATGGGAAAAACCGCCTTTGTACTCAATATCCTGGATCATGTGGCGGTAAAGAAACGGGAGCCGGCCATGGTATTCTCTTTGGAGATGTCCAAGGAGCAGCTGGTAAATCGTCTGCTCTCTTTGGAAACCTCCATTGACGCGGATAAGCTGCGAAAGGGAAATCTTACCGATGAGGACTGGGGCAATCTGATTGAGGGAATTGACCGTATTTCCCATGCCAATATGGTGATTGATGATACGCCGGGAATTACGGTTTCCGAGCTTCGAGGCAAATGCCGAAAGATGAAGCTGGAAAAGGGCATTTCTCTGATTATGATCGACTATTTACAGCTGATGAGCGGAGAAAGAGGAAAGCGTTCTTCGGAAAACAGACAGCAGGAAATCTCTGAAATTTCCCGTTCCCTAAAGGCCATTGCCAGAGAAATGGATTGTCCGGTGATTGCCCTGTCTCAGCTCTCCCGAGCGGTGGAGCAAAGACCGGATCATCGCCCCATGCTTTCCGACTTGAGAGAGTCGGGAGCCATCGAGCAGGACGCAGATATTGTAATGTTCCTTTATCGTGATGACTACTATCACAAGGATTCTGAAACCCCCAATGTGGCGGAGGTTATTATTGCCAAGCAAAGAAACGGTCCCATTGGAACCGTTACTCTGGGATGGCAACCACAATATACAAGATTTGTGAATGCAACAAGAGAGAAGCACTAGGGGCTTCTCTCTTTTGTTCCGCTGCCTCCGTCCTGTCCAGAGCTCTTTTTCCAGGCACGCTCCTGCTGCCGCCTCATATTGCCTTCAAAAAGAACTCTGGATAGAACGGCTGGCGCTAGGAGAGGAAATGCAATAAAGCCCTAATTCCAAAGAAATCACAATAGAACGGTTGGGATCTGAGAGAATACATATTTCAGTGTATCTTTCCAGATGATTGCCTAGAAAAGGTATTTGAGCATTCCCATATAGGATGAGGTTGTGGTCAATCCATCATATTTGATACTGTAACTAGGCTTTAAGCCTTAGAAGATGTAAAATGCAAAGGATACGAAAAGAATATAGTTATAATTGGGAAAAGGTCATGGCGTGTTTATTCAATAAAAATGCAAGAGAAGCTGTAGAGGCAAGGGGACAGAAGCCGGAGCTTTCAAAAGAAGTTTTGGAGGATGAATATCGTAAGCTGGAAGCGGAGGGCTTTCCCGATGGGGATAGGATTCGTTTTATTTCGGCTCTTGTAAACAGTGGGGAGATATCTTATCATTATCAGCTAATCTGTAAGGACTGGGAAGAAGAGACGCAGCTTTTCTTAGAGAACAGTTTTGATTGTCATGGAGAAGAAGGTCTGAAGTTTTTGTGGGAAAAGCTTTGCGAGATGGACGAGCAGGAGAAAAGGAAGAGAGCATTTACTGCCTATTTGATGGCAGTATGTCTTTCCAAGTTAAAG
>QWCT01001284.1_pt1 | contig 14205 bp, 5 predicted proteins | sample 1972681 | NCBI WGS metagenome assembly QWCT01 (sample SAMN09866701, study PRJNA288562) | Human oral metagenome isolate pre3_saliva, whole genome shotgun sequencing... | isolation source: mouth | host: Homo sapiens | place: USA: California | reverse complement strand
CGATTTTACCGCCGGCATCGAAGAAAAGCTTGACCTTATCGCTGAGAAAAAGCTCACTCGCTTAAAGATGCTCCGTGATTTTTATGGTCCATTTTCTGACGCTATTGGCGCTTCCGCTATGGCCAACCGCTATAATTCCGCCACCGAATTAGGTACCGACCCGAAAACTGGCAAAAAAATCTATGCCAAAATTGGTAAAAATGGCGGCTTCTTGCAACTCGGCGAAAATGAAAAGGAAAGTGGCGAAAAACCAATCTTCATTCCTCTACCAAAAGGCAAAACTGTCAAAACCGTCACCCTCGAACAGGCGCTCAAGCAGTTGGAATTGCCAGTCCTCCCACGTTCTCTTGGCCACGCTAAGGATGGCACTGAATTAATCGCCGCGAATGGCCCGTTTGGCCCATTTATTAAGGCCGGCGCCCATAATATCGCACTTAGCAAGATTAACGAAGCGGAAAATCCTTATCACATCACCCTCGAAACCGCCGAAGCGCTCTATCAGAAGAAAATCGACTCCATCCTCGCCGACTGGGGTGATATTAAAATTATCAACGGTCCATTTGGTCCATATATTAAGGGTCCAGCCATTAAGCCAGCTAGTGGTAAGGGCCGTGCTCGGCCGAATAACGCCAAAATTCCAAAAGATCGTGATCCAAAATCTATTACCAGGGAAGAAGCGGAAGAAATTCTCTTAAGTTCCAAGGCTCCAGCCACCAAAAAAGCCCCAGCCAAGAAGACTGCTGCCAAGAAAACCTCGGCAAAAAAGGCCACTACTAAGAAAACTGCAGCCAAAACCAGAGCGAAGGTCGCAACTAAAAAGAGCTAGAAGCTAGAAGCCACCAAATCTAGCCGAATCTCTAAGACTACCGATATCCGCCAAATCTAGCCGGATCACAAAAAACTACCATAAAATCAAAGTCGCCTCCTGTCTATTAGACTAATAGGAAGCGACTTTTTTGCTATCATCACAACATTAAACATAAGCATTATCTACAACCACACCATGAAACCGCCAATGTTTAAATTTAGAAACCACACCATGAAACCGCCAATGTTTAAATTTAGATATAATTTTCTGTCCTAAATGTACAATTTATGATAAAATATTTAAAGAAGTTAGACGGAAAGCGACCACACAAGATTCCTATTTGACTTTTTATAATTTTATATTATAATTATAGTAATTTTTATATATTATCGGGTGGATAAGGAAAAAGTATAAGATGGATCAACATGCGGAAACTATTCAGAAAGCCTTGACAGGAAGTCTTAATATTATAGAACAAGACCGTGAAAAGGAGATTATTTCTCGTCGTTTTGGTCTAAATGGCCAAAAGGAAACCCTCGAACAAATCGGGGAAGTGCTTTCTATCACTAGGGAACGCGTCCGTCAGTTGGAAAAAGCCATCATCATCCGTCTTCGCGTGATGGCCGAAGAAAATCAAATTCCTGAACTCGGTGCCGCTGAAAAAATCATTATTCGCTTCCTCGTCGAAGAGGGAAGGATCGCTCGCATTTCCACTCTTGCTCAAAAAATTTACGGACACAATCCTAACGAAAAGGAACTCGCCGCCATTAATTTTATTAGTGAAATTTCTGCCCGCCTGGTCCACATCGATGAATCCGAGCGCTATTACAACGCCACCGGTATTGCTGAATATGGCAACGAACGTGAAATTAAGCGCAAAGCTGATGAAATCGTCACCCTTATCCGCAACAACAAGCTCCCAATGAGCCTGGACGAGCTTGACACTAAACTTAATTATGAACACCCAAATCACATCCGCGCCATCGCTTCCATCTCTAAATCTCTCTCTTCCTTAGATGACCAATGGGGTCTCGCCAAGTGGCCAACCGTCAATCCAAAAAACATCCGTGACAAGATTTATGTTATTTTGAAGAATCAAAACGAACCAATGCACTTCAGTGACATTGCTGATGCAATTTCGAATTCCAAATTCCGCCGCAAAAACGTCACTACTCAAGCCATCCACAACGAATTAATCAAAGACCCTCGTTTTGTCTTAATCGGTCGTGGCATTTACGCTCTCGATATCTGGGGCTACAAGCGCGGTACGGTTGCACAAATCATTACCGACATTCTAAAAGAAGCCGGCGAACCACTCACAAGGGAAGAAATCGTCAAGCGCGTGCTTAAAACTCGCAAGGTTAAAGAGACTACCATTCTTTTGAATCTTCAAAATAAAAAACTTTTCCGCCGCGTCGACCGAAACACTTATACTTATGCTGACTAAGTTGGTCAGTAATGCTAAAATAGAAGTATGATAGCGGAATTAGTTCATTTTATCTTGATGCCCATCGTTTGGATTCCAATCGTTGGCGTTCTTGGATATCTTACATACAAAAATTACAAAAAAATCAATCAGCTAAAGACTCTTAATCTCGAGTCGGTACTTTTGATGCTGGAAATTCCAAAAAATAACGACAAGAAGGAACTTTCCGCCGAGCAAATGTTCGCCTCACTTCACGGTATTTTGAAAGACACTGAACTTTTGCGTCAATCTGGCACCGCCCAGGAGCATCTCAGTTTTGAAATTGTTTCCTCTGGTGGGCAGATTCGTTTTTATGTCTATGTGCCAAAAACTTTGCAAAGCTTCGTCGAAGGCCAAATTTATGCGCAATACCCAAGCGTCCAAATTCACGTCGTCGACAAAGATTACACCGAAACCGTTCACAGTCACAATGTCGTCTACAGCTCGGAGCTTTCGCTCACCGAAAATGAGGTCCTGCCGATTAAGACCTTTGATACCTTCGAAGTCGACCCACTAGCTGGCATTACTGGTACTCTCGCCAAACTGAACCCTGATAGCAACGAAGAGCTCTGGATCCAAATCCTCACGCGCCCAGTCGCCGATTCCTGGCACCAAAAAACCGACGCTTGGGTCAAAGCTCAAAAGAATCCCGCTTCTTCGCTTAAATTATTTAATATCGATTGGACCTGGTTAGCTGAATTACTTTCTGCGCTCTCTACTCCACCAAGTGGTGGCTCTGGTAGCCCAAAACCAGCCGTCGAACTCTCAGAACGTGTCAAATCACAAATTTCTGCTGCCGAAACTAAGGCTACCAAACTCGGTTATCAGGTTAAAATCCGCCTTGCCTACCTCGGCGACAGCGAAATTAATGCCCAGCTCGATATGCAAGCTCTAGTCGGTACCTTTAAACAGTACAACTCCACCAACCTCAATGGTTTCAAATCCATCGGTGGCAGCTTTAACAGAGAAGACCTCGAAGCCTACAAGCTCCGTCAATTCACCGATGAGGGCTTCATTCTCAATATTTCTGAGCTTGCCTCAGTTTACCATTTGCCACATACTTCAGTGGAAACTCCAAACATTGTTTGGGCTACCTCTAAAACTGCCGAACCACCAGCCAAACTCCCTCTCATCACCGGTATTACCAGTAATGACGAAAATATTTCCGCTTTCGGGCTAACCAATTTCCGTGGGATTAATCATCAATTCGGCATGCTACGCCGTGACCGTTCTCGTCATATTTACATCATCGGTCAAACCGGTGCAGGTAAATCTGGTCTTCTCGAACTTTTTGCCCTTTCTGACGTTTTCTATAATCAGGGTTACTGTATTATCGATCCGCACGGTGATTTTGCGGTCAATAACCTCCGTTTCGTACCCGCTTCCCGCGTGAAAGATGTCATTTATTTCAATCCAGCGGACACTCAATTCCCAGTCGGCTTCAACCCACTCGAAGTCTCTGATGTCTCGAAGAAGCCAAACGTCTGTTCTGAAGTAATCGGCGTTTTGAAGCGTATGTTCGGTGATTCTTGGGGTCCACGTCTCGAACATATCTTGCGCTATACTTTGCTTGCCCTACTCGATCGCCCAGAAACTACCCTGCTCGACATTTCTCGTCTCCTCACCGATAAAGAATTCCGTAAAGAAACCCTCGATTATTGTACTGACGTCACGGTCTTGCAATTCTGGAAACACGAGTTCGGTCAGTGGAATGACAAACAGATCAACGAGTCCATCGCTCCAGTTCTCAACAAGGTCGGTGCTTTCACTGCCAACCCAATTATTCGTAACATTATCGGTCAACCAAAATCCACTTTCAACGTCCGCCAGATCATGGACGAAGGGAAGATCTTGGTCGTTAACCTCTCTAAGGGTCTCATCGGTGAAGATAATGCCGGTATTCTCGGTGCCTTCCTGGTTACCAAAATTCAGCTAGCCGCCATGTCGCGCTCGGATATTCCAGAAGTCGAAAATCGCCACCCGTTCTATCTCTATGTCGACGAATTCCAGAACTTTGCCACCGATTCTTTTGCCGTAATTCTCTCCGAGGCTCGTAAATACGGTCTCAACCTCACCGTGGCTAACCAATACATCTCTCAGATGACCGAGAATGTCCGTAATGCCGTCTTCGGTAACGTCGGTACCACCATTTCATTCCGCGTTTCTGCCGACGATGCACCAATTCTTTCCAAACAATTCGCCCCAGTTTTCGATGAATCCGATTTAATCCAAATGAACAACCGCCACTTCGTGATTTCCATGATTATCGGCGGGGAAAAGGTACCGGCTTTCTCTGCTACTACCCTGAATATCCCACATAGCCCTCACGATAATTTTGATCAAATCATCGCCCATTCTCGCGAATACTATTCTCATCCACGCGCCGAAATTGAGCGCCAAATTCGTGAGACGATTGAACAGAGCGAAAAATACAAGCAAGAACTCTCAAATTCTGGCCGCCAACCAGCCGATAAGGCCCCTCGTGAGAATCTACCTACCCTCACTTTCATCAATGGCAAACCTTCGATGTCTGCTAAACCTTTCGATACCAAAAAGTTTTCACCAAACTCTGTTGCCAATCAAGCAAAACCAGGACTCAAAGACCTTAAAGAGATTCTAGAAGCCAAGACCTCTGCACAGACTCATTCCGAACCTCAAAGCCAGCCTACCACCCAAAACCAAGAACAGGGAAATACTCCCCTTTTCGTTAATCACGGTGCCTCCACCCCTATATCAACCAAAAATCCTGCCCCTATCTCTAACCCTGTTGCCACACCTGTTAATTCCCCTACTATCTCAAATGCAGCAGATACTGCATCAGAGGCTCCAGAACAGGCTTTACAGTCAAATACAGTCAATCAACCAGATTCAGCCGGAAGCCACGCCCAAGCGTCTGAAAATGCCTTAAACTCAGCTCCATCCACATCATCACCGAACCCAAACAGCGGCACCCACGAATCTCACGCTAAGCCGCAAGGGAATCGCAACTTCAAAAATCGCAACTTCCGTAATCGCAACAACTTCAAGAAAAAGGGAAATAAACCAACTCCCATCTCTGGCCCGAAACCTACCCCAATCAACTAAAAATAAGCCCATTTAGGGCTTATTTTTCTTCCTTTACACTTCTCCACCCCTGTTTGACCTCTATACTAACCCCTATTTCACATCAGTTTTCACCCACTTTTACCCATATTTGACCCCTATTTCAACCACATTTTACCTCTGTTTCACCCCTGTTATTTCTCTGTTTTATCACTATAAAACACCTCAACCCCCTGAAACTTAGTCTTTTAGCCTCTATTACCATCTTTAAACACCACCGTCACACCACCTTCATCCGACATTTCCCTCTCTGTTAATCAAAGTTTTTATCTAATATAAAATAAAAAATCTGCACTAGTTGATCAAAATCCAAATACCGCAGGGGAATTACTCTAAATTTAAAATCAGGCCATGTGGGCCGTCATATGAAACTTTTTCTTGCCAAACGATAAAATACTCATCCAAGGACCCAGAACCACATCTACAACCGTCTGACAGCCCTCAAACCACTAATTTAGCATAAGCGGGATATTTTATAAGTTAATTCAGACGATAGTTTACCCATCTTTTTCTTAGATTCTTAATGTCGCACAATAACTATTTTGCGACAATAAAGAGACAAATCCACCCATATATAAATAATCATGCAAGCCCACCAGTTTTTCTACCCACAGACAGAGAACCATCAGATTTTTTCTTCCGGCCCGCCTCCGTCAACTCATGTCTAACCAAATACTCTTAAAATAGGCCCAAAAAGCTCTTCTAAAAGTCCGAGAATTACTCCGCACGCGTTCGAAAAACCACTTAAATTATCATTTAACAGGGGTAAATTCATCTATTTTATATCAAAATACACAGGTTAATTCCGATAATTCTGGGGCTTCGGAGAAGAGCTCCAGAATCACTCCACCACCGCCACCCCTGTTAGGCACTTTGACTTTAAATAAATCTTCTTGTGAAATATGTATTTTACACCAAATTTCACGGAAAAATTTAAATTTTGTATTTCCCTCTCTCTAGCTTTTTCTTCTCTGTTCTCGGCTAATTCCCGCCCACTCTCTCCTGATATTTGATTTTGCAATATTAATGAAAAAATCGAGCTCTTCTCTACTTCTATCCCAAAACCGAACAAAAACCGAACTAAACCATTTTGGGTGGATTTTTCAGCTCAGGCTCATTTTTTAGGCTCCGACATGAGTTATGACCCGACATTAACCATAGTCTTGTGGGTTTAAGTTCAACTAACTAACTCTTCCTCGTGAAATACCCTTGCACGCCTGGGCGATCTACTCTAAGCCAAGTCAAATCCGCCGTAGCAGGATCAGAAAGATACGAGCCATTCCCTCCCCTGAGCTTGTTTCGACCCGTAAACATATTCGTGTAATCCATATATGAAGTCAGACGCGCAGTATTAAAATCATTATTCACGTAAATTTTTTCTAAGCTATCACCATCCGCAGTAGCAAAAATTGATTTCATACTTCCCACCTGAGACGTATCAAAGTTTGAAATGTCCAAAGTTTTCAGCGCGGTCATATTATAAAACATCGCCTCCATCCCCAAAACATTGCTAGTATTAAAATTCGATAAATTAAGCTCCGTTATGGTTTTCATATTATGGAACATCCCACCCATATCTTTCACATTCGCGGTATCGAAATTAGACAAATTCAAACCTCTTAAACTAGTCATACCAGAAAACATATTATTCATATTTGTAACCGCCGAAGTATTAAAATTATTTATATTCAAATTTTCCAATGCTGCCATATTTGTAAACATATAGCCCATATTAGTTACCTCACTAGTATTAAAGTTAGTAACATTTAAACTTCTCAATTTCTTTGCTCCAGAGAACATTCCATACATATTCGTCACTCTTCTAGTATCAAAAGAAGAAACATCCAAATCTTCAAGCCCATCCATATATGCGAACATGGCATTCATATCTTCCACTTTTCCAGTATTAAAATTGTTTAATCTTAAAGCGGGAACCTTTGATACCCCCTGGAACATGCCACTCATTTGTTTAACATTCCCAGTATCGAAGCTAGACAAATCTAAACTCGTTAATGCTGAATTATTAAAAAACATCGCCGTCATGTTGGTAACATTTTTGGTATTAAAACTAGAAAGGTCAAGATTTTCTAAGTGTGAATTATTCTTAAACATGGACGACATATCCGTCACAAGTTCCGTATTTAACTTATTCATGTTATTAATTTCTCTTACATTACCAAATATACTGAATAAGTTGCTACTATCACTATTTAGATAGATTCTCTCAGCTCTGTCTGCCCAAATAGCTAGCACTCCGTCATAGGAAAATCCATATACAGGATAATCAGACTCATCTACATCTTCTATTCTAAATTGAGATGGACTAGACGTAGCAACACTACCTTGATAACAGTGAGATTCAAGGTTATTAGATGCCCTATCATTGTCCCAATTATCGAAAGTTATTCTTCTAACAGAGTTAATATCTCCCCTTGGAAAAGACGCTTCAATCTCAAAATCTCTGGGATCTGATCCGTATCTTCTCCTTCTTGTTAGACATCTTTTAAAGGTTTCATTATTCGTCATTTGTTTTATTTTTTCAGAATTTCCTAGAACCGCCCGCTTTTCATATGGATTAGAAATAAATGAAAAAATTAATTTATTCGAATATGTTCCCGCCTCTAAATTTTCGCCAAGCTTCATACCAACCTTAACGATATTAGCCTCACTTCCGTTTGTTTTTTTGTCGGTTTGCACAAGATTCGACGGCGTAGATAATGCAGGTATTGGAGCATAAGTCGAATTATCACCGACTTTTATTCCCCATGTATTATTTGGTAGGTTATTTACGCCAAGATTCTCGGTTATGGATCTTATTTCACTACCAATAACGGTACTAGTATTAGATAATGCCGTGTTTTCTGTTTCAGTATTCACTGATATGGTATAACCTGTCCTATTATTCGTATCTACAACTAACCTAAACGGAATTTCCGTGGTTTTATCAGTAGAATTTATTACTTGGTTACCGTTCACTTGTAGATTTGTTTGGTCTACGGAAGCGGAAAGGGTCGGAGTGAATAAAGCGAATGTATTATTGCTGAAAATTAAATTAGAAAAAGAAACTAAAGTAAGAAATAAACCGAAAATCTTTAATTCTCGTTTAAACCACCCCCCCCCATGAGGGTTTGTATGTGATTTTTGGCCTTGCATATATATTTATATTAGCATAAGAATCTTCAAAAAACCAAAAATTCTATTAATTCCCTACGGTAAATTTAAGGCTTCCTCGTAAAATACCCTTGCACACCAGGACGATCCACGCGGAGCCAAGTTTTATCAGCGGTCGAAGGATCAGAAAGATACGATCCATTCCCTCCTCTGAGCCTATTTCGCCTAATAAACGCATTTGTTGAAGAAGTTAATTTTGAGGTATCAAAATCCTGATTTACATAAATCTTCTCAAGGTTGTCCGAAAAACCCGGGTCAATCGCAAACATACTACCGGCATTTTCAAGACTTGGTGTTTCGAAATTTGAAATATCCAAAATTACCAAACCAGACATTTGCGAGAACATACTAATCATTGATTTAACTTTTCTCGTATTAAAATGCGATAAGTCTAAATTCACTAGACTCGTAGACTGATAAAACATACCCGTCATATCCGTCACATTACTAGTGTCAAAATTTGCTCCAAAATTAATCTGAGTCAAAGATGTCATTAGGCTAAACATATCATTCATTGCTGTCACGTTTCCAGTATTAAAATGTGATAAATCCAACTGCTGAATTGAGCTCGTTCTGGAAAACATCCTCCCCATATTTGTCACATTCCTAGTATTGAAATTCGTGCCAAATTTTATCTCACTGACATCAGTCATTGCATCAAACATCCCATACATATTAGTGACTTTATTTGTATCAAAATTTGTAAGGTTCAATTTTTTCAATTTATTCAATCCAAAGAACATCCATCTCATATCAGTAACATTCGAAGTGTCAAAATTCGAAACATCTAATTGTTCTATTACGCCGGTTAGATCAAACATTGCATTCATATCGGCTACCTTAGACGTATTAAATCCAGAAACATCAATACTTTTTAGACTATTCATCATATAAAACATAGTGTTCATTGTGGTTACCTCACTTGTGTTAAAACTAGCTAGATCAACCGTTTCCATTTTCGTAAACCACCGGAACATCGCCTCCGAATTCTCATTTAAAAATACCATATTCGGTTCCGCATAATAATAAACTGCTTGATCAGCCGTATTATACCAAGCCTTAATTTCATAATCTGACATATCCGAATCTTCAATATTGATTGTCGATACAGAACTTGCCGGCGCCACAGTACTTCTTTTAAAAGACTTAATATTAGGCTTAGTCGGTATATGATCAGATGGCGATTGTATGTAATAAGCTGGATTCGGGTCCAAATTCCCTACCCTGATATTAAAATCCGGACCATTCGTCATCACAGCTCGCATTTGATATGGGTTCGAGACAAAAGACAGAATCAGTTTATTCGTATAATTCCCTGATTCCAAATTATCCGCTAATTTCATGCCGATACTTAGTTGATTCGATTCATTACCATTTGTTTTCCCTGCTGTCTGGATAATTTGGGCTGGCGTAGAAAGTGCTGGAATTGGCGCATAGTTCGAAGCTCCACCGAATTTATAACCCCAAGTATTATTTGGTAAATTATTTAAGGATGAATTCGTACTAACCGAATTAATTTTCGCCCCGGTAGCTGAACCGGTATTAGCTAGTGCAGTATTTTCGGTTTCGGAACTTAATGTCGCGGTGTAACCGGTACGGTTATTAGTATTTACTGTAAAAGCAAATGGAATTTCCGTGGTTTTATCCGTGGAATTAATCACCTGATTCCCATTCACCTGCAGGTTCGCCTGATCTACGGAAGCTGAAAGTGTTGGCACAAATAAAGCTGAAGCTTCACTTACATTAAAATTTAAACCAAGAAAAGAAGCAACAAAACTAGTACTCACTACAAAAATATTTTTCCACAAAAATAATTTAAAAGAATGTGATTTTTGGCCTTGCATATATTTTTATTTTACCATAAGAACCTTCAAAAAACCAAAAGCTTTATTAATTCTCTATGGTAATTTTAGGGCTTTCGTGTGAAGTAACCCTGCACTCCCGGGCGGTCTACGCGGAGCCAGGATTTATCCGCTGTGAGAGGATCAAGTAAGTATGAACCATTCCCACCACGGAGTTTCTTGCGGTTTCCAAACATTTCTGAAATGTTTGTAAGGTTAGCAGTATCAAAATCATTATTTACATAAATTTTTTCTAATTTATCCTTTAGTTTATTATGATCTCGCAAAAAAAACATAAAACTCATATCCGTCACCTGGGAGGTATTAAAATTGGAGAGGTCAAGGGTGATAAGATTAGACATGGCTAAAAACATACCTTTCATATTCGTTACCTTGGAAGTATCAAAGTTAGAAAGATCAAGAGTGGTGAGATTAGACATGTCGGAAAACATAAAACTCATATCCGTCACCTGAGAAGTATCGAAGTTGGAGAGATTAAGTGTGGTTAGATCGTTCATATTATAAAACATCCTATTCATATCCGTCACCTGGGAGGTATTGAAACTTGAGAGGTCAAGAATAGTAAGGTTACGCACCCTTTCAAACATATGGCTCATATCCGTCACTTTGGAAGTGTCGAAATTTGAAAGATCAAGGGTAGTGAGACTAACCATGTCATAAAACATATAATACATATCTGTCACATGAGAGGTATCGAAATTGGAGAGATCAATGGTGATGAGATTAGACATGCCAAAAAACATAGAGCCCATATCCGTCACCTTAGAGGTATCGAAATTGGAGAGATTAAGAGTGGTGAGATTAGACATGCCAGAAAACATATGGCTCATATTCGTCACCTGAGAGGTATCAAGGCTGGAAAAATCGATCTCTAAGATTTTATCTATTTTTCGGTCATTATATCCCGAATAAAACATCGAATTACTATCTGTATTTAAATAAACTTTCTCCGGTTCAACATAATAATATACTGATTCAGTAGCGGGATCTGTCCAAAGTTTGATTTCATAGTCAGAATCTTCATCCTCAATATTTTCAGTATTTATAGTTGATACTGGTGTAGTCAAGCTCCTCCTGAAATGCTTCATCTCGGCAGTCTCATTTTCCAGTAATGACTTGAGTTTATTATTAAAGTCCTCACCTTCCGTCATCACAGCTTTTGGCGTATAAGGATTTGAAACCACTGAAATAATCAGCTTATTTTCATAATTCCCTGGCTTCAGGCTACTATTTAACTTCATGCCAAGCTTAATCTTGTGATTCTCCTCACTAGTAGACTTTTTAGTAGTCTTAATCAAATTTACCGAAGCGGATTGGGAAGGGATTGGGCTAAAGATAGCATCATCATCAAACCTATATCCCCAAGTATTCGCTGGAAAATTGATTAGAGAAGAATTGGAAGAAATAGAATCGATTTTAGTATTTATAGCTGAATCAGTATTTAGTAAAGCCGTTTCGTCAGTCTTAGAATTGAATGTGGCGGTATAACCAGTTTTATTGGTCGTATTGATTTTAAGATTTATGTTGTGTTCAGCAATTTCATCGCTAGATTCAATAATTTCGGTACCATTAATTGAGGCGGTAGTTTCATTGACGGAAGCCGAAAGAGTGGCTTTGTATTCAGCAAATGAATTCTGGCTAAACGTAAAATTTACCGTAAGTGATGCTAAACCGATAAAAAATCCAAAAAGAATCTTATTTAAAGAAATATTCAAAATATCAAACTTTTCCCTCTCCATGATAACCCTATTTTACCATAAGAATCTTCAGAAAAACCAAAAGCGTTATCAATTCCCTTTCATTTATTTATTTAAAAATCAAAAAAGCTACTCACTTTTTTGATTTAAAAAAGAATACTCTCTTGTTTTTTCTCTGACATTAAAAAAGAATGTCGTCTTACCTTTTTGAGGACATAGGCCCGGGCAAGCGCCCTTGAGCGGTCCGATAAAAGGTATGCGACATTCTTCCCTTGAGTGTCTCCGGAACGAGGTATGCGGCGTTCTCTTCCTTTTTGGTTTTAAAGCTTCTTCTTGACCAATTCCCTGGTAAAGAATTTCACGCGATCGTTTACTTCGATCACCAATTTCTTCTCTAACTTAAAGGCGATACCACCAGTTTCACCAGCCACCAATTCATTTACATCCATTTTTTCTTTCTGGACTGAATCGACTTCTACTTCACCGATCAATTCTTTTTCGTGATAGACACGACCCATCAAGCCTTTTTTCGCCAAACCAGTCAATACTTCACCACCTGCAATAATTGCCGTGCGTTCAGTACGAAAGACTCCTTTAATTTTCATTTCACCCATTTCGGTTTCCACAATTTCCGCATCCAAGAGATTTTCCATCGAAGTTTTCGCATCATCGAGTAGTTCATAAATAATCTTGTAGTTACGAATTTCCACCCCGTCACGCGCCGCCAACTTCACGATATTAGTTGGTACATTGACGTTAAAGCCATAAACTACCGTATTGTCACCCTCGGCCATATAGATATCATTTTCCGTGATATCACCCACGCCAGAAGACACGATATTCAACATCACTTCGCCCTTCGTGTCGATCATTTTCAAAGAATCAACCACTGAAGTCACCGAACCTAACACGTCACCCTTAATAATTACATTAAAGACCTTCGCATTGTCCGCATTATTCATCATACGTAGCAAATCCGAGCTCGTCACATTCGCCGAAGCACTTTCTTCCACCAAATTCTGCGCGTTCAGCAGTGCCATCTTGCGTGCTGATTTTTCATCTTTTACTTCGATAAATTTATCACCGAAATTTGGCAGTTCCTTAAAACCAGTCACCGTCACTGGAGTCGAAGGCGTCGCTTTTCCTTTTGGCTTACCACGAAAATCTAGCATCGTGCGAATCTTACCATAAGCACTACCCGCCACGATAAATTCTCCGGTCTTCAATTCACCGCCGGTCACCAAAAGATTCACCACCGAACCTTTTCCAATTTCCATATGTGACTCAATCACCAAACCTTCAGAAGGAATATGCACGTCAGCCTTCAACTCTTCAATATCGGCGGTCAAAAGAATCAAATCAAGTAATTTCTCGAGGTTGTCTCCACGCTTGGCCGAAATTGGTACCATCGTGATGTCACCACCCCATTCTTCTGGATTCAAACCATGTTGTGCCAAATCTGCCATCGTACGTGGGATATCTGCCCCCTCGCGGTCAATCTTATTAATCGCTACAATAATTTTTGCGTTCGCACTTTGAGCAAACTTAATCGCTTCCACCGTCTGCGGTTTCACACCATCATCCGCTGCCACTACAATCACTACAATATCGGTCAACATTGCACCATGTTGGCGAATCGCCGCAAAAGCTTCGTGTCCAGGAGTATCCAGAAAAGTAATTAGGCGTTCATTATGTTTAAGCTGATAAGCTGAAATATGCTGCGTAATACCACCCGCTTCCCCCTCCACGGTTTTCTTATGCAAAAGCGTATCAAGCAAAGTGGTTTTACCGTGGTCCACGTGACCCATCACTGCCACTACCGGTGGACGCACTACCGCTTTATCTGACAATTCTCTTCTCAGATCCGAGGTCTTGGTCGAAGTATTTTTGCGTTCCAAACGCACATTTTTTAGACCCAATTCTTCAATAATAATACTCGCGGTATCAAAATCTAGGCGCTGATTAATCGTCGCCACGATTCCCTGCTTAAAAAGTTCGCCAATCAAAAATGTCACGGAAAGACCGAGCGCATTTGCTAGCTCATCTACGGTAATTGAACCCGCAATCTGAATCACCTTGTCTTGATTTTCTGCCATACTT
>QWCT01001505.1_pt1 | contig 14219 bp, 13 predicted proteins | sample 1972681 | NCBI WGS metagenome assembly QWCT01 (sample SAMN09866701, study PRJNA288562) | Human oral metagenome isolate pre3_saliva, whole genome shotgun sequencing... | isolation source: mouth | host: Homo sapiens | place: USA: California | reverse complement strand
CACTGAATTACCTTTTAAATTTGTATCCCCTATAAAATAAATTGTTGCTAACGCCAATATCACTAGTATAATTTTTTTTATCATTTTGCTCATTTCCTTAATTTAAGTAAATTATCTCATCTGCATATTTATCAAAATCGTTTTTGTGTGAAATTACAACAGTTGCTATATTGTACTTATTGATATAATTTACGATATTTAAACTTATTTTTTCCGAAGTATTTTCATCTAATGCACTGGTCGGTTCATCTAATATTAGTAATTCTGGTTTTCTAATCAATATACGAGCTAACCCTATACGTTGTTTTTGTCCACCACTTATATTTTTACCATCTTCTAATAATTCATAATTTATACCAAACTTAGAAACAAATTCTTCTAAACCAGAAACTTTTAATACTTCTTCCAAATTATATTCTAAATTGCTATCAGCTAACAAAATATTTTCTCGTAGTGTACCTTTAAAAATAAAACTCTCTTGCGATACTTTCAAAATTTTTCCAAAATAACTCTCGGAAGAAAAATTTTTAATAGATTCACCATTCCACATTATATCACCTTGTAAATTATCTGCTGGTGCTAAATTCATAAGCAAATTAGTTAATGTTGATTTCCCCTTACCACTTTCACCTTTAATAACAATTATTTCTTTTGGTCTAATATCAAAACTTATATCATCAAAAAGTTTTTCAGAATTCCCGTACGAAAAACTATCAATATCAACTTCTATTTCTTCTAATTTAGAAATATTAGTTTTTATATTTTCTTTTTTATTATCCTGCACTAAATCAGATAATCTATCGATAGTTGCATCAGAAATCTGTTTAGCACCTATATGTAAAGAAATTGAGCGAATAGGGTCATCTAACATTCTTGATAATGTATAAATGGAAAGAATAGCCCCCACCGACAAATCTCCATTAATAACAAAATATGCTGATATAATAACTGCTATTATAGGGAGAACAAAAGCTACTATCGAAGAAAAACCAACATACAACGAAAAATAAAATGCCAATTTTTTATTAAGTGGTAATCTTTTTTTATATAGCAAACTATTTATAATTTCAGAAAAATATTCTTCCTTTTTTAACTGCTTTACTTCAAAAATTCCTAAAAATGTTTGAAGTATATAGTCATTAATAGTTGCTCTGAGCTTTTGATCCTCTTTCGTAATATCTCCTACAATTTTCGTAAGTTTCTGCACTACTAGAAAAGACAACACCGTTATTATTAATATTAAAACCGCTATATAAAAATTGTAATAAACTAAAAACACTAATGTTATTATTAAAATTATAGTTTGCATTATAACTAACGTTATACCTTGCGAATACCATTCCGAAATACTTTTACTATCATTTGTAATTTTCGACATTAGTTCACCTGAGTTTAAATTAGAAAAATAACTAATGTCTTTTTTCAATGCTTTTTTATAAAGAAAATCTAATATCGAAAAGTCTCCAATAAAAAATAATTTTCTTAAAAAATATTGTGTTAAAAATATTAGTAGACAGTAAATTATTAGCAATCCGAAAATTATTTTTAAATTATTTAAAGCTAAATAATAATTTTTATCTACTAATAAATCCACTATCTCTTGAATTTTATAAATTAAAAATAAATTTACAATTGTTCTAATTATACTTGAAAAAATTGTTAAACTTTTCAATACTTTCAAACCTGAAAATTGCTTATTGATATTCATAAAATCTCCTTTTCTATAAGAATATCACTGGTGGTTTAATCGCTCCTCCATATAAAGATATTAAAGTCGCTATCATTAAGAAATATACAAAATACTTATTATTTTTCATAAATTAACACCTTCTTTCATTTTTTATTTGATATTAGATACATTATATCATATAATTATTATAAACTAATTATTAAAGGATCTACTATGAAACATTATTCTGAAATTATTAAAGAGTACAGACTAAAAAGAAATTTATCCCAAAAAAGTTTATCAAATGGTATTTGTGCCCAATCCATAATAAGTAAGATAGAAAAAAACGAATTAACTCCTTCTGTAGAATTATTTTTTAAAATTATAAATAAACTGGAAATTCCTTTTGATTTGTTTTCTGAACAATTTCGTACTGAGTTAAATAAAAAATCTACTAGTACTCTAAATACTCCAGAAATTTCCAAACTGCTTGAAAATAGAGATTATGTTACTTTAAATCTTATTATTAACACCTTAAATACCGATAATCTTTCTTTCTCTGACTCACTTTATTATAAGTACTTATCTGGCATTATAGAATGTAGCTATAATAAAAATATAGAAAATTCTAAAATCATTCTATCTTCACTTTTAGAGATCGTAAACATAAATTATTATTCTGATTTATACTTACATGTTTTACACGCATTTGTTTCTATATACATAGAAGAAAAAGACTATTATACTGCTATGAAATATTTAAAAAAGATTAATCATAACCTTTCAATATGTTCTGAAGCAAACTATAAAACAAAATTCTTTTATAGCTACTCTTTATGTCTCAGCTATACGAATGATACTAAAAAAGCTCTTGAATATGTAAATTTTGCCATAAATAATGCTGTTGACAATAATTCTATATATTGTTTGGGTGACTCTCTAGTATTAAAATCTAGTATTTTATTTGATTTGGAACTATATGAAAAATCTTTGGAGATTTGCGATAAGTCATTATTAATTTTTCAAATTAATAATAATGAAACCATGATTAACTATACAATAAAATTAAAAAAACAAATTGAAGCTTATTTATAAAGAAGATACTAGAAAAAATTTCAAAAATTCAAGTGTAAGTTTTACCTGATGCAGTAGTTTATTGATATCAATCTTTTGAGATATCTATAAACTACATAGCAGTAAATAAAGTCAAAATTTAAATTTCTACTTCATTTCATTCCCTTTCTTAAATTAACTCTTTAATAATTTTTCTGTTAAATATTTTTTTAAATATTCATAATATCCACTATCATACAATTCCTGTTTATTCATATCAAAAATAGATTTTTTAAAATAGTCGAAATTAACATCTCTAGTTGACATATAACTAGATTCAATTATTTTTTTTATTTCTATTGATTCGAATAATAGTTTAGGATCTCTTTCTTTAATAGCGGTTCTGATTGAAATAAAATTTATATTTGATTCAGGAATAATTTTATTTGTTATTCTACTTTTAGTTTTTTCTCCCTTCCAAAATTTCCCAAACATTATCTGTTCTTTGGAATACAAGTATTTCAACATATAGTGTGGCCATGAAATAATTTCTTCCCAATTATAATTTTTTTCAAATTTGCTATCAAATACAATATTAAGAGAATAATATGGACAATCCTTCATATCTAATGTTCTTCTTTTTATTCTAAATCGCTCTGTTTCTATTAAACATTCATAAAAAATTTTTTTTGAATACTCATCATCTTTTTCTGAATAAAAAATAACTTTTTTCGAATCTAATAAATCTTTTGATTTAGATTTTTTAAGATAAGGACAATATGAATATAGTTTTTCAGCATAATCATAAAATTCTTTTACCATATAAAACTTCCTATAATGCTATTACAGGTTTACAATCCCATGACATTTTTACAATACCTGTTTTTTTATATTCATCATACTCTGATTTTTTTAAGTTACCATCTTTATCTGTAAACCATAGCTTATTTAATTCACCATATTTATCCTCATATCTTTTTACCCAACTTAATACATCTACTCCTCCACTTTCCACATGAATTACGTAATGACCTGCGTATTCTTTACAAAATTCATCATATTTTTCTTTGTCTTCCAGCATTTCATGCCAATATTCATCAATTATTCCACCTGGCATTTTCATATCATCAACTTTATCTTTAGTTAATGTGAAAAATTTTCCTAATTCTTTTCTAACTTTAGTTTCTTCTGTTTTTATCATTTCTTTCTCCTTTGTAATATGTATATTAGATTATAAATAGCTACTTAAATCTTGATTTATATAATATCATCAAATTTTACCTTTGTCAATCTTTTTTTGAATTTTTTATTCTTTTTTGAATTTAATTATTTAATTTTTCTGAATTCCCGAGTCAAAAAATTAAAAGTATAGAATTTTCTGAAATATATATTTTAAATTTAACTATTATATATATATATTATTATGTACAGATACAATATTTATATACTCAAAGCTTTATGTCTTTCCTATTTGATATTAATTTCTGAGAAAAATAGTAAGTTTTACTTTTAAATTTTTTATTGGGAATTTAATATGTTATAAAGGAAAATAATACTCTGTAAAACTATGTGATAAACCACGTCCACTACAATCTGGAGAATGTAAAACAGATGCCTATGTTTTCAATTATAGGAAACCACTACTGAAAAATTTTCTGTCTAATTTGATATTGACATTTACCACATATTTTCTATTTCTAATACAGCATATCTATGGTAAAATTACTTTATATATGTAACACAAAATAATTCATTAATAGTCGTTTTTATCTTAATAAATTTTAAATAAATAAGGAGGTAGTATATTATGAATACCGAATTTGATTTTATAGATTTATATTTACTTATCCGGGAAACAAAAAAAATAAATTTTTCTTCTGAAAAGACAATAAACAAATTATATGACAAATACCTCTCAAACTATAAAATAATAGGTAAATTAAATAAAAAATCTTTTAAAAAATTCCTTAGAGAAGACAATTACTATAACAGAAGTGAAATATTAGATCACCTTCCATCAGGATATAAAACCCTACTAATTAAAAGAAAAATCCATTGTACTGATTTAGGGAAGGGTATGGTATTAAAAAACTTACCTGGTTGGAAAGTAATTAAAGATAATAATATATATCACAAATCTCATATTATAGCTAAAGAATTAGGTGGAAAAAGAATCTATCATTCTTCAGGTGAATATTACAACGGTTTTATAGGTACTGAACATGCTAATGTCGGTAGAAATGGAAAGTCAGGAATGCGCTGTATAGAAGGAGTAATCCGGGAACATTTATGTGAAAACGAAAATGATTATATAGTATATGAATGTCGTGTCATTTATAAAAGACCTAAAGATATAATTCCAATATTCATCGTTATTATTATAGTTTCAGGCGATTATTCAATCAATAAAATTTATTTTGTTTGGAACACTCAAGATGGATATATTATAGATTACAAAACAGGGAATTATCTTCCTTATGATAAAAAAATACAAGCCTAGAAGAAATTTCCTTTTCCTCTAGGCTCATATTTTATCCTAATATTTCATTCACTTTTTGCTGAACTTCACTGTAGTTATATCCAGCATTTGTCAGTCTATTAACTCAGTCTTGTCCGTTACCCCACTCACCTTGAATTACCTCTTGGGCTATTTCATCTAAATTATTAGATGCATAATTTCCATAAATCTGTTTAACCCTCGTTTACTCAATATATTATATCAGATAACCTTAATCTCTTATAGTAAAAAAGAAAAAATCATATCAGATTGATATGACTTCTCCGTTTTTTAAATGCATTTCTATTCTTTTTTCTTGTTTTTTCTTTATTACCTTGCTAAATAATTTCTCCTATGTATTACTTATATCAGTCTACTTGAAATTTGGATTCCATTTATATTCTAAACTACCAACTCTTTCTGGTTTTAATTTTTCATCTACAAGTTTATTCCTAATTTCAAATTTTTTATTAATATCATATTGCACATTACATATAAAATTTTCATTATTAGGTAACCAACTTTTATTACTATTTCTCCTTATTTCCTTTTTATAAACAGAAAGATGTATGACATCTGCTTCCATCTTACCATGCTTTACTTTGACGTTATTAAATCCATAATTTTCGATAATTCTTAATTTTTCAATCGCTTCTTCGACAAATTTTTTCACATAATATTTACTACCTTCTTCTATATACATTATCCCCTTAAATCTTTTTAGTTCGTCTACACTTATATCCTCTATTTCTGCAACTTTATATTTGTTTGAATAAATATCCTCATAATGTCTAAACAAATCTTCAGTATCATTTCTAATTTCATCATTTACTTCCCATATTATCGATTGATTAGCTATTTTTAAAAATATTTTATTAATGTCCTCTGGTTTATTTATGATATCAATAATATGTTCAGCATCTATAGTAATAAATGAAGTCAATGATTTTTTTGATTTAAATCCAATATAAATTGAATCATCATTTTTTATATTTCTTTCCTCTCCTATTCTTATTCCTACTGAAACTCCGAATTCAAATCTCAATGATGTATCCAAATCTGGATGTATATATTCTATATTAAATTGTTCCTTTTCATTATTCCCAAAAGGATTGAAAGAATAATATGATATACATTTCATTAATATTGTAGATAAACTTTGTTTATTTATAAATTCTCTTCCTATTTTCGATATATTAAAATTTGATAGTAATTGTTGCTCTGATCCTCCATTTTTTATTAGGTATATAAAAAAACTCAAACACGTAGCTGATACTGCATCAAAAACTTCATTTAAATCTAAAATAAAATCGTATGTGTATCTTTCCTTTCTTTCATATTTTTCTCCTTTTCTATAAATAAATTCTATTTTATTATTAATAACATCAACTGCACCATGTGAAATTGAATTTCTTATATCCGAATCAGAAAGCTCAGTTAATTTACCATAATTACGTTTTCTCAAACATTCAATTTGAGTTGTCAGATATCTTTGAGATAGGTCTTTTCCTTCAATTTGTCCTTGAAACCTTATAAAAAGTTTAAGAATATTGCTATATGAAGAATTCAATAAATCATTATATATATTAATTGAAAAAAATTTGGCACGTAGCTCTTCTGAGCCAATAAATTTTTTCATTAGTCCCATTCGTTCTTCTATATCTAGTAATTTTTCATATGCCGTTGATAGTAGCTCTATATTATCAACTAATACCTCTAAAAACTTATCTTTTCCAATATTTTGTTCTATTTCTAAAATTTTTCTATCTATTAGTTCATAGATATCTTTATCCCAATATTTTAATTGCTCATTCTTAGAAAAAGTATATATAATGCCTTTAAATAAATAATTATCTAAATTTTCCAATTCAAAATCTAGCAAAAATCTATCTACAATTTCGTTTTCTTCTTTTTCTTTTGTTCTTATCCATTCTTTTAAATATTCGAACATTAAATAACCTCTAAATATATTATACTAAAAGACTGTATAAGGTCTTTTGTATAATAATTATATCAAATTCTACTTTTATTGTATATTTTTCCACGGACTATCCACTAAGTTAATCTCAACTTTTCCACAACCACTAATCTATACACTACTTCTTTTTACAAATTTATTGAACTCTGCCTTATACATGGTCAAACAAAATGTCTCCTCTACTAAAAATTAAATACTCGTATTAAAACCTTTTCACATTAGCGTTTTAATGACATAATATTTATGGGAATATATAAAATTTGATTAAGTAATATGAGTAATTTCTAAGCATTAAACACCTTAATAAAACCTTCTTCCCCTTACTATTAGGCTTTTTTAAAAACATATATTAATCTATAATACTTTAATATTTTATACTAGGGGGATAATTAAATATGATAAGAATATGTAAAAATCACACACCAACTATTGACACTAAATATTCAGACAGATACATTCAAGATAAAGAATCTTCTACTAAAGTTTTAGAAATTCTTAAAAAATTGGAGGAGTTTTATTGTACTTTTATTAATAAGGAATTTAACCCTGAACAATATGCTTTATGCAAAGATCTTATTCGACTCATCGTAGAGGCTGGATTAGAAGTAGATAAAGATGATCACATTTATCTTACCAAAAAAGTGAAAAGTGTCAGTTATTGGCATATCTATAGAGAAGTCAATGATGAGAAATATCGTTCTACTTCTGATGATTTACACGAGATAGTTTATGATAATCTCGAAGATGATGATTTCTTGTATGATTTCAAAGACTATAGTGATGAATATTTTGTCGAAGCCATAGGTTTTGAATAAATACTTGATTTAACAAAAAAGACACCTAAATTCTTAGGTGTCTTTCAATACAGTAAATTAATTCCTTGAATTACTTTACTATACTGCATAGGGTCCTACCAATATAAATAACAATATATATTTATTTTTAAACTAATCTCATATCATTAGTTTAAAGTATCCTCACTTTATGATATACTTATCTTAATAGGATGGAGATGGACAAATTATGACTAGAGAAAAAGAATTTAAAAATATTGACGACCAGATTGAAATACAAAGGAAAAGAAAACTAAAAATTAAAAATAAAAATCATATGAGTAATTTTATTTCAAGAAAAAATTACTTCAATTCAATCAATGGTTTTGAGACGCTATTTCTTCACCCTTCTAAGACCGAAAAAACCTATATGCATAATATTTCTTTTGAAGATATTGAAAGAATGTATAATTTAGACAGAAGTATTGCTAAATATCTTTTCTGCGAAATAGAAAATATAGAAGTAGAATTAAAAACTAGAATTGCTTATGAATTTTCAAAAGAAAATTGTAGCTCCGGAATAGATTCTAATTTAAATTATCAAGTTATAGATAATTATACTATCCCCAGCCCTAGCAGTAGAAATAACTTCTCAGACTATTTTTATGATTTTGATAATCCTAAAAAAAGACATCCTTTCTTTAAAAAACATTTTATTAAAGCAAAGTTAACATCTGTCGTATTTAATGGTACTATAAATACTAATACTTCAAGAAATGGAACGATGTATTATAATTTAAACGGTAGCTTTAACGGGCAAATTGATAGTTTAAAAAATAATGTCTATTCTGGAGTATTTTCAATTAAGGATTCTGATGCTCCCATAAATATTATAAATCATACTGATTCAGAAGAAATTTCAATAAATATACGTGATTTACAAGGGAAATTTTTCAACTTATCTTATTCTGATTACTGTAAAATAAAATTTCCACATATATCTAGCTATCATAATCCCCCACTTTGGGTAATTATTGATACTTTAATGCTACAAGAGCTTCTTGTCCTATTTCAAGGATTAAGTAACTCTATTCAGAATAAAATTATTAGTGATATGGGTTTCAACAGTACCTTGAGTGGAAGTAGGGAAAAATTTATCAATGCATGTGAAATATTACACGAATTAAGGAATCAAATGGCACATTTCGGTTTAATTACTAGATATAGAACTAGTAATAAAATCACTATAAATAGTCTTTTTATACGTGAACTTTCACTAACCCCAAAAACAAATAATAAAATTTTAAAGTTCTATCAATGTCTAAAAATATTAAATTGTTTTCAAAGTTTTTCGATAAAAAAAATTAATAAAGCAATCTATATTTATTATTATAAAAATATATTATTCTTTAAATATAAAGTAAATAAAAATTTTTTCGATAGAATTGGAAAATAATTATTGAATACTTTGAAAATATATGGTAAAATTATAGTAGTTAAATTTTTAGTGCCACGACGGCGTGCGATCCTTGAGAGAGGTTTGCAAAAGTCATTAAAAGAGAGCTCCTATAGCTCTCTTTTTCTTTGTAATTACCTTATCTGAATAAAAAAGATTTCAAAACAAACTTGAACCAACATAGACGTCGCCAACCATTATTTCTCTCTCATTTGTAAAATCATATTAGAGAGTTTTATTTCTACTCTACTACTTTCTAACGATTACTAAACTTTTAAATGATTAAAATTTTCTATGAAGAATACTCAAATCACATACTGTACCCAAAATATTTCTACCTACTCTTTTCAACAACTAATTCCTTTCAAATCCCTTAATATAAAGCTTTTTTATAACGTTTGATTGTATTCTATTTTACGTTGTTATTTCTGTAACTATTAATCTATACATAAAAAGTATCCTTTTATATATCTAATTATACAAGAGTATTTAGTCATCCCCTTTGACTATACATCCTAAATATTATATCAAAATTTTAATTATTATTCCATATAAATAAAAAATAACATAAAAAGAGCTAGAATATATGATATATCTTCAAAGTTTTTATAAATATATCAGAAATTCTAACTCTTTTTTATTCTACAAAATCTATTTAAACTTTTAGCTCAACACATTCAGTTAATTGTTGCTTAATTTCTTCTTGTATATGATGAGAAATCATTATTAAGGTAAGTTGATTATCAGCTAAGATGTTATTTTCTATACGTATTGCGGTTTTTTCATCCAATGCTGATGTTGCTTCATCTAAAATTAAAATTGGATAGTCTCTAATTAATACTCTAGCAAGAACTAATCTTTGCTTTTCACCACCAGATAATATTCCTCCCATATTTTCTAGCTCATGATCTAAACCATTATCTAAGCTTTTAACCCTATCATCTAGGCATACTTTTTTTAGAACATTCCATATTTCCTCATCCGAAAAATCTTCATCTAAAGTAATATTATATCGTATAGAACCTGTAAATATAGAGGTTTGTTGACTTACATAACCTATTTCATTTGAAAAATTGATATCATCCTGTGTTTCAAGAGGAACACTATCTATTAACACTTTATCAGTATTAGAGTGTAATTTTCCTAGAAGAAGTTTGATTAAAGTTGATTTCCCAGAACCACTTTTACCAATTATAGCGTATTTACCACCTTTATTTATATTGAAGTTGAAATCCTTAATAACATGATTATCACCAAAACTGTAATTAAAGTTTTTAAATTCTATTTTTTCTTTAACATGAGGATACTTTGTTTCCTTAACAGTTGATTTTTTTACAACACTATCTAATATATCTTTTGTCCCAATTACTTTGATATATAAATCAACTAGCTGACCAGTAGATGTAAGATATATTCCTAATATAGTAGACACTGAAGCTATTGCCCCAATACTTAATTCGTTTCTCAAAACTAAATAAACAGCGAAGATAAAAATTAACAGTTCAAATAGCTTTTCTATACTTTGTAAAGTTAGTTCACCAAACGCCATTAGCTTAGAAATATTATACTGTTGATCTTCTTTTTGACTCTGACTAGACTTAACATTTTTTGAAAATAGTCTTATTCTTCCAATATTCTTTAAATCTTCATAGCCACTTATATATTCTTTTAAAACACCTGAAAACTTACCAGTTAATATTGATAAGTTTGTATAACCTACTCTAATCTTATTACCAAATTTTCCACTTATTAAAAACATTGCACCTGATGATACTATGGCAAAAATAACAAACTTCCAATTTATCATCCACAAGAAAACTACCGATGATATAAATAATACAATAGAGCTTAGCAAACTAGTTAGCGGCGAGAATAAATATGCAGATAATAATTCTAATTGATATGTATACTTTGCCATATGCTCCCCTGAGTCTACTTTATTGAAATCAGATTGGGGCATATATGATTTTTAACCAAGCCCTTAACAGTTCCACAGCTATTAAAATACATATAATAATAGCTACTTTATACCACAATGATCCAGTTTTATACACTACTGTATTAACGATATCAACACGAGCATACACGACATAAACAGTTCCTATAGAAACTATTAATGTTAAAATAAACATAATGCTCAATTTTAATTTATTTAATGTTATGACTTCTAAAATATTTTTTATCATATTCATCCCACCTCATCTACTTTAATTCTTTACCTATGTTTTCTCTATAGAGTCTAATCTTCCTCAATTTCTAATCTTATAAAATCACTTTATTTTTTCTTACATTTACCCATAATACATGACTGGCTGACAATATACTTATTAACAAAATGTAATAAGCAATATTTTCTAAGTACAATCCTATTAAACTTAAAATGATAGTAAATAACGGTGCACTTATTCTAAAAATTTGTAATATACTTTTTCTATATTCTTTATCATTAATTTTTATAAAATTAGTCCTTAAATTTATGCTGATTGATACTCCTAGTGCCACTATTAAAGATAATAATATCACCTGTAATGGTAAAAATACCTTACATATAACAAATATAAAGAATACCATATCCAAAATTATGTAAGATATAAGTATTTTATTTAAATTTATCTCATATTTCTTAGTAAGTATTAAAAATAAAACTACTGTTAGTCCTGGGATAAAGAATACAATACTAGAATATTGTATTAAATTTCTAGTCGCTAATTGCTTTATAAACATTGGTATAAAAAACACTGCTGTTCCTGATAATAATGCTGTATTAACAATAATATATTTTCTTTTTAATTTATTAAAAACTAATCTTTCAGAATTTTTCTCAGTTTTATTTTTAAAATTATTTATTTTTAAACTTGAAAATAAAATAAACACAATTATAAATACAATTAAATACTCCTCGATATTTACCTTATATATATAACTTCCTAAAGAAAAACCAAGTAATTTAGACAAATTGCTATATATAGATATATCTGTCACACCAGCTTTAATAGATTTACTCTCCTCTATTACAAATAAATTATAATTAAGAAGCACTATTGTGATTAATAAATAATAAACAAAATAAAATATAAGTACATAAGTTATATTAATATTACTTTTAAAAATAAACATTGCTATAGAGAAAACAATTAACATATAATAAAGATATTTTGTCTTTATACCTGTTATTATTTTAAAATAACTAGTGTCTAATAAAATAAAAAACTCTATTAAAGTAGTGATAAACAAAATAATGTATATAGGAAAATTATACACAGATATAAATTTTACTGTTATATAGGAATATAGAACGCTCAATATTAGATTCAAACATAGATATAAACTTCTTGCTAATTTGACATTAAATTCTATAGCGTTCACCTCCAAATAAATTTCATTTATTTTTTATACCATAATAAAATAAATTCTACTTTTTTAAAGTATATAGACTATATTATCTTACACTTCTTAAAAAGTCAATATTTTCTGAATATTATTCAGATTTTTTTATCAATTGTTATTTTAAATAAAAAACTAACCTAAAGCATTCTATTTTGTATAGAATCTTTAAGTTAGTTTTACACATATTTAATATAATTATCCCAGTATCTCATAAATTAGATATATTAAGAAAAAAGTACTTAAAAAGAATACAATTGATGTGTACCCCTTCCACTGGTTTATCCAGTAAAAGGGGTACATATCACTACGATAGATTAAATTTGTTCTTTTATATAATATCTATTTTATTCTATCTCTATACACCCAATTGAATATCCATTGAAGATTTATAGATGGTTCGTTATTTTCTAATTCTTCCAATATTGGTTTAAAATTTTCATAAATTTCTTCCTTTATTTTATTTTCATCTATTGTTGATATATCTATATGTTGCATATTATTGCCAAAATCAACTATTTTTAATAATTTAAAGTTTACATTGAAATAATAATCTTTATCATCAGAATCCATATATATATATATTTGTTCATCATCATGCATACTATATCCAAAATAAACATTTTAATTTGTATCCCCTATAAAATAAATTGTTGCTAACGCCAATATCACTAGTATAATTTTTTTTATCATTTTGCTCATTTCCTTTCTTAAAACTATCTTTTAAACCAATATTTTGCTTTATTATACATCCAATTACCTGCTGGCTTAAGAACATTGTTATAAATAGGCTCTACTACAGGTTTTACTACTTTATTATATCCTGGTTTGATTAAATTATTATAAATTGGTCTTACTACATTTTTAAACTTTTTATATTAGTATTTTATAGTTATAACTTACTTTATTCTATCTCTATACACCCTATTGAATATCCATTGAAGATTTATATCTGGTTCGTTATTTTCTAGTTCTTCCAATATAGGTTTGAAATTCTCATAAATTTCTTCCTTTATTTTATTTTCATCTACTGTTGATATATCTATATGTTGCCTATTGTTACCAACATCTACAACTTTTTTCAACTTAAAATTTTCATCAAAATCATAATATTGTCTTTCATTACTTATATATACATATTCATAGTTAGCGTCATTTACACTGTATCTACTTATTAGATATACATTTTTTGTAGTATTTTGTATATTTTTATCTCCATCAAGTCTATAACTAAACCCTTCACTATCAGCACTTTTCTGTATATTTTCTACCAACATCATTATTTCTAAATCTCTGACATTACTACTTGGTGAATGTTTCGCATAATACACTGAATTACCTTTTAAATTTGTATCCCCTATAAAATAAATTGTTGCTAACGCCAATATCACTAGTATAATTTTTTTTAT
>QWCT01001158.1_pt1 | contig 14264 bp, 15 predicted proteins | sample 1972681 | NCBI WGS metagenome assembly QWCT01 (sample SAMN09866701, study PRJNA288562) | Human oral metagenome isolate pre3_saliva, whole genome shotgun sequencing... | isolation source: mouth | host: Homo sapiens | place: USA: California | reverse complement strand
ATTGATATGAAGCTCTTTACAAAGAGCGATTGCCTTCTCCGAAAGAACCTCCGTGACATTTTCCTGAAAAGAAGCGCAAAGATCCGCTACACGCACCTCTTCTCCCAGCATTTTTTTTCGATTCATTTCATTTAAGACTGCCGATTTCACACCGGAAAAGCTGAAGTCATAGGGAGCGTCCTCCATCTTCGCTGTTGGAAAATGATAGGCATGAGGATTCCCTTCTTTGGCCATTTTCTCAAGCTTCGGTCCTCCCGGATAACCAAGCCCCACCGCACGTGCCACTTTATCAAAGGCTTCTCCTGCGGCATCATCTCTGGTCCTGCCGTAAATTCGTATTTTCCCGTAATCCTCCACAAGAAGCAAGTGGCTGTGTCCTCCACTGGCTACAAGGCAGACAAAGGGCGGTTCACATTCCGGATTGGAAATGAAATTCGCGGCGATATGTCCTTCGATATGATGCACGGGAACAAGCGGTTTTCCAAGGGCAAAGGCAAGTGCCTTCGCCTCCGAAACACCGACAAGCAGCGCTCCCACAAGTCCCGGCCCCACTGTAACCGCAATGGCTGTAAGTTCCTGCATGGAAATCCCCGCCTCTTTTACGGCAAGACGTATGACCTCATCTATTTTTTCCAAGTGATTCCGGGAGGCAATCTCCGGAACTACCCCTCCAAACTCGGCATGCAGAGCCACTTGGGAAGAAATCACATTGGAGAGCACTTCTTTCCCGTTTTTCACAACTGCAGCCGCCGTTTCATCACAGCTTGTCTCTATTCCCAGTATCAAAACATCTTTCATTTGCTTCTCTTAGCCTTCCTAATCGACTCCACTTCTGCCGCTTACTTACTGCTTTAATCTTCAAAGACCAGTTCTTTACTCCAGCCGTCCTTCGCAAATTTTACCGGGAAAATGTCTTTGAACTTATCCTTGTACTGCTCCGGATATAACTCAGAAGGAGAATAGTGCGTTAACCACATTTCCTTTGGTTCCGCCTCTCTTCCGAGCTTTGCCGCTTCTTCCATCGTCATGTGCTTATGCTTTCGGGCGTTCGCCGCCTTATCTTCTTCCCCGTACATTCCCTCACAGATAAAGAGGTCCGCGCCCTTCGCCATATCGGAAATCCGAGATATGGGTCTCGTGTCGGTACAATAAACAACGGAAATACCCTTTCTATCTTCCCCCATAACCATCTCCGGACGGTAGATTTTTCCCTCAAACTGCACGATTTCTCCATGCTGTAATCGATTCCAACACTGCAGGGGAATCTCCTGCTCCTTTGCTCTTTCCACGGAAAACTTTCCCTTACGGGGAACAGAAAGACGATAGCCATAGCAGGGAATACTGTGTTGAACCTTAAAAGCTTCAATCACAAAACTTTCCGATTCCAACTGTTCTATCTCTTCACTAAGTTCTCTATACTCCAGTTGAAAGGGCAACTCCGGCGCAATAGTCCGAAGTCCGTCCACTACCCTCTGTAGCCCCTTCGGGCCGATTAGACGTACAGGCTTTGTACGCTCCGCATTGCCCATACTTAACAGCATCCCGGGTAGCCCCGATATATGATCCGCATGGTAATGCGTAAAGCAGATTGTATCAATAGGATAGGGACTCCATCCCTTTTCCCGCATGGCAATCTGTGTTCCCTCTCCGCAATCAATCAAGAGACTTGAGCCGTTACAGCGCGCCATAAGACTCGTCAGCCATCTCTTCGGAAGCGGCATCATTCCCCCGGTTCCCAGCAAACTTAACTCCAACATTTACTCCATAATCCTTTCCATAAGAAGGGCATCTTCCACAGGGTCCCGATAATATGCCTTCCTTCGGGAAAATGTGCGAAAGCCCGCACTTTCATATAATTGTATTCCTGCCTGATTTCCTTCCCGAACCTCCAAGAAGAGTTTCTCCGTTCCTGCAAGCTTAGCAAGCCGCAAGAATTCCGATAAAAGAAGTCTGCCATATCCCCTTCCTCTATACTCTTTCCGAACTGCAATGCTCTCCAGCTCCCCCTCCGTACCGAGAAGACGCAGGATGCCGTAAGCTATAATCTGTTCTTCCTCTACAAGAAGAATCGCCCTATCATATTTTCCGGAAATAGCATAACGAAAATCCCTTTCACTATAGGCCATGGAACGAAAAATCTCCCGATCCAAAAGGAGGATTTCCGACAAATCCGCTTCCTCCATCTCTCTAAAAAACATCTTCTTCTCCTATCCTAAATAGGATAATTCTTTGCAGAAAGCCGGTCTTCCGTCTTTCCAATTGCTTCCGTGTCCTTTTCTTCTATCACTTGAAAATCCCTCAGTTCTCCGGCTTCTTTCTGCCTTTCCGCCTGCGGTTTTCGTAAATATTCTAAGCGGAATGCCTCTCTCTCCCCCGAAAGCCATTTCTCTTCCGTAAGAAAAGCAAGGGAAGAAGCTCTTTGCAGGATAGAGCCTGCATTCGGGAAAATGACATTTTCCGCACCGATTGCACGGAGAATCTCTTCTTTAAATCGAACCGCTCCGTCTCCCATAAAAATCTGCTTTCCGGGAAGGCTACTTGCATAATCCAAAAGTTCTTCCAAAGAACAGGCTCTTTCCTTATTGATACATTGCCGCCCTTGATAGGATGCGGTATAAACCTGCCCTCTTCTTGCATCCAAAAGGACGTGAATCGGCTCAGGCATAAAAGAAAGATTCTCTTTTATCATCTCTAAGGTACTGATTCCCAGAACCGGAATCTGCCTTGAAAGCGCAAGTCCCTTTCCGGTCGCTGCCGCAATTCGTAAGCCCGTAAAAGAGCCCGGCCCCTTGGAAATCCCGATTAGATCGATTTCTTCCATGGACAAGCCGCACTGCTTAAGCAAAGAGACGCAGGCAGGAAGCAGCGTTTCCGAGTGTGTCTGTCCCAGCTTTAAATGAAGCTCTGCAAGAAGTTCCGAATCCCGAACGATGGCTACGGCGGCAACCTGCCCGGAAGCATCTATCCCTAAACTAATCATGCTCTTCCCTCTTCTAAAGTTATTTTCCTATATTCGAAGCCTTTATCCAAATCTTTATCAATGCGTATCCATTTGGCAAAAGAAGGGATTTCTTCCTCAATCCGACTTGCCCACTCAATAAGACATACCGCGTCATTTCCTGTCATTTCCTCGAAACCGATTTCCAAAAGCTCATCGATATCTTCAATTCGATAAACATCAAAGTGATAAAGCATAAACCTGCCCTGATATTCTTTTACGATATTAAAAGTAGGAGAATCGATTACAGCATCTATACCAAGCCCCTTGGCAAAACCCTTGGCAAATACGGTTTTTCCCACACCGAGTTCTCCTTCCAGACAGTATATTTCTCCCGCCTTTGCTTTCTTTCCCAGCTCCTCCGCTATTCGAAAGCTCTCTTCTTCACTTCTGCTTTCCAAGATTCTCATCTTTTCCCTCTTATCGCAATTCGTACTAATTAGATTCAATGATTTTTTGCAGCAGCACCGTACTGAAGTCTTTTAAAAAGTCTTTTAATACTCCTCCCCATGAAAACAGGGGCTAAAAAATATGAATTCTGCTTTCATATAGGATAGGTCTGAAATTCGGGTATACTCAGATTCCCCTCCTTTCAGACCTATCCCCGCTAAACGTTATGATTCATTTTTACTTTTATAGCCCTACTATTTATTCTTCCGTCATTCCCTTTATACGAATGAAATGGAAGACTCTTCTTCCTGTTTCTTCTTCAAACTCCCGCATCCTGGATAAAAAGTCTTCTTCAAACAAGACGGTCGATACAATCGCAAACTCATCCTGTCTGCCTTCCAAAACAATAGGACAAAGTTCTTCCCCTTCTCCAAGGAAATGCGCCTTAAGCGCTTTCTTGATTCCTTCAGCGGTTCCTTCTATACGAAGAAAGTAGCGGAAAGCGTTGGAACCCATGGGTTCAATTTCAATCATTTTCTCAGACCATCCGATTCCCTGGAAATGATCCTTATGTCTTGCTGCCGCAATAATATCGGAAACCACCGCGCTGGCTGTCGGAAGCTTTCCTGCCCCCTTACCGTAGAGCATAGTATTTCCAAGGCAGTTTCCTACAACACGGATTCCGTTATAGACTCCGTTTACAAAGTAAAGAGGGTCATCCTTTCCTACCATAATAGGAGCCACATAAGCAAAGTACTTGTCTTCCACCGTTTCTACCGATCCGAGAAGGCGGATATGATAGCCCATCTCTTTGGCATAAGACATATCGATATCGGAAATATTTCGGATTCCTTCAGTGTAGATATCCTCGTGACGGCAACGCATTCCCGAAGACATGGAAAGGAGAATCGCTGTCTTTCTGGAAGTATCAAAGCCGTCTACATCCGCAGACGGATCCTTCTCCGCATATCCGAGGCGCTGTGCTTCCTTTAAAGTATCCGCAAAGGTAGAGCCTTCATCCTTCATTTTACTTAAGATAAAATTACTGGTACCATTCAAGATACCGGTAATTTCCGTCACATTTTCTCCTGCATAGTTGTGGTAGAGGGTACGAATAACCGGAATCCCTCCGCCAACCGATGCTTCAAAGTAGAAGTTACAGTTGTGTTCCTTTGCCGTACGCACAAGCTTGGAACCGCAGGCATCCACCACTGCCTTATTGGAGCTGACTACATGCTTTCCCTTTTCCAAACAGCTTTTGATGTATTCGTAAGCCGGATGAATCCCGCCCATCGTCTCTACAACAAGTTCAATCTCAGAGTCATTTTCAATCACGGAAAAATCCTTTGTAATCAGTTCATCGGGAATTCCGGGAATATGCTCCCGACGGGCAAGGATATACTTGATTTCAATCTTCTCCCCTCCCTTTTTTTCAATTTGCGCTCGATTCAACTCTAAAACTTCCTTCACTCCGGAACCCACTGTTCCAAATCCCATTATGGCAATCTTCATGCCTTTCCCCTTTCCTCCGTACATTTCCTTTTGTTTTCTCTTTTGCACCTTATTTTTATGTCTTGTTTTTTCTGTCTAATTCTTTTCTATAATTATTTTCATCACTTAGAGCCACGATTCTTCCGGTCCATTTCGGTAATTATTTTAGTCATTTCCGGCAACTTTTCTATCCGGACAGCCCAGCTGCATCCACTTTAGATATGCTGTAATGAAGCGATCGATATCTCCATCCAGTACCGCATCGGTATTTCCTGTTTCTTCTCCGGTACGAAGATCCTTGACCATCCTATAGGGCTGTAAAACATAGGAACGAATCTGAGAACCCCAGCCGTTATCCTTTACCTCTCCACGGATGCCGGCAAGCTTTGCCTCCTGCTCTTCTTTTTCTTTCAGATAAAGCTTGGTCTTCAGCATCTGCATCGCCTTATTTTTATTCTGTAACTGAGAACGTTCTTCCTGGCAGGCCACCACGATTCCTGTCGGAATATGGATTAAACGCACTGCGGAAGAAGTTTTGTTAATATGCTGTCCACCTGCACCGGAAGCACGGAAAACCTCCATTTTGATGTCCTCTTCCCGAACTTCGATATCGATTTCCGTTTCAATATCCGGCATAACGTCACAGGAGACGAAGGAGGTCTGTCTCTTTCCCTGCGCATTAAAAGGCGATATTCGAACCAAACGATGAATTCCCGCCTCGGAACGAAGGTAACCATAGGCATACTGCCCCACCACTTCCATGGTAACAGACTTAATTCCGGCCTCATCTCCATCCAGATAATCGAGGATTTTTACAGAAAATCCGTGTCGCTCCGCCCAGCGGATATACATTCGGTAAAGAATACCCGCCCAGTCATTTGCCTCCGTACCGCCCGCACCGGCATTTAAACGCAGGATGACGTTCATACTGTCGTATTCTCCGGAAAGAAGGAGGGTAGTGTTCATATTTTCCAAGTCTTCCGAAAATTGACTCAGCATTTCCCGAATCTCCGGAATCACGGACTCGTCCCCTTCTTCCTTCCCCATCTGAATCAGGGCATCAATGTCCTCGTAGCTTGTTTTCAACTGATAAAAGCTCTCCGCCTCATCCTTCAGATGTCTTACTTCCGTGGATAAACGATTCGCCTTCTCCGCATCCGACCAAAAGTCGGGCTCTTCCATCATGCGATCCAGCTCCGCTATTCTTTTTTGTTTATTTTCCAAGTCCAGAGCCTGCTCTAAGGCTTTAAGCGGCTCCGTTTTGGTATTTAGCTCCGTCTTAAATTGATCAAATTCAATCATAGAGGCTCCTTCCTTTCCCATAATCCTTCTGTTGATTCCCTTTAAGAGAGGAGTAAAAATTGTATCTTCCGAACAACACAGTCTTTCAGAATAACAATCCATCTCCCTCTTTATTAAAGTCAGAAATCATCCTACTGCTCTTTTTGATAAATACTTTGCCCGTGGCAGTTCTTGTACTTCTTACCTGATCCGCAGGGACAGGGATCGTTCGGATAAATCTTTCTTCCCTCTCTCATCTTCGGTGTTCTTACCGCGGATTCGTCACGGTTTGTCGCAAGAGGCTTAGCCACCTGCTCTCTTTCCACCTTCTGTTCCAGCTTAATCTGGTAAAGCACTCTCACTGTTTCTTCCTGAATGCTTCTCATCATCTCCTGGAACATCTCATAGCCGGCAATCTTGTACTCTACAAGCGGATCCTTCTGCCCATAAGCCTGCAGTCCGATTCCGTCACGAAGGATATCCATGTCATCGATGTGACTCATCCACTTCTGGTCCATAACCTTTAAGAGAATAACGCGCTCCGCCTCTCTCATCTGCTCCGGATTCGGGAACTCCGCTTCCTTTTCTTCATAAAGGCGGATTGCCCTTTCCTTTAGCTTCTGCGCAAGCTCATCTCTGGTCATATGCGCAAATTCTTCCTCCGTAAAATTCAGCTTGCCTAAAGGAATAATCTGCATCAAGGTATCGTTTAAACCCTGGAAATCCCAGTCCTTCGGACTATCGCTGTCCACGATGTTCTCATTGACATAGAAATCAACGATGTCCGTGATAAAGCGGGTAATGAGCGGACGCATATTGTCTCCTTCAAGAACCTTCTCTCTTTCCGCATAAACCACATCTCTTTGGTCGTTGTTTACTTCATCATATTTCAGAAGATTCTCACGGATACCGTAGTTGTTTAACTCAATCTTCTCCTGTGCCTTTTCAATCGCATTGGAAAGCATCTTGTGATGAATCTGCTCTCCATCGGGAACGCCCAGAGCCTCAAACATGCCCATCAGACGCTCGGAACCGAAGAGACGCATCAGATCATCTTCCAAGGAAATGAAGAACTGGGATTGTCCGGGATCTCCCTGTCTTCCTGCACGACCGCGAAGCTGGTTATCAATACGTCTGGACTCATGTCGCTCCGTACCCACAATATGAAGACCGCCCGCTGCTCTTGCTTCCTCATCCAGCTTAATATCGGTACCACGGCCGGCCATATTGGTCGCAATGGTTACCGCACCGTGCACACCGGCTTCCGCAACAATCGCCGCTTCCTGCTCATGAAACTTTGCATTTAAAACATTGTGCTTAATTCCGCGTCTCTTTAACATGCCGGAAAGAAGCTCGGAAGTCTCGATGGCAATCGTACCCACCAGCACCGGAGCGCCGGTCTCATGAATCGCTTCAATCTCATCCACAACCGCCTGGAACTTCTCTTTCTTGGACTTATATACTGCGTCATCCAGGTCCACTCTCTGCACCGGTCTGTTGGTCGGAATCTGAATAACGTCCATGGAGTAAATGTTTCTGAACTCCTTCTCCTCCGTCTGTGCCGTACCGGTCATTCCGGCCTTTTTCTTGAATTTGTTAAAGAAGTTCTGGAAGGTAATAGTTGCCAGCGTTCTGGACTCTCTCTTTACCTTCACATGTTCCTTCGCTTCTATCGCCTGATGCAGTCCGTCAGAATACCGTCTTCCGTTCATAATACGGCCGGTAAACTCATCGACAATCAAAACCTCATCATCCTTTACGACATAATCCACATCCCTCTGCATAAGGTTATTTGCCCGAAGAGCAAGGATGATATTGTGCTGAATCTCGAGGTTTTCCGCATCTGCAAGGTTATTGATATGAAAATACTTTTCTACTTTTTCTACACCCTGCTGGGTAAGGTTTACGGTTTTTTCCTTCTCATTTACAATAAAGTCTCCACTCTCCTCGATTTCCTCCCCTAAGATGGCATTAATCTTGGAAAACTCGGCAGACTCCTCTCCCCTTTCTAGCTGTCTTGCCAAGATATCGCAAAGTTCATAGAGCTTCGTAGACTTCCCGGACTGTCCGGAAATAATAAGCGGAGTTCTTGCCTCATCGATCAAAACAGAGTCCACCTCGTCGATGATACAGTAGTTTAAGCCTCGTAATACCTGCTGATTCTTGTATATCGCCATATTGTCACGAAGATAGTCGAAGCCGAGCTCGTTATTCGTCACATAGGTAATGTCACAGGCGTAAGCAGCCTGACGCTCTTCAGTAGACATCTCATTTAGAACCGTTCCTACAGTAAGGCCAAGGAAACGGTGAACCTGCCCCATCCAATCCGAGTCACGCTTTGCAAGGTAATCGTTAACCGTAACAATGTGTACCCCTTCACCGGTCAAAGCATTGAGATAAGCCGGACAGGTCGAAACCAAGGTCTTTCCTTCACCGGTTCTCATCTCGGCAATTCTACCTTGGTGTAAAACTACTCCACCGATAAGCTGCACCTTAAAATGCTCCATGCCGAGCACTCTCTTTGCCGCTTCTCTAACCGTTGCATAGGCTTCCGGAAGAATATCATCCAATGTTTCCCCCGCAGAAAGCCTTTCCTTAAACTTTCCTGTCTGGGCTTTTAAATCCTCATCAGACATTGCCGCCATCGTTCCCTGTAAAGAAAGGATTTTATCCACCTTCGGTTCTATCAGTTTCAATTCTCTACTCGAATGTGTCCCAAATATCTTTTCAAAAAGCTTCATTCTTATATGCTCCTTCTCCATACAGCAGTAGTATGGCATTTTATAAATCTATAACTCATAGATTCTACCATTAGTCCCCACCTTTATCAAGGAAGAAGCCATGAAAATACTGTGAAATCCCACGCAAAAAGTTCAAGCTTTTCAGGCTTGATTGTATTTTCCTTTTTTCAACACTTCATCCATGAATATTTTGTGAAAAATATCTTTATTTTATGGATTTCGCTTTCTTTCTTTATAGAAAATGCTATACTGAAAGCAGGAAGAATCTTCCCTTGCAATACAGGGACTTACTTCTGAAAAACAAAGAAAGGAAGGATTCGATTATGAAATTTAGCATTACAGGAAGAACCATTAGTTTGACAGAGGGTTTGAAAAATATGGTGGAGAAAAAACTTGGAAAGTTAGATAAGTTTTTTCAGGCTGACACACCTTGTAATGTAACTCTTTCTACGCAGAAGGATATGCAGAAAATCGAAGTGACCATTCCCGTGAAAGGTAGTGTGATCCGTGCTGAGGAGTCTACCGAGGACATGTACCAGTCCATTGACCTTGTAGTGGACGTTCTGGAAAGACAGATCAGAAAATATAAGGATAAGCTGATTGCCAAGCACCAGTCCTCCTCCTTTACAGCAGCGTTTCTGGAGGAAGCCGCTGAATATGACGAGGAAGAAATCAAGATTGTACGTACAAAACAGATTGACTTAAAGCCCATGACTCCGGAAGAGGCCTGCCTACAGATGGAACTCTTAGGACATAGCTTCTTCGTATTCTTAAACGGAGACAACGGAAAGGTCAATGTTGTATATAAAAGAAAGACAAAGAGCTAAAATAGAAGCTGAGTTAATGGAACAAATTAAGATAAAAGAGGATTTAGAAAGAAAAGAAGCCTTAAAAATACAAAAGCATAAAAAAATGGAAGAAGATGCTATAAAGAAGAAAGCTGATAATTTTGAAAAAATGAAAAAAAATAAAAGGGCTTCTAGGAAGAAAAATAAGGAAAAAACATCAGAAGAAGAGTTACAAAATATAATGGGAAAAGTAACTTTACAAAAAACAGTAACTATTAATAAGGAAGATTAAAATGATTTTAGCTTCAAATTCTCAAAGAAGACAGGAAATTTTAAAAGATGCTGGCTTTAATTTTAAGGTTATTACATCAAATATTGAAGAAACAAGTGATAAAAAAATTATTACTGAAAGAATATTAGATATAGCAGAAAAAAAGCTAGAACAAATTGCAAAAAACAATAAAAATAAGTTTATTTTAGCAGCAGATACTGTTGTTGAATTAAATGGAAAAATTTTTGGAAAACCTAAAAATAGAGAAGAGGCATTTAGCTTTTTAAAGACTTTATCTGGTCAAATACATAGGGTAATAACTGCTTATGTATTTAAGAATATTTCTAAAAATATTCTTATAAAAGAGATAGTTGTAAGTGAAGTCAAATTTTTTGACTTAGATGATGAAACAATAAACTGGTATTTAGATACTGGTGAACCTTTTGACAAAGCAGGAGCTTATGGTATTCAGGGATATGGAAGAATTTTAGTTGAAAAAATAAATGGAGATTTTTACTCCATAATGGGTTTCCCCATTTCAAATTTTTTAGAAAATTTAAGAAAAATTGGTTATAAAATAAGTCAAATAGATAAAATTTAATGATGAGGTGCAAAATAATGAAAAAGTTTATGGGCAAAATTTTAGGAATATTTTCAGACGATTTAGGTATAGATTTAGGAACATCTAATACATTAATCTGTATGAAAAATAAAGGTATTATTCTAAGAGAACCTTCTGTTGTTGCAATTTCTACTAAAACAAAAGAAATTTTTGAAGTGGGAGAGAAAGCAAAACATATGATAGGAAGAACTCCTTCTACTTATGAAACTATAAGACCTTTAAGAAATGGAGTTATTGCTGATTATGAAGTTACAGAAAAAATGTTAAGATGTTTTTATAAGAGAATTAAATCTGGAACATTTTTAAATAAACCTAGGGTAATTATCTGTGTACCAGCTGGAATAACACAAGTTGAAAAAAGGGCAGTTATGGAAGTTACAAGAGAAGCTGGAGCAAGAGAAGCTTACTTAATTGAAGAACCTATGGCAGCAGCAATAGGTGTAGGAATAAACATTTTTGAACCAGAAGGAAGTATGGTAGTTGATATTGGTGGAGGAACATCAGAATTAGCTGTTGTATCTTTGGGTGGAGTTGTTAAAAAATCTTCTTTTAGAGTAGCAGGAGATAGATTTGACACTGCTATTGTTGATTATGTAAGACAAAAACATAATTTATTGATTGGAGAAAAATCAGCTGAGGATATTAAAATTAAAATAGGTACTGTTAGCCCAGAAGAAGAAGAAATGGAAATAGAAGTTAGTGGTAAATATGTTTTGAACGGTTTACCTAAGGATATTACTTTGACATCATCTGAATTAATTGACACTTTATCTACATTAGTTCAAGAAATTATTGAAGAAATAAGAGTAGTTTTTGAAAAAACTCCTCCTGAATTAGCAGCTGATATTAAGAAAAGAGGAATATATATAAGTGGTGGTGGAGCATTACTTAGAGGAATAGATAAAAAAATATCAGCAGGTTTAAATTTAAAGGTTACTATATCAGAAGATCCTTTAAATGCTGTTATTAATGGTATAGGTGTATTATTAAATAACTTCTCATTATATAGTAAAGTTTTGGTATCAACAGAAACAGAATATTAATATTTTTAAGGAATATAAAAAATGAGTATAAAAAGTCAGGTTGAAGCTATTATTTTTTTAGGTGGAGATGAAAATAAAATAAAAGATTTAGCAAAATTTTTTAAAATTTCTATTGAAGATATGTTAAAAATTCTTTTAGAATTAAAAGATGATAGAAAAGACACTGGAATAAATATTGAAATTGATTCGGAAATAGTATATTTATCAACTAATCCTCTATATGGAGAAGTTATAAATAATTATTTCGAACAGGAAACTAAACCTAAAAAATTATCATCAGCTTCAATAGAAACTTTATCTATAATAGCTTATAAACAACCTGTTACAAAATCAGAAATTGAAAGTATCAGAGGAGTCTCTGTTGATAGAATTATTTCAAACTTAGAAGAAAGAAAATTTGTTAGAAATTGTGGTAGGCAAGAAACAGGTAGAAGAGCTAACTTATATGAAGTAACTGATAAATTTTTATCATATTTGGGTATAAAAAATATAACAGAATTACCTGATTATGATTTATTAAAAGAAAAAATAAAAAGTATGGAGAATGTAACTACTAATGAGGATTAATAAATTTTTATCTACTCTTGGCATTGCTTCAAGAAGAACTATTGACAAATATATTGAAGAAGGTAGAATTACTGTAAATGGTAATACAGCAATAACTGGAATGGATATAAGTGAAAATGATAATATTTTCATAGATGGCGAAAAAATTAAAACTATTATAGATGAAAAAAAAGTTTATTTTATGTTAAATAAGCCATTAGAAGTATTATCTTCTTCAAGTGATAATAGAGGTAGAAAAACAGTAGTTGATTTAATTAAAACTGATAAAAGAATTTTTCCCATTGGACGACTTGACTATATGACAAGTGGTTTAATTTTACTTACAAATGATGGAGAGTTATTTAATAGAATAGTTCACCCAAAATCAGAAATCTATAAAAAATATTATGTAAAAATTTTGGGTGAAATTAAAAAAGAAGAAATTGAAGAACTAAAAAAAGGTGTTTTACTAGATGATAGTAAGACACTACCAGCTAAAATATCTGGAATAAAATATGATAAAAATAAAACTTCTATGTATATTTCAATAAGAGAAGGTAGAAATAGACAAATTAGAAGAATGATAGAAAAATTTGGATATAAAGTTTTGATGTTAAGAAGAGAAAAAATTGGTGAATTATCACTAGGTGATTTACCAGAAGGAAAATACAGAGAATTAACAAAGCAGGAAGTGGAATATTTGTATTCAATTTAGGAGGGAAAATGGCACTTACAAAAGAAGAAGTTCTTAAAATTGCAAAATTATCAAAATTATCATTTGAAGAGAAAGAAATAGAAAAATTTCAAATCGAATTAAATGATATACTAAAATATATTGATATGTTAAATGAAGTTGATACATCAAAGATTGAGCCATTAGTTTATATAAATGAAGCTGTCAATAATTTTAGAGAAAAAGAAGAAAAACCATCATTAGAAATAGGAAAAGTACTATTAAATGCACCTGAAAGTGCTGAAAATGCAATAGTAGTTCCAAAAGTTATTGGAGAGTAGGAGGATATTGAGGGTATATGGTTTACAATAATCTTTATGAATTAACTGCAAAAGAATTAAGAGATAAATTTTTATCTGATGAACTATCAGCAGTGGAAATAGTTAATTCCTTTTATGAAAGAATAGAAAAAGTTGAAGATAAAATAAAAAGTTTTGTTTCTCTAAGAAAAGATATTGCAATTAATGAAGCTAAAAAACTAGACGAAAAGAAAAAAAATGGAGAAAAATTAGGAAAACTTGCTGGTATTCCTATTGCAATAAAAGATAATATTTTAATGGAAGGACAAAAATCTACTTCTTGTTCTAAAATATTAGAAAATTATATTGGAATTTATGATTCAACTGTTGTAAAGAAATTAAAAGAAGAAGATGCAATCATCATTGGTATAACAAATATGGATGAATTTGCTATGGGATCTACAACAAAAACTTCCTTTCATCATATGACATCTAATCCTTGGGATTTAGATAGAGTTCCTGGTGGTAGTAGTGGTGGAGCAGCAGCTTCTGTTGCAGCACAAGAAATTCCAATATCTTTGGGATCTGATACAGGTGGAAGCGTAAGACAACCAGCTTCATTCTGCGGAGTTGTTGGATTAAAACCAACTTATGGTAGAATTTCAAGATATGGACTTATGGCATTTGCTTCATCTCTTGATCAAATAGGAACACTAGCTAAAACTGTTGAAGATGTTGTCATTTCACTTGAAACTTTTGATAAGCAGATATCTCAAATTGTTGACATTGATTATACGAAAGTAGATTTCTCTATTCTTAAGGAACTTAGTCCGCAATTTGTGGGACAAGATAAATGCCTAAGTAAAAATCTGTACATATCCAACTTTTAAAAGCTGGATTTATAGAAGTTCAATAAACGCATATAAAGGAGTTATTATGAAAAAATCAATCAAAGTATTCACAATACTTATGACTACAGTCTTCTTCCTTTTCGGTTGCGGAGGGACTCGGTCTTCGAGCTATATTCTAAAAAATGAAATGGCACAAACCACCACTACGGTAGAACATAAAGGCGATACCGTAACGAAAGTTACCATTTTAAACGAATGGGATCTGAAAGC
>QWCT01001602.1_pt1 | contig 14267 bp, 13 predicted proteins | sample 1972681 | NCBI WGS metagenome assembly QWCT01 (sample SAMN09866701, study PRJNA288562) | Human oral metagenome isolate pre3_saliva, whole genome shotgun sequencing... | isolation source: mouth | host: Homo sapiens | place: USA: California | reverse complement strand
GGTCATAAGGAGGTGTGCCAAGTCGAGTGTCACAGGCATATAATTGTCTGTCTCGTTACATGCATAACCAAACATCATACCCTGATCACCAGCTCCCTGATTCTCGGCATCACCATTGTCAACACCACGGTTGATATCATCACTCTGCTCATGAATAGCAGAAAGAACACCGCAGCTATTGCCATCAAACTGATACTCAGCCTTTGTATAACCGATTTTGTTAATTGTCCTACGAGCAATTGTCTGAAGGTCAACATATTCCTTAGAACTTACCTCACCCATAATCACTACCTGACCTGTAGTATTAAAGGTTTCTATAGCGCAACGTGCATCCTCGTCATATGCCAAGAACTGGTCGAGCAATGCGTCGCTTATCTGATCGGCAACCTTATCTGGGTGTCCCTCAGATACTGATTCCGATGAAAACAAATATGCCATATATTTATCTACTTTTTATGTTTGTATTTATTACTAACTCTCTGTTTAAGTGTGCAAAGTTACTGCAACTTAGCGGGATAACAAAATAAATAGGTAAGATTTATACATTATTGGGGGGATTGATGGGTGTTGGGGGGGATAAATATTGGGTGATGATGAACAGTAGGTATTAGGTGTTAATAATAAATGATGACTAAAATTCTATCTAATATTACCATTTCAAAATCTACTTTATCTGAGAAGTCAATAATTACATCGGAGCTATGTTAGTATTATTGTCGCATAATTTGCGACGATACAAGCCACAAATCGTCGCACAAAAATAGTTCTTCTGTTAAATGTATGGACGCTTTTCGTATTGCTTTAACGTAAGAGCCAAAGTTACTCATTAAAGAAAAATATATCTGAGACTGTCAAATATCTATCCTATTATCACCCCCTGTCATTGAAAATCTTTTCGTTTTTAGACTTCGAAAACATGTAGGTAAGGGTTTGAAAAAACATTACATAATTTCAAAGAAAACATCTATAACTAACGGCAAAAACACATATAAGAAGCAGGTTTGCAATCAACAGAGTATCAATCAGTTACCAAGTAGTAAAGTAAAAGATGCTTAATTGGGCTTCAAAAGGGCGTTAGTAAGAGCCTTAAAGAGCATCTTTTGCAACCCAAAAGGGCGTCTTTTAGAAGCCAAAAGAGCATGTGTTGGGTTTGAACTGCACGAAAATAATTTACAAACATAATTTAACAAGGGAATAAGCAGGTTGTAGATGACAAATAGCCATCGCACCTAATTACATTTATCATGTAGTTTATCCCCCTTTATAAAACCATCTAATTGGAGGTAAGATTATCATGTATGTGGATTAATCTCATTCTATTAACAATCTACACATTTAACGGAAGAGCCAAATATTGGGTGGTAATGAACAGCAGATATTAGGTGTTAAATGATGGAGGGTGGCGATATAACTATCCTACATTTCTTCTCCAAGAACGTCGCAAAATATGCGTTATTTGATAAATTATTTGGAGTTTCGGCATTATTTAAGTATTTTTGTCGCATAATTTGCGACGATATGAGACACAAATTGTCGCATAAATGATATAAAAGGATGATGTATATACACGAAAGAGACAATTGGACTGACTTCCGCTGGGACACTTCAAAAGTGGAACTACTCCAAGAAGAGGTATTCCGTAAACAGGGTTTGCTTTACGGGAGATTGGCTTCATTAGGCTTTGACAGCAAAATACATGCTATGACAGAGAACCTTACTTATGATATAGTGTATTCTTCAGAAGTTGAAGGCATCCGCCTTAACGTGGATCAGGTCCGTTCTTCCATAGCAAGAAAACTTGGGATTGAGAACGTAAAACATACTGCACCATCCCACTATGTTGACTCTGTTGTCAACGTAATGCTCGAAGCTGTACAGCATTATGATATGATTCTCACAAAAGAAAAATTATATGCTTGGCAAGCAGCATTCTTCCCTTCTGGCTACAGTGAAGGTAGCCAGATAGAGATTGGACAGTATCGAACGAACGAGGAGCATATAGTCAGTGGAATATTTGGACACGAGAAAATTCACTATATTGCTCCTTCTCCAGACCGTATTGAAGAAGAAATGCAAAAGTTCCTCAGATGGTTTAATAAAGAAGAACCTGTAAGTAGTGTCATACGTTCCGCCATTGCTCATTTCTGGCTTGTAAGCGTTCATCCATTTGAGGATGGAAACGGACGATTAGCACGTATTCTTTCAGATATGCTCTTGGCACGTGGCGAGAAAAGTAGGTTCCGTTTCTATAATATTTCATCACAGATAAACAAGGATAAGAAGCACTACTATGACATTCTCGAACGTATGCAGCGTGGAGATGGCGACGTTACGGAGTGGTTAGTGTGGTATATGCAGAAATTGGTGGATGCACTTGACGAAGCTGGTGCCACCGTCACAACAATCTTAAACAAGAGTTTCTTCTGGCAGAAAGCATCGGCTGTGCCTATGACAGAACGACAAACACAAATGCTCAATCTATTTCTTGACGGCTATGAGGCAAAGATAACATCAAAGACATGGGCAACGTTAGCAAAATGTTCGAAGGACACTGCCATTCGTGACATCCAAGATCTGGTTGACAAGAATATCCTTGTAGAAAGTATACCTGGCGCAAAACGACCAAGCTATTCCATCGTTTATGACAAAGAAGATTTAACTCAATTCTTCACGGATGTGAACATAACAGAGGAAAATGGCGTACCATATCTTCATGCTTTATTTAAGACTAAGAAGCCTATACGCGAAAGAATTACAAAGCTTGATGCTGACCGTTATCAGAAAGGTGATTTGTTATTGAATGATTTACTCAATAAATACTGTTCGTATATGGTTGCCGACAATAAAGAGTGATGACTCTCTATCTATGATAATGAAGTATATGAATACAAAGGAATATGATAGTTCCGTGTGCATAAAAAGTAGACATCATAAAATCGACAGATTCTACAAGCATTTTATAGACCAAAGAAAGAGAGTCCATTTGCCAGAAATGACAAATGGACTCTCTTTCTTTTAAATGATAAAAAGCTATCTCCTACAAATTCTTTTCATGAAGAAAAAGATTTATTTACATGAAGAGAAATATTTATTTTCACGACAATAAATATTTATTTTCATGAAAATAATTCGCAGTTGGTAGTTTGTTGAATGAAAAAGGACCCATGAGAGTCCTTTTTCAAACATAGAATACGTATTATTTTGCTGGTGTCATTACCACCTCTGCATGATTACCTGCTGCCAAGATTTGCTTCAAATGAGCAGCAAGCTTAGCTGGGGTGATAGCCTCAACAGTCTTCTTATAATTGGTATGGAAGTCTACACCTGACCAGATATAGTCGTCGAGAATACCCATCCAATAGCTGTTAGTCTTAGCAGAAAGTTCTGCATTCTTCAGCATCAAGTCCTTAACTTTCTGAACCTTATCGGCATCCATCTTGACAGTGTTGTCCTTCATGCCCTCAGCAAGGAGTTTAACAGCAAGGTCAGCTTTCTCTGGATCCATTGGACAGTAGCTCTGAACGATAGCCACAGCCTTATTACCAAGACGACGTAACTTACCACCTGCGCCTACAGAATAAGCTGCACTGGCGTCTTCACGAATACTCTTCAGGTAAACCATAGAGAGAACCTGAGCTGCAGCATCAGTAAGAACATCGCCCTCAAGGGTATAAGCCATTGGCGCATGCCAGAACTCAAAAGCAATCGCCTTAGGTGTTTCCGACTTACGAGTGAACTTATTTTCTACCTTACCATTCACATAGCTTGGAACGTCCTTCCAGTTCTCAGCCTTGCCCTTTGGTAGACATGCAATGTACTTCTCAATCAATGGACGAAGTGTAGCCTCATCAAAGTTACCTACAAAATAATAAACAAACTGACCAGGATTAGCAAAACGCTCCTTCCAAATCTGTAAGATACGGTCGTAATTAACGTTCTTCAAGGTGTTCAACGTCGTTGGGGCAAAGCGCGCTTCATGACCATAGATAGTGTTGCTGATCGAATCACCGAACACGCTCTCAGGTGAGAGGTCTTTGTTTTTCAGTGCCAACTCCAGCTGTGCCATCATCGCTTTGTAAGAAGCCTCATCCTTTGCAATATTGGTGAAGTTGAGGTAAAGCAACTGCATCATCGTCTCGATGTCCTTTGGAACACATGAACCAGCTAATGACTGATAGTAGCTTGACATACTGCAGCCCATTGAAGCCTGCTTACCAGATAGTGCCTTCTGCAATTCCTGACGTGAGAAATTACCCAAACCGCTGTAACCAAGGACAGCATCAAAGAGCTGTAAGTTGCTGAAATCAGCCTTGCCATAGAGTCCCTTACCGCCCTTAGCTGAAGCTTGGAACTGAATTTCATTGTCCTTGAAGTCGGTCTTCTTCAGGATAACACGTGCGCCATTGCTCAGTGTCAATTCCTTATAACCAAGCACCTTATTCTCCTTCTCGCTGACAATCTTACCAGCCTTAGGGAGTTTCTTCTCATCGAGTAGAGGCTCCTGCTTTACGTTGTCAACGTATGGTTCAATCTTTTCAGCACGTACAGCATTGATTGTCTGTGCCATCTGAGCCTCTGTTGGGTAAGTAGCACCAGCCTTCTCCTGTGCAAAGATATAAGCTACGAAGTTACTATCCTTATCCGTGATGAGTTCTTGTGCATACTTATTGATAACGTCAACGTTCAGTGCAGGCATCTCAATCAGCTGCTTCATAATCTGATAATCATCCTCCTTGCTTGGGATTGGCTCGTTAGCAAGATAGTGATCACGAAGTTCATCGCCATACTGTGCGTTCTTCACCTTGTTGCGGTTGACGTAAGCTGACTCAATTTGAGAGAGGTATTCAGCCTTCATACGGTCGTATTCGCCTGCTGTAAAACCATAAAGACGAACGCGCTGTGCCTCACGATAGATAGCTGCAAGTGCTTGAAGATCCTTACCTTCCTTAGCATCAGCTGCCATATTGAAGGCTGCCTTTGGCTTAGAAAGCATGTAATCATCATCATAAGAATAAGCACCTGTGAAAGGACAGTCTGCCTTCTGTGCCAACTCAGAGAGTCGCTGATTGAGCATCATGGTGATGATATTCTTTGCATAAGAGTCTACATAGTAGTACATATCGCCCTTCTGTGAATCAGGGAAGGCGTCATGTTTCATGCAGAAACCTACCTGACTGTAAGGCATCTCCTTGTCCTTACCGAACACGTAGATAGCATCCTTAGTGTCTGGCACAGCCTCTTCTACAACCTGTGCAGCATTTGCAGGAACAGTAGCGTTAGCCCAAAGCTTCTTAATCTCATTCTCAGTGTGATCTACATCAATATCACCAACAACGATGATACACTGATTATCTGGACGATACCACTTCTTATAATAATCGCGGAGATCCTGATAAGGGAACTTGTCAACAATACTCATCAAACCGATTGGCATGCGATGACCATACTTTGAGTTAGGATAGAACTTTGGCAACACGTCATCATAGATTCGCATCACTGGTGTACGGCGCAACTGCCACTCCTGATGAATAACGCCACGCTCCTTATCAATCTCCTTGTCAGCAAGTGTCAAGCCGTTTGACCAGTCTTTAAGAATCAACAGACAAGAATCGAGTGCTGTCTGACGAGTTGTTGGCACGTCGCAGATACGATAGACAGTCTGGTCGATACTGGTGTAAGCATTCAAGTTACTACCAAACTCAACACCAAGTGAACGGGTGAATTCAAGGAGCGTAGAATCAGGGAAATGCTCTGAACCATTGAATGCCATGTGCTCAAGGAAGTGAGCCAAACCACGCTGATTGTCGTTCTCTTGAATAGAACCAACACGCTGTGCAATGTAAAAATTGGCTACATGCTCTGGCCATTCATTGTGAAGGATGTAGTAAGTTAAGCCATTGCTGAGCTTACCTTGTCTTACATTCTTATTCACAGGGATAGGTCCCATCTGCTGTGCAGAGACCATTCCAGTGACAAAGAGTAAGACGATTAAGAATAAATGTTTGATTTTCATCTTAAACGTTGTTTGTTATTGTAATATTAGTTTTATGGCGCAAAGATACATAAAAATCCGTTACGTAATCCGATTTTTTTATTTTTTATATCTTAACAAAGTATCAATAAAGATTATTCTGTCAATAAGTCCATCTGCTGACGCTCGTTATACTGGATATTACGAGGGTGATGTTCAAGAATTTCCTGTCGTAGTGTGGAGGTGTCGATATGCGTATAAATCTCTGTTGTTCCGATACTTTCATGTCCTAACATTGCCTGAATAGCACGCAAGTCGGCACCACCTTCGAGCAAGGAGGTGGCAAAGGAGTGGCGAAGGGTGTGTGGAGAAATTGTTTTCTTAATACCTGCTTCAACCGCATATCGCTTAATCATGATAAGAATCATCGTACGAGTCAGGTGCTGTCCACGACGATTTAGGAAGACATAATCCTCCTCTCCGGGTTTGATTTTCATCACATTACGGTCGGCAAACCAATAGTTTAGCTCGTCTAAGGCACGCGGTGAGATTGGAACCAAGCGTTCCTTCGAACCTTTACCCATCACTCGGATATACTGTTCTTCAATATATAGGTTGGAAAGTTTTAGGTTGGTGAGCTCTGATACACGTAGTCCACAAGAGAACAAGACTTCGATAATGGCACGATTGCGGTGCCCTTCCCACTTTGACAGGTCTATTGCCTGCTCTAAAAGGTCTACTTCAGCCGTGGAAAGAACCTCTGGTAAGTGGTCAGGTTGCTTTGGTGACTCTAACAACTCAGTCGGGTCTACTTCCAAATAACCATCAATAACGAGGAAACGATAGAACTGACGCACCCCACTGAGAATGCGTGCCAAAGAGCGAGGACCAATGCCAAGGTCGGAGATAAAGGCTGCAAAGTGTTCTAAATCTTCTAACTTCACATCCAACACATCAACCTGTTCCACAGCAAGATAGCGAAAGAGCTTATCCACATCACGCATATAAGCATCCAACGTATTCGCCGAGTAGCCTTTCTCTAACTTCAGATAACGGCGGTAACGGCTGACAATATCCTTTGAATTCTTGTCTGTTTCCATTTAATTTCTTATTTTTGCATACTGCAATTTATATGCAAAGATACATCAAAAAACGATATTTGAGAAGAAAGAGATATGAAAGTAATCATTATTAATGGTCCTAACTTGAACCTCTTAGGGGTGCGTGAACCTGAAATATACGGTAGTCTGTCTATGGATACCTTCCTTTCACAACTGCGTGAAAGCTATTCTAACTGTACCATCGACTATTACCAAAGTAATGTTGAGGGCGAACTCATCAACAAACTACAGGAGACTGGCTTCTCATATGATGGCATTATCCTCAATGCTGGGGCTTATACGCATACAAGTATTGCGCTTTTAGATTGCATCCGCTCTCTACAAACGCCAGTGATTGAGGTACATATCAGTAATGTTAACGACCGTGAGGACTTCCGTCGACACTCAATGATTGCCCCTGCTTGCAAGGGTACGATCCAAGGCTTTGGTCTTAACAGCTACAGATTGGCTATAGAAGCATTGTCGCTCCTATAACCTTTCAACACACATCATCACTATCATCTCCCATGTCAACAACCAACACTTATTCATCTCTCACTGACGAAGTGGGCTGCGATGCCTATCTTGCCTCGCATATCGACCCAGAAGGCGATTATCTTTATCGCCTTTATCGTGCCACAAACATCCATACAATACACGGACGTATGGCAAGTGGGCATCTGCAAGGACGTCTCTTAAAGATGCTTGTACAGATGATACGTCCTAAGAACATCCTCGAAGTGGGTACTTTCAGTGGATATTCGGCCATCTGTATGGCTGAAGGATTAGAGGAAGGGGGCAAACTCTATACCTTTGAAATCAATGACGAGATGGAGGATTTCACCCGTCCCTGGATTGAAGGATCGCCTGTTGCTGACAAGATTGACTTCCGTATCGGTGACGCTGCAGAAGAGGCTCCAAAGTTTGGGATTCTATTTGATATGGCTTTCGTCGATGGTGACAAGCGCAATTATACAGAAGTATATGAGAAGTTGTTGCCCATCATCCGACCTGGTGGCTATATCCTCGCTGACAACACACTATGGGATTGGCACGTCATCGACCCTGCCTATGACCACGACCAACAAACGATTGGTATCCGCCGTTTCAATGACTTTATTGCTAAAGACGACCGAATCGAAAAGGTTATTCTCCCATTACGCGATGGGTTAACGCTGATTAGGAAGAAATAAAAGCTACACATAGCTGGCCCCTCCCCCTGCCCCTCCCCCATAGGGAGGGGAGTAATCACCGCAAAGGGATAACTTTAACGATTTTATAATCCATTCGTTGCGTTCGTTCTTATAACCGATAGCAATGTGGTTAGCCCTCAACACCACTGGTGCTTACCATCCGCACCACACGTGCGGGGCGTTCGCACAACATGTGCGGAGCCTCAACACCAAACATTAAAAGCCCAACTTCCATCCCCAAACATCCGCATCTCATCACCAACCAACATCCAACAACTATCACTCACAATCACATTTCATCACCAACCAACACCCAACAACTATCACCCACTATCACATTTCATCACCACCAAACACCCAACAACTATCACCCACAATCACATTTCATCACCACCAAACACCCAACAACTATCACCCACAATCACATTTCATCACCAACCAACACCCATTATCCAACACCCAACACCTAACAGCCTGCATAAAAGTTTGTGGGTTTTTCAAACTTTCAGTACCTTTGCAGTATAAAACAATAAATAGATAAGACTATGCAAGAGACAAGACAAAACCGCATATCACGTCTCCTTCAAAAGGAGTTAGCAAGTATTTTCCAGACACAGACACGTATGATGCATGGTGTTTTGGTTAGTGTAACACGTGTAAAGGTAAGTCCAGACCTCAGTATCTGTACCGCCTACCTCAGTATCTTCCCATCTGAAAAGGGAGAAGAAATACTGAAAAATATCAATGCTAATGAGAAGACTATCCGCTACGACTTAGGTCAGCGCGTGCATAATCAGCTGCGTATCATCCCCGAACTTCGCTTCTTCATTGACGACTCCCTCGACTACTTGGAGCGCATTGATGAGTTACTAAAGAAGTAGGAGGTGGGTGATGGGTGTTGAATGTTGGGTGTTGATGAATTGTTGATAAGTATTAAGAGGTTGGTGTTAACGATTAGTAGATAGGTACCAAAGCCTATTAAGAAACCCACCATCCCCATTTATCAATTCATCAACACCCATCATTCAACACCTAACACCCAACCCATCATCACCCAACATTCAACACCCAACACCCTTTCTCCCCAACATTCAACACCCAACACCCAACACCCATCATGAACTTCCCTTTTTACATTGCCCGCCGTTACCTCTTCTCAAAGAAGAGTACACATGCTATTAACGTTATCAGCCTCATCTCCGTACTCGGTGTGTCTGTGGCAACAATGGCATTGGTCGTTGTATTGAGCGGATTTAATGGATTTTCAGACCTTGTAGCGTCCTTTTTTACCAACTTCGATCCACAAATAAAGATTGAAGCAGCAAAGGGTAAGGCTATGTCGGCTAACGACCCTTTACTTTTAAAGGTTAAAAAACTACCTTCTGTAGAGGTGGCTACAGAATGTGTAGAGGACCAAGCTTTGGCTATTTATCACGACAAACAAGCCATGGTGAACGTGAAGGGTGTGGAGGATAACTTTGACTCGTTGACACATATCAGTAATATTCTCTACGGAGATGGTGACTTTAGACTTCATACAGCCAATCTGCAATATGGTGTTCTCGGTATTAGATTGGCACAAGACCTTGGTACTGGGGTTGCATGGCCAGACTACTTACACATCTATGCGCCCCAGCGTGAAGGACAATATGATGCTTCTGACCCAACAAATGCCTTTGTAAAAGACTCATTGATATCGCCAGGAGCACTTTTCCAAGTGAAGCAGCTGAAGTATGACAAGGGGTATATTATCACCTCCCTCGAGTTCGCACGTCGTATCTTCAACCGACAAGGAGAGATTACCTCACTTGAATTACGCATGAAACCAGGTGTCGACATTGACAAGGCAAAGGATGAAATACAAACCCTTCTCGGTGAGAAATATAAGGTGTTAGACCGCTATGAACAGCAAGCTGACACGTTTAATATCATGCGTATAGAGAAACTCTTTGCCTACATCTTCCTCACGTTTATCCTCATGGTGGCATGCTTTAACATCATTGGTTCGCTCTCTATGCTCATCATTGACAAGAAGAATGACGTCATTACCTTGCGTAACCTCGGTGCTACAGATAGTCAGATACGTCGTATCTTCCTCTTTGAAGGTAGAATGATTTCCGCTGCTGGTGCTGTCATTGGTATTGCACTCGGCTTATTACTTTGCTGGTTACAGCAGACTTACGGTCTTGTACAGCTTGGTGATCAAGCTGGAAACTTTGTTGTCAATGCCTATCCTATTAGCGTTCACCCCGAAGATATCATCACAATCTTCCTCACAGTTATCCTTGTTGGTTGGCTTTCTGTGTGGTATCCCGTACGTTATATGAGTCGTAAACTGACGAGGGATTAAGCTATCCCTCGCCTATCGACTAACAACTATAAACCTAAACAATATGACTGAAAACCTAAACGACAAAATTATCATCTATCAAAGTGAAGATGGTAAGACCCAACTTGATGTGAAGTTGGAAGGAGAAACGGTATGGCTTACGCACTCTGTTCTTAAGCAATATCTTGTCAAAGGCTATGCTATCAATGAGAACATTCGCAAACATCAGATTGCAGAACTGCGCCAACTCATACAAGTATTAGGCAGAGCCATCCAGCAACAACCAGCAAAGACGACGGACGAAAGCAATGCGCTCTTTGATGTTGTAGTGGACTACACCTACGCACTCGACACACTCGATAACTATGATTACCAGCGATTACATATCGCCAAGACTACCAAAGATGAACCTTTCCACGCCACATACGAGAATGCTATGCACGAGATAGATGTTCTTCGACAGAAGTTTGGTGGTTCTGTACTCTTTGCTAATGAGAAGGATGAGTCCTTCAAAAGTTCTATCGGACAAATCTATTAGGCTCCATTGACATATCATAATTATCCTTATCGTTTAGCTTTTTACTTGAAGTCTTTTACATTTATATAAGCAATAAATCTATGAGCTATTAAGATATTTCTCATCTATTAAATAACAACTATAAACCTAAACAAATGAAGCAGAACTCCCACGAGAGAATAACGTGCATTTTCTGCACGTTAATGGTGTTAAAAAGCCTGTTCCATTTTATACTCTTGATGTTATTATATCCATTGGTTACCGTGTACATAGCCACAGAGGGGTACGTTTCCGCCAATGGGCAAACTCTGTTCTTAAGCAATATCTTGTCAAAGGCTATGCTATCAACGAGAACATTCGCAAACATCAGATTGCAGAACTGCGCCAACTCATACAAGTATTAGGCAGAGCCATCCAGCAACAACCCGCAAAGACGACGGACGAAAGCAATGCACTCTTTGATGTTGTGGTAGACTACACCTACGCACTCGACACACTTGATAACTATGATTACCAGCGATTAAATATCACCAAGACTACCAAAGAAGAACCTTTCCATGCCACATATGAGAATGCTATGCACGAGATAGATATGCTTCGACAGAAGTTTGGTGGTTCTGTACTCTTTGGTAATGAAAAGGATGAGTCCTTCAAAAGTTCTATCGGACAAATCTATCAAACCTTTGATGGCACAGAACTTTATCCGAGTGTGGAGGAGAAAGCGGCTATGCTTCTCTATCTTGTCACTAAGAACCACTCATTCAGTGATGGAAACAAGCGCATTGCAGCCACCCTCTTCCTATGGTTTATGAACAACAATGCCATCCTCTATCGTCCAGATGGCACCAAAAGAATTGCCGACAACACACTCGTTGCCCTCACCCTCATGATTGCCGAGAGCAAAACAGAGGAAAAGGATATAATGGTAAAGGTAGTGGTGAACCTTATCAACCAAGCCAATTAACCCACTTTCCAATAACAACTTATGAAACTTTTTGCATACGGAGAGGAATGTATCAAAAAATAATTCTTAACTTTGTCGTAAATATAAGAAGCAAAGTATGTCAAGAGAGGAAACAAATCAAATACGCTACATCATTGCTTTAATAGCAGAGTTTGCCAAGAAATTTAATTTTGGTCAGCGACAGGCATACAATTACCTTAAGCGTTTTAAGGGAATAGACTACTTGATGTCCTTTTACGATGTCCTACACACACAGTCCTTCGAAGATGCTATTCATGACATAACTATCATCTGTGAGAGGAATGGTGGTACACTAAAATATCAAATCCAAACTAATAAAACCACAGAACTGACCAACGAACAGATTGATATGATGAAAGAGGATATATGTGCAGAACTTATAGTCCTATTGATGAAAGGCAGACATTATACTATGTCTGAAACTATTGATATGCTCTATAACTCTGACACTTACAACCGTATTCAGGACCAGTCTACAGGATTATATTATCAAAGTCCTGGCTACTCATACGCTTTTCTACAACAGGAATTTTTGACGGGTGATTATCGAAGGTGATAAATTTAGTACTCAAAAAAATTAGTTTGTTATATAAAAAGAATGGGCATAAGTAACAAAAAAAAGGATGAAAAAATGGATATAATTAAAATTACATCACCACAAGCAGTAGGAAGCGTGAAGTTGAAAGTAACAGGCAGACCTAAACTAATTTTGGTCAATGGGCATTGGAATAGATTGTTGAACCTTGTTAACATGTCACCAGGAAAGAATCAGCGTGAATATTGGGATTATTTCCTTAGCTACATGGGTGCATTTGATGCCTTTATTGAAACAGCTCAAGCATATTTTGGAGATAAAAACTACCAAGGTAAGCCTTTCTATGCTGATGGAAGCTCTCTTTTGGGTGGTGATCAGAGCGGAAATGACAGGAAAATAAAAGGATATCAATATGCAATGCAAAATATTGCAGAAATAACAAAAGGAGTGGGAAACGAAAAGATTTATTTTATTTCTCATAGTGAGGGGGCTGCATATGCTGCAGGCATGGCAAAGGCACTTATAGAGAAAGGTTACAAAGTTGGTGAGTCTGTCATGTTATCTGCAGATGAAGGTGACGAGTTTACTGTTGAAGGAAACTATCCCTGCTATCAGATAACTGCAGGATATATTGAAGAAGAAGAATATCTACTTTCCTATATAAGCCCAATTCACCCATCTACAATCAAAAAACCTAAACGAAAGTTTCACATAGATCCCATTGTAGGCGATCACAGAATACAGGGGGTAAACAGATATGGATTGTATATTAGCTTTAACACAAAGTTTGAAACAGTACATGGATCTACTATCAATGTTCAAATATTTAATATCCTTAAGAGGCTTAAACGATTAAAAGTAATCCCTCGAAAACTAAAAGGGAAAACAGAATACATAATCGCTGGTGGAAATATTATCTGGCATAAGATAGACAATACTGTTGTAGTTAATAAAAACATAGACATATATTAAAAATGGAAAAGGAAAAAAAAACAAAAAAAAGGAAGAGAATTATCCTTCAGATTGTAATGTGGACCTGTATTCTCATCTCTGTGGGCACTTGCACACGTTATATTCTGTGGGTTTTGCCGCGTAGACCTAAACCTAATAACCAGCCAAAGTATTCATCAAAAGAAGAATCTTATTTCAAGGAGTTGGAGAAAAGGAATAATTGGAAGAATCCAGATAGATACATCTATAATATAAATGGAAAAGGAGAACCTTTGCCCAATGATTCTGTTTTTCTTAACAAAGATTATACATATTCCCTTGGTATAAAAATAGAAGACTCTACAACATTCTTTTCCTTACCCACTAAAATAGAAGACACTATAGCCTTATATTTATATAATCATGTGGTTGAAAGAACACCAGAATTGCAGAAAATAAAAATAATATTCAATTATGAAGAAGATTTAGATGAACGGGCAAGCATAGGACATTCTCGCAAAAGTGAATATGCAGTTCGTGGAAAAAGGCTTGTAAAATTAAAACACGATATGGAGTGAAATCATCAGCTAACAAAGAAACATATACATATTCCAAAAGTTCCATGCTGAAAAACTCGTTTTATATGGCATAAGATTGACAACACATTTGTAGTTAATAAGAACATAGATATATATTAAGTATGGAAA
>QWCT01001156.1_pt1 | contig 14269 bp, 15 predicted proteins | sample 1972681 | NCBI WGS metagenome assembly QWCT01 (sample SAMN09866701, study PRJNA288562) | Human oral metagenome isolate pre3_saliva, whole genome shotgun sequencing... | isolation source: mouth | host: Homo sapiens | place: USA: California | reverse complement strand
TAATTCTGACCTTAGTTTAGCATTGATTTTATTATAATATTGATTGATACTTTTGATTGGTCTGCCATTGTATAATAACGGTCTGATTCCAATATTATTATATATTGATACAATATTATTTAATCCAGGGTCTATTGAGAAATACTTTGAATTATCTTTCTTTAATTTAGATTCTTCAACTTCATAAATTTTGAAACATTTAATTAAATCTTTATTTTTATCGTAAACAAATTTTACCATCTTTACATTAGGTTTAGTTGATTGCATCTTTAAATTATAAATTCTTTTACATAAAGTATAAGTATAAAGTTGCTTATCTTCATCAAACTCAATTTGTTTTGAAATTGTAATTTTTGGAAAAGTAATAACATTGTAACCATTTTTATCTTTATATCTAGGTATTCTTTTATTTTTATTTGACTTATTGTTAAAGAAACCGATAAATTGTCGGCTTACTTGCATTAAAACTTCTCCAGCCAAATGTGACTGCAGTGCATAATAATCAGGATTATGATTTTTAGTGAAAATTGGTCGTTGTGACTGCCAAGTCCTATATGATTTAGTCTCAAAATAATATTTCCTAACATCATAAAGACTTGCATTGTAAAGATTTTTACTTAAATGACACAATTCTTTAATTAAATCAAATCGTTCATCAGTTGAATAGATAATTTCTTTTTCAGTTAAGTCCATAGGCTCACCTCCTTTTTCTTGGATTTTGTGATTTTGTATTATGTTTTACACACATTATATAAAACTATAACATCTTCGAGATAAGAATTAAAAATATTTGTCCCAGTTTGTTCTTGAAAATCTTCTACAACTTTATATAAATTATAATTATTTTTAATTTCAGGGTTTAATAGTTTTAAATTTTCCTCATTGGGTAAAACTTCACTTGTTAATAAATAATTGTAAGTAATTAAATTATTTAGTTTTTTAGAAATTTTTAAAGACTCATATTTAATATAATGTTTTAAACCTTCAATAAGAACAAAGTACCCAAATTCAAAAAATAAAATAATTAAAATTGAATAAAAGAATGTTTTATCTTCACTTAGAGATTTTTCTTTTAAAGACAAAAACAAGAAATCAGTAAAGAAGGCAATAAAAACATAATCTAAAATTCTATGTTTAATTTTAGGTAGTTTATATTTAAATATATTACCTTCATTAATTGAGTCTATATAACCTTTTAAATCAACTATGAACTCGAAATTTTCCTTAATTTCTTTAATTCTATTATTTTTGTTTAACATGGGCATAGGATAATCTCTACTTTATTTCCAAATCTATCAATTTTAATTTCTTCTACTTCATCTTTATCAACAAGTTCATAGAGTTTTTCAATAGGGTAAATTTCCATAAAAGGTTCAAATTCTTTTACTGTTTTATATTCCTGCAATTCTGGATGAAATGAAACTCCTGATTCGTTATCCCATTTAAATCCGTTTTCAGTTTTAATCAAAAATTGTTCTACCATGTTTTTATTCTCCTTTACGCCAAAATACGGCTTACTTTTTTAGCAATTTTTTTACGAGTTGATTTTTTAGTTTTCGCAAAAATAAACAACAAAACTAATCCACCTAATAGAATATATTTATTTTGAATTAGGTTAGCAATTGAGAAATCGTTATGGAAAAGTCCAAGTAAGATTACTCCTAAATTAAACAAAATAATATAATATGAGAATTTTTTTTGCAATTTATAGATAGCAAAAGAACCCAATAGAGATAGTGCAAGATTCATAATATAATTACCTTCTTCTTTTTACTTTATGTATTTATTATACATCATTATTTTTTATTTGTCAATCAAAAAATTAATTTTTGTAATATTTGATAATATCTTTTTTAACTCTATCAATAAAACCTTGAGGTCTTTCTTTTAAACGATAAAAATAGAAAGATTCAGGTGCTGAACCAATAACAAATGTAATTTTATTTTCAGTAATTAAATTTGAAATAAATTCATTAAAATAATTAAGATATTTATCATCATTAAAAGGAGTGATTAGCTCAATAATTTCCAATTTACCATTTATTTTTGCTACATATCCTGCAAAATCAAACAGCTTTCTATCGTCATAAGTTAAAAAGTTTTCATCTTTAATATTTGGATATTTAAATTCATAATTTCCTACAGGTAATTTTGGAACTGTAATATATTCGCAACTATCAGATTTTCCACCTGAAAAAGTAGAGAAAATATCTTTATCAGTTAAAACTTCATAAGATTTACTTTTAGACTTTAAATCTTCCACATAGCTAATAAAGTTATTCCATTTTTCTTCTTCTCTTTGTTTCTTTAATTCTTCTTGTTTCTTTTTTTCTTTTTCTTCTTCTTCGAGCATCTTAATTGTTTTAAAAGGTACAGGAGTTTGCAATTCCTCTGAATAAAGGAATTTATAAGGATTCAATGTAAAAGGCTTAAATTCTTTTTTCTTGTTTGGTTTTTTTAATGAAACTTTAAATAAAAATGAATCTTGAATATTATCTGTTTCAATTTTGATTATTTTAAAATCCTCTCCATATAAAACAATATTATCTGAAAAATTCATAATGGATGTATTTTTCATTAGATCTAAAGTTTCTTTTACATTTAGCTTAAATTCTTCTTTATAATAAATTGAAGTGATTAAATCTTCCGAATCAATGAGTTCCATTAATAAATCGTAAGTTTCCATTTTGGTTTACCTCTTTATTTTTCTTTATATTTTAATTATATAATATTATTTTTCATTTGTCAATGCTAAAAATAAAAAAAAGAACTATAAAATAGTTCTTACTTTATGTTAATTCAATGGAGATAAATCAATAGCAACAAATTTTCTAATGTCTTCAGAAGTAAGTTTACGTAGTTGAGGTTTTGGTTCAGGTTTAAGTTTGGCAACTTTAGAAGTTACAGAACTCTCAGTAAAAGTTCTTGTGTATTCAGCAACAATTTGTCCTTTTTCAGCATTTTGTTCAATAGTATTAAATGTTCCATCTTCATTTACAGATTTAATAATAATAGTATGACCATAATATGAATCAGTATAATTTGCACCTGGTCTCAAATTTACAATATCACCTGCTTGCAATTCTGATAGTTTAGGGTCAAGATTAACATTAAAACCTTCTGATGTTAGTTTGTCATAATATTCATGTCCAATCCAACCAGCACGGCCAGAGCCACCCCAAATACCTTTACTTCCCATAGCTTGAAGATAATAATTAATTAAATCCCAACATTGTCCACCAAATGCTCCATCAACATCAACTTGTGTACCATAACGTTCTTCAATTTTTGTTAGATAACTTGTATCAGTTTCATGTGCAGATACAAAGAATGGGAACATAAGTCCAAGAGAAAGTGTAGCAGTTGCAATGAATTTTGTAAATAGTTTACTCATATAAACCTCGCTTTTTTATTTTTATTTACTTTCTAATTATATAAAAATATTTTGTACTTGTCAACACTTAAATTCAAAAAAAATTTTTTATTTGTATTGACAAACAAAAAATAAAAGTATATAATATAAATATATAAAAAAGAAAGGTAGTTTTATCAAATAGAACTATAAAGAAGATAAATGAATACAGAATATATAAATAATGAATTATTGAAATATTTCCTTTTTAATCTTAGCTATGATTTAAAAAGAGATTTAAATGTAAGTCCAGAATCAATTAAGGAAAAATTAGAACCAATTAAACATTATACAGAAGAAGATTTAAGTAATGTTTATGATGTTTATGAATTTCTTGATACATTGGATAGTTTAGATGATTTTATTAAATCTAATTATGATGAAAATTCTTTAAATAATAGTATTCTAAAAGATTATTTCACTAATATTTATAAAGAATCTTATCAAACAGAAGAAACACATAAAACAAATGTAAATAAACAATTATTGAAAAATAAAGCTCTTCTTATTTTACAATCATTATATATTAAATCAGAAAATAAATCTCTACAAAAGAAAGTTTCAATTAAAGCATTTGAAGATTTCATTGAAGATGAAGATCCTGGTTTAATGAAAGATTTGAAAGATGCTAATGTCGTTAAGATCTCAAATAATGGTAATACAAATTTAACAGTTACTAATTTTAATAAAAAATATTCGTTGTCTTCAGATATTACTGTAGTTGTTTCAAAAAGTGATTTAGAATTACTAAGACGAGTATTAACAATTTTTCCAAACATTGACATTAAATTTGGTTGTAATTATATTGTTGACATCAACATTTTCAAGAATGAAGAAATTGAAATTGATTATAAAATTTATTACCGTGTAATTTTTGAAGATTAATAATCAACATTACTTTTATAATTTAACAAGTACAGGAGAGTAATATAATTACTCTCTTTTTGTTTTTCAAAATTTAAGGTTTTCTTTTATCATTATATTATATGTAACATTTACATCTGTAGTTAATTTCTTTCCTTTTTTTGTCTATTGCTTAATGAAAATCAAATCTCTTGACTTTTTATGAATAATTTAGTATAATAATAAATGTAAGGTAAATGAAATCCTTACTAGAATGTTTATTTAAAGTAAAATAGAAAGAGGTGGATTTATGTTTAATCTAGAAATTTTCAAGAGTAAAGATAGTCTACTACTTGAAAAAGAAAAACCAGAAATAGTACGTAGAGTAGCGATTTGGCTAGTCTAAATTTTTTAAAACAAAGGTCAAAAATGGTCAATGTTAGTAATTATAAATAATTAAATAAAAAGAGGTAAAAAATATGAATAACAATTTTAATAACTTTAATAATATGGATGATTTATTTAATCAATTGATGGGTGGTATGCGTGGCTATAGCTCTGAAAACCGTCGATACTTGATTAATGGACGTGAAGTCACTCCAGAGGAATTTGCTCATTATCGTGCAACTGGTCAATTACCAGGTAATGCAGAAACTGATGGACAAATACAACAAAAGTCTTCAGGTATGAAACGAGATGGTGTTCTTGCTAAATTAGGTCGAAACTTAACATCAGAAGCACGTGAAGGTAAATTGGACTCAGTTATTGGACGTAATAAAGAAATTCAAGAAACTTCTGAAATCCTCTCTCGTCGCACAAAGAACAATCCAGTTCTTGTTGGGGATGCAGGTGTTGGTAAAACAGCCGTTGTCGAAGGTCTAGCACAAGCTATTGTAAATGGAGATGTCCCAGCTGCAATCAAGAATAAGGAAATCATTTCCATTGATATTTCAGGTCTTGAAGCTGGTACTCAATACCGTGGTAGCTTTGAAGAAAATATTCAGAACTTAGTAAATGAAGTAAAAGAAGCAGGAAATATTATCCTCTTCTTTGATGAAATTCACCAAATTCTCGGAGCTGGTTCTACTGGTGGTGATAGTGGATCTAAGGGACTTGCAGATATTCTCAAACCTGCCCTTTCACGTGGAGAATTGACTGTGATTGGAGCAACAACTCAAGACGAATACCGTAATACTATCTTAAAAAATGCAGCTCTTGCTCGCCGTTTCAACGAAGTCAAGGTTAATGCTCCTTCGGCAGAGGATACATTTAAAATTCTTCAAGGGATTCGAGAACTCTATCAACAACATCACAATGTCATCTTGCCAGATGAAGTCTTGAAAGCAGCAGTTGATTATTCTGTTCAGTATATTCCACAACGTAGTTTACCAGATAAGGCAATTGACCTTGTGGATGTAACAGCAGCTCATTTATCAGCTCAACATCCAGTAACAGATGTTCATGCTGTTGAGCGTGAAATTGAGGAAGAAAAAGAAAAGCAAGAAAAAGCAGTTGAGGCAGAAGATTTTGAAGCAGCTTTAAACTATAAAACACACATTGAAGAATTGGAAAAGAAAATCGAAACCCATACAGAAGATATGAAGGTTATTGCAACTGTCAATGATGTTGCCGAATCTGTAGAACGAATAACAGGAATCCCTGTATCACAAATGGGAGTTTCTGATATTGAACGTTTGAAAGATATGGCTCACCGATTGAAGAACAAGGTTATCGGTCAGAATAAGGCAGTAGAAGCAGTATCTCGTGCCATTAGGCGTAACCGTGCTGGTTTTGATGAAGGTAATCGACCAATCGGTAGTTTCCTCTTTGTAGGTCCAACTGGGGTTGGTAAGACAGAACTTGCTAAACAATTAACACTAGATATGTTTGGAACTAAGGAAGCAATCATCCGTTTGGATATGTCTGAATACAGTGACCGTACTGCTGTTTCTAAGTTGATTGGTACAACAGCAGGGTATGTTGGTTATGATGATAATAGCAATACCTTGACAGAACGTGTGCGCCGCAACCCTTATTCTATCATTCTCTTGGATGAGATTGAAAAAGCAGATCCTCAAGTCATTACTCTTCTCCTCCAAGTTTTGGATGATGGTCGTTTGACTGATGGTCAAGGAAACACTGTAAATTTCAAAAACACTGTGATTATTGCAACATCAAATGCTGGATTTGGTTATGAAGCCGACTTGACAGAAGATGCGGACAAACCTGAATTGATGGGCCGTTTGAAACAATTCTTCCGTCCAGAGTTCCTCAACCGCTTTAATGCAGTTATTGAATTTTCACACTTGAATAAGGAAGACCTTTCTAAGATTGTTGACTTGATGTTAGCTGAAGTTAATCAAACCTTGGCAAAGAAAGACATTGATTTGGAAATCAGCCAAGCAGCTAAGGATTACATCACAGAAGAAGGCTATGATGAAGTAATGGGTGTCCGTCCTCTTCGCCGTGTTATTGAACAAGAAATTCGGGATAAGGTAACAGATTTCCACTTGGATAACCTAGATGCTAAACATCTGGAAGCTGATATGGAAGATGGCACTCTGGTCATTCGTGAGAAAGAATAATATTCTTTGAAAACCCAATTCAAACTTTGTCAACATCACATTAATTATAAGAGGTAGTAATTAAACTACCTCTTATTTTTATAGTTTAAAAAATTTTAATCTCTATTTTTCATAGATACAAATTTCAACCATAATACGTACTATCTATTAACTATTAAAAACACCATTTTTCTAATTTATGTATAATTTATCATAAATACAGATTTTAACGTTTACGTGCAATCTACAGTTATTTAAAAATTGAAATAAAAATAACCTTATGGTAAAATATAAATGATATAAATTTTAAAAAGGAGAACTATCTTTTATGGAACAAACATTTTTTATTGTAAAACCAGATGCTATGCAACATAATAAATTAGGAGAAATTATTAGTATTATTGAAAAGAATAATTTTAAGATAGTTGACCTTAAAATGATTAAAGCAAATGAAGATATATTAAAACTTCATTATAAAGAATTAGTAAATAAAGACTTCTTCCCTAAATTAGTTTCATTTATGACAGAAGTACCTGTTGTTGTAGGTATTTTAGAAAAAGAAAATGCAGTAACAGAATGGAGAAAACTAATTGGTGTAACTAATTCTTTAGAAGCAGAAAAAGGAACTATAAGAAACTTATTTGGAACAGATAAAACAAGAAATGCAGTACATGGTTCTGCAAGTATAGAAGAAGCAAAAAATGAAATTAAAATTTGGTTAAATAAATAAAAAAGAACTCAATTAAGAGTTCTTTTTTTAAGGTTTATAAATTTCAATTTCGTTGTTGTTAATCCTTAATCTCCAAGTGGGAAAATAACCTTTATATTTTTTAATCCTCCCATTAACAATTTCATTATTATTAACTACAGCAAAAACCTTATCCCCTTCCCTTTGTTTATTGATAGCGCCATAATATTTATCTTCTTTAGACACGGTACCAGTATTAATAAAGTTTTTAGCAGAATCGTAAGACTGGAAAAATCTAACATCTAAAGTTGTTAAATATTTAGTTTCATTTGTATTATAAACAGCAAAAAGAATAGATGCTATAATTGTTGTAAAAACTAAAATAAAGAAATTAGCTGAATATTGTTTATTCATTTTTTACCAGCTTTCTTCTCTAAAGATTCAACGAAATTTTTTGCATTATCAAAACCTGCTTTATTTACTTTTTCTTTAAGATCTTTTTGATTTTCTAAACGCGCAATATAAGCTGTTTTTACTAAATCATTTTTTGATAAAATTTTCCCTATAAATTTTTCAATGAAACTCATTTAATATATCCTTTCTTTTAATAAAATGGAAATTTCTACCTATATTTCAAGGTGGAAATTTTTTATGATTTTGGAATAGTTGAAGTGATTACTTGTGGAGGTGTTTGGTCTAAAGGAACATGAGTTTCTTTAACAACTTTTTCATAGTCGGCACCTTCATCTAATTCTTCATGAATATTTGCAGTTTTATTTTCTTCAATATCATTTGAATTTCTTAAATAAATAGCTTCAACTTCTTCTGTTTCAGTAATATTTTCTTCTTGTTGAATTTCTGTTTCTTGAGGTTTTACTTCTTCAACAGGTTTCTTTAAATCAACAGACATATTATTAAGAGGAACATTATTTTGTAATTCATCATTAACAATTACAGGTCTTCTAGGAATAATAATTGCTGCAAAGATATAGAAAAGAATAAAGTCAATAGACAAGAAAATAAGACCAAAAACAAAAGCTAATCTTACTAATGTAGGGTCAACATCAAAGTATTCAGCAATACCGCCTAATACACCGTCAACTAAAACATTATCTCTAGATTTGAAAATTTTTCTATTCATAATTTTGTTAAATCTCCTTTTTTCTTAAAATATCAATTGATTTTTTTAATTTACTTAAAATATCTTTAGTAATTGTGTGATTTTGAATTTCATCTTTAAATCTTTCAATATCTAAAACTTCATTTAATATAGACCTATAAACACCATAATCAAAATAAATAATATGTTTATTGTAGTTTATTTGTAAAAATGGAATATTAGATATCTTAAATGTAATAAAATTCTTATCAGGTACAATTTCAAGAGGTTTAACTTCTAACCTATAGCCATAATTTTGAAATTGAATATCTCCTAAATTTAATTCTGATAATTCTGTTTCAATTAAGGACCTTTTACTTAGTTTATTTAACTCCCAAGATAAATCATTATTTTTAACAATAAAATTATGAATAAAATTAAGGTACATATCTAAATAATTTCTTTCAATTAAATTCTTTTGGTTAGATAAATTACCTAATAATGAAATTAAAGCATAAATTGTAGGACTTAATAATTTAGCTTTTAATTCATTATTTGAGTATAGAACCTCATATAATCCATATTGAGTTGAAAATGTTTTACTAAAATTAGGTGTATATTCATCAACTGAGAATGGAACTGGAGGACAGAAATGACGACCAAAATTCTCTTCAAAAATTAAATTCCTATTATCTGTATTTACTTTTAAATCATCAGTATCAGTTGAAATATTTACATAAGTATTTGTTGCTTTCATCTCAATACGGAAAACTTCATTTTTAAATTTATTAATATCTTCTTTATATTTATCTAATTCATTTACTAAATAATTATAGAAATGAGTTGTTTCATCTGTAGTCATAAATCTATCTCTAATTGAAATTTCTTTATTCCCTAAACTATCTACATTTAAACTAATTACTAAATTATTTTTTCCTGTATGAATATAAATTAAAAATCTTTGAGCCCTGAATTTAGGTTTCTGAGGTATTACATGAATATTTTTATGTCCGATACCAATTAAATAAAATAATTCATCTATAAAATCTTTATCATTTTTATCATTCCATTTATTTATGTATTTTTCAAGTAGTATCAATTTTATACCTCCATAAATAATAAACAATATTTAATATATTTATTTTTATTTTCTTCTAATGATTTTTTAGCTTTAGGTAACAATTCATTATAAAAAATATCTTTATTTTCTAAAACATTAGATAATTCTTCTTGAACTTTTTTATTCATAACTGATAAATAGTAAGAATCTTGAGATTTATCACTTAATTCTAATTCAACTTTACCTAATAATTGCATTAAATGAAAATTATAAATTAAACTAAAATAAGTAAACCCTTCTTCATTATAAAGACTATGTAAGGAATCTAAGTATTTATTATAATCTTCTTTATTTTCAATGTTTAATAAAATGTCATTCCATGAAATTTCTTTCTTTTCACTATATTCTCTTTTCGGGTATAATTCCACTTTTTTATTTAAAAATTCTTCAAATTCCATTTTTATTCTCCGTTTATTTTTTATTACATTTTAATTTTAACAAAATTTTTTATTTATTTCAACTAAAAAAAATAAGGTTTTTTAACCTTATTTTTATTTTAATCCTTTTAATAATTCTTTTTTCAATTTATCAGTTGTATCTTCTTTTGGATAAAAAATTTCAGATAATTGTTTATATGAACTTTCACTTAAATCACTAAGAAATACTTTTCCAATTTTATGTCTATGAATAATTGAACTAATATAATTATTTGGTCTTCCACAATCAAGAGACAATTTCATCATACTTTTTCCAGTTGAATTAATAATATTTTCAAAATTTTCTAGTAGTTTTTCTTGATTTACTGATTTAACTGCTTTAACAAATTTATTAATTTTCAGAATCAATTGATAATCAGTTAATGTGTAACTTTCTTTGTTTACAATTTTAGATGCTTTAATAACTTCATTATTAGTAAGGTTTCCAATATTAAACAAAATAGATCGTTTATTTAGAAGAGGTCGTTCTTTCAAATAATTTTCTTTAAAATATTTAATTTCATCTTCTGAAACTTCAATTTCATCTTTTAATTCTTTATTATTATTAAATTTAAAATCTTCTGTCAATTTAATTAAATTTTCCAAACTCAAATTATTTTCTAGAGATCTTCCTTTTCGATAATTAGAAATTGTAGAAGGGTCTAATTTTAATAGTGTTCCTACTTGGCTAAGACTTTTATTGTTAATTACAGCATGAGCTGCTTCGAGACTGACTGTTTTCATATTATTTTCCATTTTCTTTCTTTTTTTTATAATCTTTTTCAATTCTTATTTATTATAACACGTTTTGTTTGAATTGTCAAGTATTTTTATAAAAAAAATTTTAATTTTTTTGTATGCTTTGGACAGGATTTGAACCTGTGACCCTTCGTTTCGTAGACGAATATTCTATCCACTGAACTACCAAAGCAATGGTTTTAATTTTGTACCCGCGGTGTTCACCAAAAACCCTAAAAGAAACTCCTTATTATAATCGTACAATAACTATAATAGATCCTAGTTCAAATTTATTTTAAAGGTAGTTTTAGAATAATTTAAATATTATATTCCGCGGTGTGCACTACCAACCCTAATCGGGAAAACAGGATTTGAACCTGCGACCCCCTGGTCCCAAACCAGGTGCTCTGCCAAGCTGAGCTATTTCCCGTTCTTTTATAATTGCAACTAGAAAAATTCCATTTTAATAAAACAGATATTTCTACATAACCCCAAATTAATTTGTTACAATTATAAGAAGCAAGAACCTATATAAAACAGACACTCGCCTTACATATTAATGGTCTGAGTAGGAATCGAACCTACGACCCACGGATTAAAAGTCCGCTGCTCTGCCAACTGAGCTATCAGACCATTATAAGTACAAAAGGGTAAAAGTATAAAGAAAGTTGAAAGAAGGTAAACTTTTGTACTTATAATTTTTTTAATATTCTTTATTTAAAAGAACATCCTAATCTCTTTCTTCAAAATAACCATTTATTAATGGTAATAATTTAATGCAGATTTGAACTGCTAACAATTTAATGTTTCTACCAATTAGATATTAAATTAGGGTGAATAGTGGGACTCGAACCCACACGTGTCAGATTCACAGTCTGATATGTTAACCTTTTCATCATATTCACCAAAAACAGGCCTAGTAGGAATCGAACCCACATCTAAAGTTTTGGAGACTCTCATTCTTCCATTGAACTATAGACCTATTTACTTGATTGAGATGGGTGGATTCGAACCACCGCGTCTAGAGTTCAAAGCCCTATGCCTTACCACTTGGCTACATCTCAATAAACAGGAAACAAAAAATTGATACTGAATACTTTATCACCAATAATTGCTGTAAGTTTCCTTAATGCTCCGAACAGGACTCGAACCTGTGACCCTTTGATTACAAATCAAATGTTCTTCCAACTGAACTACCAGAGCTAATTTACAGAGAACAATAATTAATTAACAGTCCTAAATGTTAGTAAATAAAGAATTGCTGTAAGTTCTCTATTGCGGAGATGGGACTCGAACCCATGACCTTCAGCTTATGAGACTGACGAGCTAACCATCTGCTACTACTCCGCACTAATTCAAAAAATATATAAACAGGGAACATAAATAAGTTTGTAGTCAAGCTACTTTATTGAAATAGAAATATTGTAAATTGATAAATATTTGCTGTTTGTTCCCTTATATTAAATGACCCGGGAGGGATTTGAACCCACGACCGTACGCTTAGAAGGCGTATGCTCTATCCAGCTGAGCTACCGGGCCTTAAAAACATAAAAGTAGATTTGTAATCTAATTAAATTCTACAACTTATCCTTTGTAATTTTAAGATTGTTTCGATTGATCTAAAAGAAAAGAAGAGAAAACCTTTATGTTTAATAGTTACTAAAAATCATAATAAATAATAAAAATTAGATATTAATGAAAATTAGATTTTGAATAAACACATTATAAAAATATGTAATATTCAGCGTAACTACATACGCTTCTACTTATCCAGTTTTGGTATGAATCCTCATTTTTCTGAATAACTACTTTTTAAAATAATAATTTTTTTACCATTAGTCTTGACGAGGTCTATGATTCTAATGTTTATAATTAAATTATTATTCAATACGGAGAGCGGGACTTGAACCCGCACGAAGATTAGTTCGCAGGATTTTAAGTCCTGTGTGTCTGCCAATTCCACCATCCCCGCAAATGAGAGTTATTCACCCTCTAAAAATATATAAAGAAAAACAAAGAAAAATTACCAAAGAAAAATTAAAGGAGAGTTATAAAAAATTATAGTTTATAAAAATCTTAAAGGAATTTTTAGTGATAATTTAACTTTTGATAGTTTATCGTCATATCAAGGACAAGTTTTATTAACAATTCATATTATATCAAACCAATTTTGATTTGTCAATAACTTTTTTAATTATTAATTACGGAGAGGGTGGGATTTGAACCCACGCACGTTTTACCGCCTAACGGTTTTCAAAACCGCCCCCTTAAACCACTTGGGTACCTCTCCTTAAAAGATAATTTTTGGGTTAAGTAATTATCAAACTTACTGTAATTTTCCACGTTACAGAGAATAACTCACGGTTAACCAATCTCATAAGGTTCCGAGCATCTTGGAATTATGTTTCTTTATTCTCAGGAATCCCACCTGAAAGACCTCCTACCAAAGCCATATCTCCATCAATTATTGAGCATAATTAACCAACTTTATTACTTTTTACAAGTAGTTGACCTAGAGTTTCTTTTTTGGGATCTAAAGAAACTTAAACCTCATAACCTTAAACTATTCAAGTGTTTATCGTTCTAAACTCAAAATCTTTCACATAAATTCTTTGCGAAAATATACTCAGATTTTATCTTTAATAGTAAGGTTTAAAAAAACAAATATAATATAATTTGTTAAATACCATTTCCTTAACGAATAAGGCTTCAGGCATGGACCTTGTAGGGATCGAACCTACGACCACTCGCTTATGAGGCGAGAGCTCTAACCAACTGAGCTAAAGGTCCGAGAAGAAAGACTACGTAGCGTATATAGTCATAATGAGCACCACTCATTTCTTTAACATTTCAAGCATCCTCGTGTTACTTATATATGTGAACGTTTTAATACAAGCGTACCTTCCGAGTATAGGTGACTTGCTTACCTTGTATTATGGTTAAAAACAGGAAACAATAATTATAACTTGAGATAATATGAAATTTTACCTCTAACATCTTCATTGTAATTCAACATTTACTTCTTTAAATAATATTCTTTTTAGATAATAATTGCTGTAAGTTTCCTTAATTAAACTCCGACAACAGGACTTGAACCTGTGACCCTCTGATTAACAGTCAGATGCTCTGCCAACTGAGCTATATCGGATTAAACTTCGATAGTAGGAATCGAACCCACATTATAAATATATTTGCCTATTTATTTTCCATTTATTATTCTTGGCAATAAAAATAATAAATATAGAAACCAATATATCCTACAACGTTTAAATCAGTAGGATTTATATCGAATGCGGAGAACGGGAGTCGAACCCGTAAGAGTATTACCTCGCAGGATTTTAAGTCCTGTGCGTTTGCCAATTTCGCCATCCCCGCAGATGAGAGTTATT
>QWCT01001155.1_pt1 | contig 14282 bp, 10 predicted proteins | sample 1972681 | NCBI WGS metagenome assembly QWCT01 (sample SAMN09866701, study PRJNA288562) | Human oral metagenome isolate pre3_saliva, whole genome shotgun sequencing... | isolation source: mouth | host: Homo sapiens | place: USA: California | reverse complement strand
GATTTCCAAAAGAGCAGTCACTAATTGCTCTAACTGTTCTATCTCGTGAGAAGCCAATACACTAACTCTAAGCCGTGCTTCCTTGGTTCTTACCGCAGGGTATGTGATACCGCTTACAAAGATACATCTTTTTTGCAATTCTCGTGCTATTTCATATACTTTTCTATTGTCTCTGACCATAATAGGGAATATTGCTGATACAGAGTAGCCTGTATCAAAGCCTTCCTCTGTCAGTCGTTTGCGCAGATAATTGACATTAGTCCACAACTTTTTTCGAATTTCAGGTTGTCTCTGTATGAGTTCCAGTGCTTTCAGTGAAGATGCAGCTACCTGTGGAGTCATTGCAGCAGAGAAAACATTACTGTCAGCATAATATCTCAGATACTGAATCAGTTTTTCTGACGCGGCAACAAAACCACCGACACATCCGAAAGACTTACTGAAAGTTCCTGTAATAATATCTACTTGTCCTAAGCAATTATAATATTCGGCTGTTCCTCTGCCATTTTCTCCCATTACTCCAATACCGTGGGCATCATCCACCATAAGAAGACAATCGTGTTTCTTACATACTGCAATGTACTCTGGAAGTTTTGATAAATCTCCATTTTGAGAATAGACCCCATCAATGATGACCAATCGAGTCTGATATTTTCCCGTTTCTCGTTCAAGGATCATGTCAAGATAGTCAATGTCATTGTGTCCTATATGTTTTACATTGGTTCCAATTAAACCACTTGTGGCACTGGTATGGATATACGAATCTATGTAAGCTATGTCATTTTTTCCCAATATAGCACGAAGCAGACCAGCGTTGGCACCAAAACCTGATGAGAATAGAATGGCATCTTCTTGACCAACGAACTTTGCAATGCCTTGTTCCAACTGCTGATGGATGTCTAAATAGCCACCGATGGCTTGTGCGGCACTTGCCCCTGTGCCATATTTCAGGACGGCATTTATGCCAGCTTCTTTAGTTTCTGGTCTTTGCGACATACCAAGGTAATCATTGGAAATGTACGCGGAAACTTCACCAGCATAGCCCTCTATCTGCATCTTGGCTCCTACTCCTGTTCTTGCCATGACCCAATAACTCTTACAGCCGAACTGCTCCATTTGGTCTATGTAGCTTTGGAAATTTTGGCTCCGTTCGATTACATTCTCATTTGGAGTAATCTCGAAATCTTTTAATGAAATAATCTTTTTATTCATATAAACAATGTGTAGATAGTAAATACAGCTACAAATGTAATGAAAATATTGAGGAGATGAAAATTTTTTGAAAAAAAAACTTGTTTTTTTCTTGTTATAAACAATATGAATTTGTATATTTGCAAACAAAATGTTGAAACGTAGGAATTGTGTTGCAAAAAAATAAAACATAACAACAATCTTGAAAATAACAAAAACAAAATGACTGAATACATATCACCTAATCAAATCTTAAACAATTTGGCAAACTTGCCTCAATTAGTTTTTGAGGTAACTGATTCTTGCAATCTAAAATGTAAATATTGTGCATACGGAGAATTTTATGACGATTTTGATAAAAGAGAAAATAAAATGATGTCAACATCTGGTGCAATACGTTTAATAGAACACCTGAATCAGTATTGGAACTCGGAAAGGAATACGTCGGCAAAAAGTTTTATATACATATCTTTTTATGGAGGTGAGCCTCTGTTAAATTTCAATTTTATATATGATATTGTATACTATGTAGAAAATAAATTATGTTGTCCACGGAGGAAATTCTTGTTTTCTATGACAACCAATGCAATTCTCTTGCATAAGTATATGGACTTTTTGGTTGCACATGATTTTCATATTCTAGTTAGTCTTGACGGAAATAAAATAAATGATAGCTACAGGGTTGACCATAACGGAAAAAATAGTTTCGACCGTGTGACAAGAAATGTGGACTTAGTCCGTGAGAAGTATCCTAAATTCTTTGATAAGAATATCAACTTTAACTCCGTATTACATAATCGGAATTCAGTTGAAGATATTTATAGCTATTTTAAAACTAAATATAACAAAAAGCCCACCATCAGTGAATTAAATAATTCTGGTATCAAAACTGATAAGATACAAGAGTTTAATCAAACTTATAGAAACTCTGAAGAAAGCTTACATCAGTCTGAACATTATGAAGAAATTGAAAAGGACTTGTTTATAGATACAAGCAGTTATAAGAGCTTATTGTTGTATCTTCAGCAATATAGTGGCTTCTATTATCGTGACTATACAGATTTACTTTGCGACAGAACTCAACTAAAGTATATTCCAACAGGTACATGTTTGCCGTTTTCTAAAAAGATGTTTGTTACGGTTAATGGCAAAATTCTTCCGTGCGAGAGAATAGGACATCAGTATGGATTAGGACATCTTACTACTACAGGAATTGAATTAGACGTTGTTGAAATAGCAAGAAAGTATAACCAGTATTATACAAAGATGGAAAATCAATGTAACTATTGTAAGAATAAGCCTTCATGTATTCAGTGTCTGTTCAATATAAAGGACATAGAAAAGAGACCTATATGTTATGGTTTTATGAACGAAACGATTTTACAACAGTTCAAATTTAAACAGTATCAATTTCTACGTGAACATCCAGAAGCATATCGAAATATTATGGAAAAATTGGTAATTATATAATAAAACCTAATGTTAACATAGGATAAATAAATTATTAACAATTAAATTCTTGTTTTATGAAAATTAAACGATTTAAGCTCAATGCTCTTTCTCAAGAAGGACTTCAAGAGAAGGAGATGAATGCCATTATTGGCGGTAACAGCTGTGGTTGTGCTTGTAGCTTTGAAGGTCAAGGAGGATCTTCTACTAATGACAACGCAAGTGCAAACTATCAGAGTGGTTATGTTTCTAACACTAAGTGTAATTACGTATCCTACGATAGTGGTGAAGGATTTGGGGTTGTTGTTAGACCTAAAGCTTCTTAAATCTAAATTTGCGCCATTGTGAAGTCAGCCTAATAAAGGTGGAAGTTCACTTTGGCGCTTCCTAACCTTTTAGCTAATATGAAAATATATCATAAATTATTATTTATAATATTACTCTTACCATCTTGTAGTAATATATCTGCCCAACAAAAACAAGGTAAGGCAACACTTCCTTCACCCTTCGAGTATGGAATAAGAAATATGAAAAAAATTGGGACGAGTAAAATCCGTATTAGGTATGCTTTTCAAGCACAAAATTTGAATAATATGGATACGTGGATTGACTGTGGACAACTTCTTACAGATGGCAAACAGACTCAATATTCAAGTTATTTTCTTTCTGAAAGTAATAAAGCATTATTAAACTGGATGAAAGAGCATGCTAATGCAGGCTTTTATCCCAGTGAACTAAATCTGAGAGGCAGGATGAAGGATTATTGGACAGAATACCAGTATTCTCAAATCTTCGTTCATGGCAATGAGTTAACAGAGTGGGCTGTAATGCCTTTGGTAGAATCACAGCAATGGAGATATAAGGAATCCTACCCATCTATGAAATGGACACTTGGGAAGGATAAGAAAAATATTTGCGGATACGAATGCCAGAATGCCACATGTCATTGGCGAGGTCGCGAATATGTTGCTTGGTTTACACAACAAATACCCTTGAGGTCTGGTCCATGGAAGTTTGGAGGATTGCCTGGTCTTATTATGAAAGTGTATGATACAAAAAATCTCTACACTTGGGAGGCAGTTGGTGTGGAAAATGGAGAATTTCCTATTTTGCAATTGGATGAAAAGAAGTTCAAAGACACTACTCGTGCAAATGTTTGGAAAATGCAGCGTGATTATAACGTGAAATTTAATGAACTGTTTGGTAGATTTAATGCACAAGGTCAGCCTGTTACAAAACGTTATCCTTATAATCAACTGGAATTAGAATGAAACAGCTATTTACTTTCTTTTTATTTATATTCATCTCGAGTATATCTTCTGCGCAGACAGTTATTACGGGGCATGTTCAAGATAGTAAAGGGAAAACGATAGAATCATTCGTGATGCTATCGACGAAGAGTTCTGGAACCACAGAAAGCTATGCCGACGTAGATGCTAAGGGGCTCTATAAACTGGAGTATACAGGCGAAGCTGATTCACTTGTATTGACAGTGTCGGGTATGAATATTGGCAATGTGACTCATGTAATAGCTAATAAGTCGCAAGTAGTTGATTTTACTGTAGACTCAAAAGCATTAAGGCTGAAGGAGGTCGTCGTTAAAGCTGAAAAGATTCGCCAAGCAGGCGACACCTTGAATTATAATGTAGCTGCCTATCGTGATAATAACGACCGCGTTATTGTCGATGTTTTAAAGAAGATGCCTGGTATTGGAGTTTCTGAGGATGGCAGTATTTCCTATAATGGCAAGAAAATCAAAGAATTCTATGTAGAGAATATGGACTTGCTTCAAAGCCGTTATAGCATTGCTACCTCTAATATTTCGGCACAGGATGTGGCAACTGTACAGATAATGCAAAACCATCAGCCCGTACGATCTATGAAGGACTTAGTTCCGAGCAGTGATGTCGCTATTAATATTAAACTTCGTAAAGATGCTAAAGGAACTTTTGCGCTGACAGCAATGGTAGGCGCAGGAGGTGAAGAAGCTGGTAGAGGTGACCGCTTCTTATGGCAGAGTGAGCTTGTGGGAATGTACTTTGGCAAGAAACAGCAGAATATAACTCTTTACAAGGGAAATAATATCGGAAATGATGTTGCAAAGGAATTCCAAGAGAAGAATGGTCACGAATTGTTTTACGGTAGTATTCCTCTATCGCTAAATATGATGGCATCTCCTGGCATTCAACAAAATAGATATTTACAAAACCATACTCATGTGTTTTCAACCAATCAGATATGGAAGTTGGATAGTCTGACAGACATTACTCTGAATGCTGTCTATCATGAAGACCGCATCCGTGAATGGGGTGAGAGTGTGAGTGATTATTACATGAATCCTACGCAAAGAATGTCGATTCGTGAGTCAGCAGAAGCAATCAGCCATATACACCACCTGTCTGCTTCCGCAAGGTATCAGGCAAACAAAACGAAGAATTACTTGTTGGATAAGTTAAATCTTAATGTAGACTGGAATAGTAAGGATGGAAGTGGAACTATGGAAAGCGGGAGAGGGACACCTTTAGGCATTTATCAGCACTTAAAAAGTCCCTCATTCACCATCGAAAATACATTTCATTTTTTACATAACACAGGAAAAAAGTCATATACTTTTCATTTAGCTGCAGGCTATACTCAGAAGCCTTATATGCTATCTATAACCCCCACTTCTTTTATAAATAGAAGTCTTGCCGACTCTCTTGTACAAGATTATACTTTGAAGAACTTCAACATGAAGGCATTCACAGGACTTGGTTGGAAATGGGGTGTTTTTAAATTAGACTACAATTTCTATACTAATATCAATCTCCAACAGGTTGAATCTGAATTGAAAGGATTTGAAAATCCTAATCCTTCAAACTCATATAGGTTTAACAAATATGAAGTGGGCGTTGAACAGTATACTCAGATTGATTTGGAGAAATGGTTTTTCTCTTTGAACTTACCAGTTGCTTTGAATTTACAGAATTTGAACGACAGATTATTACAAACCAATCGAACATGGACGCATCCCTTCGTCAGTACTAAAATAGAAGTGAGATTTATCCCATCACAAAACACATGGTTTGTTCTCAACAGCAGTTACTATCATATAATTGATAATGAAGCACAGGCTGGTAAGGGAATGATAATGTATAACTATCGTATGTTTCAGCGTAGAATAGTAGAGGAAGCAAGTAGAAGCAAAACACTGTATAGTACCTTTGCCCTTTACCACAAGAATACTTATCGTCAGTTCTTCATAAATACAAATGTTTCATGGCTTCATACGCACAGTAATGATGTCACAAGTATTGAATATGATGGCATACAAACTTTAAGCCGACTTACGCCATTCCCTCATAATGAAGACCAATTAGGTGTTAATGCCGAAGCAAGCAAAGGCTTTAATTTCTGGCGTACAACCCTAAAATTAGTGGGAAGTTATGGATTGACAAATACACGTACGTTAATTCAGAGTATGCCTACAGATGTGCGTTCTCGTTATTGGAGTACTTCTACCTATTTAGTATTCACACCAGTAGCTTGGTTGAACATTGCCACTGCATATGCATTTGGACAAAGCCGCAGCTATGTGTCAAGTGCCGATGAGGCTCAAAAAGTAAACAACTCTACTATTCGTCTTGATATGAACATCTATCCTACGTCACGTTTGATTTTGAATTTTGCCGTAGAGGATAATTATAATAACATCACAGCTAAGGATAGACATTGTTGGTTTGGTGATGCTAAAGTAAAATACAAAACTAAGCATATTGATTATGAACTGGATGCCGTAAACCTTTTTAACCGTTCAGTATTCACTCGTGTAACCTACAATGGTTTGGATATGTTTACCAATACGAGTTATCTACGCCCACGCCATATTGCTTTCTCTATGAGATTCAAACTGTTATAAAAAATACTTTTTCTATGAACTCTTCCCTAATTCTAATTTTAAAGTATAAATTAAAGCAACTAAAGACATTATGAAGAAATATTGGTTTTTCCTTTATTCACACATTTATGTGAGTTTTAAGGCAGATATAATACTATTGTATGATACACATAAAGGATTAAAAATAGTAACCTCGTCCTATGAAGCTATTCAAATCATACGTTCGCTTTATAATAACATAAATATAGGTTCTATTATCTTAAATGATGAACAAATTAGCTACCCACAAGTAAAAGATTTTATAGGAAAGGTAATATCAGAAGGCATGGGTGAACTTGTTGACGAAAATAAGAACCCTCTTAAGCCCATCATTCTACTTCCTATCCTCTCTTTAAATCTTGATGTCGAAAAATTTAAGAACAATAAGAATGAAGACATTCTTGTAGGAAGAGATATTAGCAAGTATCTTTTGGATGTAAACATATTTTTAAACAGTTTTTGTCAACAAGAATGCTCGCAATGTCATAGTTACAACAAGCAATTTTTTTGTTGTAGCAAAAGTAAAAACTCAGAAGAGTTAACAAAAGAATCTCTCGATAATCTTTTGCGGCAGATTAGCTATTTCCCTTTACGTACAATAAATATAACTGGTGGAAATATCTATCAGTACAAACATCTGAGCTTCTTCGATCTTCCTTCTGGAGAGAATACTAAGATATTTAATTTTTATGTAAATTATCTGAATTATGAAAGTAATTCATATATCGATAAGCATACTGTTCATCTTATTATTAATACTCCAATAAATTATAATAAGCTAAGGAACTGCATACTTCTTAGTAAAGGGAAAGAAGTGAAGTTTCACGTTATAATTGAAGATACCGAACAATACGAAGATATAAATGCAGTTTTAACAGAATTCGGTATTAAAGACTACAAAGTACACCCTTTCTATAATGGGTATAATATCAAGTTCTTTGAGGAGAACGTGTATCTTTCTCAAGAAGATATAGTTACGAGTGTAATTTCTATGCGAGAGATATTTAGAAATCAGAAACTGAATGCAAATAATTTTGGAAGTTTGTATATTTTTCCCAATGGAGAAATTAAGGCAAATATAAACGAGGAAACTATTGGCGTGTTAGGGGAAAATGAAATACTAGATGTCATTAACAATGAATTATCAAAGAATACTGCGTGGCGACGCGTACGCTCATCAGAGCCTTGTAAAGACTGTGTCTATCAGTACTTATGTCCTCCTCCATCTAATTATGAAAAAGTAATAAATAGACCGAACTTATGCAATGTCTTTAAACAGTAAAAAAATGTTAAGAAAAATTCCAACTGGTCTTATTAATTATTTAGCCCTACAATCTGCCCAGATGACCGATAATGGACTATTTCATGGGAGGATGGGGATAATTCTTGCATTATATTGTTATGGTTTAATATATGATAATCGTACTTTAAGTGATTATGCTTGTGATATATTGCAGTGTACATCCGAAAATTATAATGATGCAGATATATTCTTAGAAAATGGACTTGCAGGAATAGGACTTGGATATACCCTATTATATAAAGCGGGGATGTTCCAAGATAATCTAAATGAGTTGTTATTTGATATTGATAAGAGGATTATGACTGTTGATCCTAGAAGAATAGACAACTATTCCTTGAAGAATGGTGCATTAGGACTCCTATATTATATTGAGCAACGGCAATCCTTAGAACAAGTTTGTGAGTCTATAGAAGACGATTTTGTACAAGAGCTTAAAGAAAATATAAAGAAGAAAAATATAGATAATACAAAAACATATCAACTCATAAGTAATATTCAGAAGCCCAAATGGGAGGTGTCAGATTACTTATGTAGAAATGTTGGTATTGACAATGGTAGTGCTTTTTTTTTAATGGAAGAATCCTATGGCAAAGTATTTTCTAATAAATAATAGAAGCATTGCCTCTGTATATGGTATTGGTACATATACAGAGCAGCTGACTGAATGCTTGCAGAATACTAAACTTCTGTATGAACTGAGCTTTATAGATATTAACACTGATATAAAAGAGTTCACTGTAAGTACAGATAAATATGGTTTATTACACTACAATATTCCTTCTCATAAAGGGAATAATTATCTATCAGCTTATTACCGATATATCCTCTACATACTCAGTTTATACGTAAAATCTGATGAAGAAGTGGTTTATCATTTTAATTATTGTCATCATCTGGAATTGATTAGTTTGTTAAAGGCAAATTACAAGCATTGCCGTGTATTTTATACGATACATTATTTAAGGTGGTGCTTCATTTTAAATGGTAATCTTTCTCGCTTTAGAAAGATCATTAATAAAGATGCTGAAAATGAAACAGAACAGATTGTTCAAAGTGAATATGAGGATTGCAAGCATTTACTTGCCCTATCAGATAAAGTAATTGTTCTATCTAAGTTTACCTATGATTTAATCTTGTCGGAATATAATATAACTAAAGAAAAAGTACACCTTATACATAACGGTATTAAAGAAGTTCCATCTATTCCTCCTAATGTTGGCGATGTAGAAGGTACAATAAAAGAAATTTTGTTTGTAGGTAGATTGGATAAGGTAAAAGGAATAGAATACCTTATTAAAGCTTTCAAAATCATATTAACTCATCTTGTCAATGCTAAATTGATATTAGTAGGGGATGGTGATTTTAGCCGATATATGCCTCTTTGTGATGGGATATGGAATAAGGTTACATTTACAGGTAAAATTGACAAATTGCAAGTAGAACGTTTTTACAATCATGCAACAATAGGTATATTACCGTCATTTAATGAGCAATGTAGTTATTCTGCAATTGAGATGATGGCCCATGGCTTACCTTTCATAGCAACCGACTCTACTGGACTTAGAGAGATGATGGACTTTACTCCTGAATGCTTAATACATATAAACGAGGAAAACTTCGAACCAGACGAGTTTATTAATCAACTAGCAAAGAGGATGGAATTGCTGCTGTCCAATAGTAAATTAAGAAAACAGTGTTCACAACAATTGCAACAACTGTACAGAAAGAGATATACACGTGACTGTATGAGAAATGCAATGGAAAAGCTTTTAAATAGTCAATGGAAAGCAGGAAATTATCTCTCAAAAGATTTTATTCATTATCTAGATAGAGAGGTGATTCGATTAATTAATAGTCAGCCTATCCTTGATATAGACAATATTGGATTAACAGGAATAGGATGCTATCTCTGGTGGAGAATAAAATCTTTGGAAGAGCGAAGTGATGCCCATAGAAAATGGCAGTTGCAAGAGTATTTAGTATACTACATAGATTGGGTATCTGAAGTTATTGATTTAATGAGGAAGGAAGCATTCTTAATAGAGCCAGGAATGGCTTCTTTACAGTGGTTGTTGAATGAACTTAAAATCGCTGGATTCTATCCAACGAAGGTGGAGCAAGTTTGTAAACAAGTGACTGCATTTGGAATAAACATGGTAGGTATTCGCACTAAGAGCCGAGAAGAGATAGATATTCTACAGACCATGATGAAGATTTACAACTTACAATTATAATTATGGATGAATTAAGTTATTGTACTTTTATTATACCCTTTCGCATAGATTGTCCAGAACGACAAAGGAATTTATCCTTTATCCTTCATTGGCTTGCTCCTCTTAAAGCTAAAATATTCTTGTTAGAAGCAGATGCGATTTCTAAAGTTGACAAAGCGGATTTTACGGGGAATGTTAGTTATCACTTTGTGGAAGATCATAACCCTATTTTTCATCGTACTCATTACATTAACACCCTTTTAAAACAAGCAAAAACAGAGGTGGTTTCAGTATGGGATACAGATATAGTGACAAAATATAAACAGATAGAAGAAGCTATTCAAAATATTATGAATGGTTGCACTCTCGCCTATCCATATAGTAGAGAATGCATAATGCTCTCTAGTGAAGATACAGAAAAGTTTATAAAGACAGAAGACTTTACCTGTGTTAATTTGAAAGAGTTAAGCCCTGTCTTAAAAAGACCATTTTGTGGTGGCGCATTTTTTGTAAATCGCCAAAAATACTTGTCACTCGGGGGAGAAAATAAGCATTTTATTGGTTGGGGACCAGAAGATGCAGAACGATTGAGACGTGTTGAGATAATGGAACATTCTGTAAAAAGGACAAAATATGGCAAGGCATATCATCTGTATCATCCTAGGAATGAAAACTCTCGATATTTTGATGAAGATACAGCTGTTGAGCTAAGAAAAGAGTTTGTGAAAGTTTGCTGTATGAATAAAAAGGAATTATATAATTACATACAGAAATCTTTGTGTTAGAGTTACAAAAAGAATATGGATATTAAAAAGTTTCCTCATTTTATTCAACATGATGTTGCAGACTGTGGTCCGACTTGCCTTAGGATGATTGCAAAGTATTATGGTAAGGAGTACTCTGCAGAAATGCTGCGTCAACATAGTTATATTACTCGAACAGGTGTTTCCATGTTAGGTATAAGTGATGCTGCTGAATTTATTGGTTTTCGCACAATTGGTGTCCGAATTTCATTTGAGCAACTTGCAAAAGAGGCTTTATTACCTTGTATAGTACACTGGAATCAGAATCATTTTGTTGTATGTTATAAAATAAAGAAGAGACAAGGTGAAAACTATAATATATATATATCTGATCCAGCTTCACAGCGATTATGCTACACAAAAGAAGAGTTTTTAAGGTGCTGGCTGAGTACGAAATCTGATAGTACCGAAAAAGGAACAGCTTTATTACTTGAACCTGGTATTGAATTCGGTACTCGTAAAGAAGAAGTTGAGGCTAAAAAAAATAGTTTGTATTTTTTTCTTAAATATTTCTTACCTTTTAAGGCTCAGTTTTTACAATTATTTGTAGGTATGCTTGTGGGAAGTCTGATACAACTGATTTTCCCATTTTTAACTCAAGCGATGGTAGATGTTGGGATTGGAGAAAGAAATCTCAGCTTAATAACATTAATACTGATAGCTCAGCTTATATTGTTTCTTGCTCAATTAAGCGTTGGATATCTCCGCAGTTGGATACTTTTGCATATTAATTCACGAATTGATATTTCATTAATTTCTGATTTTCTTATCAAATTAATGAATATGCCCTTATATTTTTTTGATACCAAACGAATGGGAGATATTATGCAACGTATAGGGGATCATGGACGTATTAAAAATTTCCTAATGGGGAATTCTTTGAATATCATATTTTCCATTACTAACTTTATAATCTTTGGAGGGATTTTAGCATTTTATAATATCGGAATTCTTACTATCTTTCTTATTGGTAATACCTTGTATGTTTTATGGATTTTGTATTTTATGAAGTATAGACGCGAACTTGACTATAAGCGTTTCAATCAGGCTTCAATTGAGCAAAATAAGATAATCCAATTAATTCAAGGAATGCAAGATATTAAACTCAATAATTGTGAGAAACAAAAAAGATGGGAGTGGGAACATATACAAGTTAATTTATTCAAGATTAGTGTTCGTAGTTTAACGCTAGGTCAGGTTCAGCAAGCAGGAACAGTATTCTTTACACAATCTACGAATATCCTTATATCATTTATTGCAGCACAAGCTGTAGTTGGAGGGAAAATGTCACTTGGTATGATGATGTCTCTTACTTATATCATTGGGCAGATTTCTGCTCCTATAGGTGAATTTATAGGGTTTATGCAGGCACTTCAAGATGCCAAAATTAGCCTTGAAAGATTAAATGAGATACATTCACAAGACGATGAAGAACTCAATTTGGTAAATAAAATATCAGTTCTTCCAAAAGATAAAGGCATTAGCATAGAAAATGTGCAGTTTAGTTATGATGGTGCAGAGCGAAATTATGCTCTTCATAATATAAATCTTATGATTCCAGCACACAAAGTAACCGCCATTGTAGGGGAAAGTGGTAGCGGGAAAACAACTCTCATTAAACTTTTACAAGGCTTTCATAAGCCTAATAGGGGTGTTATTAAGGTTGGAAATATCCACTTGGATACCATCAATCCACATTTATGGAGGAGCAAAACAGGGAGTGTGATGCAAGACAGTTTCATCTTTTCAGATACTATAGCAAATAATATAGCACTTAATACTGAAAATATTGATATTGAACGTTTATATCATGCAGCAGTAATGGCTAATGCAGACAATTTCATCTCTACTCTTCCATTAGGTTATAATACGAAAATTGGAATGGAAGGGGCTGGACTTAGCCAAGGACAACGCCAGCGTCTATTGATTGCTAGAGCTATATATAAGAATCCTGAATACATCTTCCTTGATGAGGCAACAAATTCCTTAGATGCAACTAATGAACACCAAATAATGGACAATTTACATGAGTTCTACATTGGTAAAACCGTAGTCATTGCGGCACATCGATTAAGTACAGTCAAAGATGCAGATCAAATTGTTGTAATGAAACAAGGGCAAATTGTAGAAATAGGTACTCATGAGAGGCTTATAAAGAATAAGGCATATTATTATGATTTGGTTAAGAATCAACTAGAATTGGGAGAGTAATGACAACAGAACGCAATAATACAAATATAGAATTACGGAGTGAGGAAGTACAGAAATTGATGGGAAGAATACCACCAGCTATCTTGCGTTTTGGTATTTTTATCATGTTCTCTTTTCTTATCACAATAATACTAGTAAGCTTTCTTTTCAAGTATCCTGATATAGAGAAGATTCCTATTAATATTAAAAATGTAACTAAAATAATTAATATAAGGGCAAACTGTTCTGGGCAAGTTCTAAAAATTAATTTTAAACCCCATCATGTATCTTTGGGAGATACGTTGGTGTGGTTGTTGACAAGTAAAGAAGACAAGCTTGATACTGTCTATATAATATCGCCCACAACAGGTGTTATTTATCCTTGCAATAGTTTTAGTAAAGGTAACTATATAGAAAAAAATAGTCTTCTTTTTGTTTTGACAGATTCCATTCAACAAGTAATTATATCAAATGCTTTTGTTTCGAATAACCTAAGAAATAAGATAAAAATTGGTATGCCAGTAGAAGCAGACATAGATGGCATTCGTTTTTATGGTAAGATAAATAATATAGCTAAGTTTGCTAATCCAATTAATAGAAATTATGCTATTGCTTTAAAGTTTGATAATCCCAAGGATTTTAATGAAATAATCTTATGGAATATACCTTCTGTGGCTAAAATAAGAATATCAAATCAAAGTATATTTGATAAATTCTTTAGGAACAAGATAACGCATGATATGTAATAACCATTCAATAAAAATAAAATGAACATAGCTTTTCTTTCTTTTTTAAGTCCCATGGACATTCATTGTTGGTCTGGCACACTTTATTATATGTATCAGGAGTTATCCAAGAGGCATCACGTAAAATGGATTGGTGGCAATTTGTATGCTAAAATGAAAGCCTACCATAGTGATTTGCATAAAGATGAGAGTCAATTCAATGCGGAAGAATATGCGAAAGAGTTTGGAACCTTGATTTCTATTGAGCTGCAATCAGCCTATTATGATGCGGTCATTTGCAGAGACTACTTTTATCTTGCATATTTAGTAGCGGAAATTCCTATTATATATATTGGTGACACAACCTTTCATCTATTCAAGGACTATTTAGGCATAACAGATGAATGTATTATCCGTCAATACGATGAGCTGGAACGTCTTGCTATAGCAAGAGCTACTAAGATTTGCTATCCTACTCCTTGGGCAAAGAAA
>QWCT01001318.1_pt1 | contig 14298 bp, 9 predicted proteins | sample 1972681 | NCBI WGS metagenome assembly QWCT01 (sample SAMN09866701, study PRJNA288562) | Human oral metagenome isolate pre3_saliva, whole genome shotgun sequencing... | isolation source: mouth | host: Homo sapiens | place: USA: California | reverse complement strand
GGAGTGGATGGAAGGCTTCGACGCTCAGCGCGAGGCTTGGGAAGCCCAGTACGCCGAGGCTCAGGCCCGCTGGGAGGCCCACAAGGCTCAGGTCCGCAAGGCCCTCGAAGAGGACGCCGAAGCGGCTCCCTCAATCGAGGAGCAGGCCTCCTACTCGACCCCGGTCGACAACGAGGGCACCCTTGCTTCCGACGAGGCTCTGGCCGCCCTGCGTGAGAAGCTGACGAACAACTGAATCAGTCTTTCTGACTGAGCTTTGACTCGTCAGTTCACGCAAGTGAACGCATGAGTGGTGGTCCCCAGGTTTTCCTGGGGGCCACCACTTTTTGTCTGATTGCGTTTGTCTGATTGCGTCGCCGCCTGATCTCCGGCCGCCGCGAGGCCCTTGGGGCCTGGCTGCTTGTGGCCCCACGGGTGTTCCAGGCGCCGGAGGGTCCGGCCGCCCGCGAGGCTAGGCGGCCTCACTTCGTTCGGCGCCGCGCCTCGAAGCCCGCCCGTGCCCTCCGGACCCTCCGGCGCCCTCCACACCAGTGGCGCCTGGTCGCTGAGGTCTGGCTGTGCGCGTTGCCTCGAAGCCCGCCCGTGCCCTCCGGTCCCTCCGGCGCCCTCCACACCAGTGGGGCCGGAGCGCGTCTGCTCGAAGCCCGGCCAGGCCCCGCAGGCCTCGCCTCAGCCTTTACTCACATCGCTGCTGAGCTCCCCCAATGTCGCATGCAATTTCCCCGAGACTCTTTCGAACCATGAGTTTACGACGTTGGAATTGCAAAGCTTTCAGACATTCTCGAAATGTCGCCCAATCCAATTGCAAGCGATTATTCTGGGGAGCGGGCATATGGCTGCGCATGGGTGTCGCAGATCTTTCGCGTGAAACTGCTGTCGCCTTTGCTCGCTTGTGCCCGTGTGGGGTTGAAACCGGTGGCACCTTTGCTCGTGTCTACTTGCGTCGGATTGAAACCCTTGTCTCCTTTGCGGGCCTGTGCGGTGGGCCAGTTGAAACCACTATCGCCTTTGCGGGTTCGAAATGGGTGTTTTTAGTGCGTTATTCGGTTGCAAAGGTGTTGTCGGTTTCAACTGCTGCTGTTCAGGGGCGAGCAGCGGTGTCCGGGGTTTCAAATTTCTGGTGATCGCCGCCTGCAGAGGCGGCACCTTTCATATGCCCGTTGCCTGAACTTTGGGGCGGGGCTGCTTATGGCCCCACGGCTGTTCCGGGCGCCGGAGGGCCCGGCCGCCCGCGGGCCCTTCAGACGCTGTTACTCGGCAGCCGAACGCTTCATCACTGCCAGGTCGATGCACGCGCCGATCGCTGCTGCGACGACCGTAGGGAGGATCCAGCCAAGCTGGTTCGCCTGGAGAGGGCTCCACATGAGAACGGAATTGATGTGCTCGGGGTAAACGCCGACGTGCGCCAGCGTCGGTGAAGACGATCATCCATGCGCGGTAGGAGATCGACGGGAGTAGGCGGTGGAAGAACTCCGACGTGGCCGCGATCAGTCCGACCGCCGTTGTCATGCAGGCCGTGAGCACGATGAGGCCAAAGACAATCTGGCCGGGCCAGCCCATCGTCATCTGGGCGGCGTTGGCCAACAGGGTTGCGCCGTCGGTGTAGGACTGCGCATCCGGAATCACGTGACCGATCAGTCCCAAGCCCACGTACACGACAGCAAGTAGCGCCCCTGCGATGACAGCAGCCATGGAGGTGCGACGCACGACCTTCGCGCCAATGCCGCCGCCCGTGTGTCCGAGCGACGTGACGACGATGATGCCGAAGGCCAGTGCAGCGATCGAATCCATCGTCATGTAGCCCTCGAGGAGCCCGGCGGCCAGGGGAGTGGCCGCGTATTCGCCCGTGGGGGCGTCGTGAGACGCAGGCAGCGAGGCCAGGCAGAGGAACACCAACAGGACGAGGAGTCCCAGAAGGATCGGGGTGAGGATCTTGCCGAGGCTGTCGATGATTGTGCCAGGATTCCAACACAGGTAGAAGGCGATGCCGAAGAAGATGAAGCTGAAGATGACCGATGCGACGAGGGACTTCGTGCCGATGATGGGCGCGATAGCCGTAGAGAACGACACGGCACCGGTGCGTGGCAGCGCGTAGAAGGCGCCGATCGACAGGTACACGAGCACGGAGAAGACGAGGCCGAAGGACTTACCGGCGCGGTTCACGAGGTCGCGCATATCGGTGCCCGACAGAGCGATCGTGATGATCGAGACGACCGGCAGAGCGACGCCGCCGATGAGGAAACCGATCATTGCGGGAGCGAAGTTCGTGCCTGCGGAGGCCCCCATGATCGGTGGGAAGATCAGGTTGCCTGCCCCGAAGAACATAGAGAAAAGGGTCAGGGAGGTCGCGATGAGGACGGCGGTGCTGCTCGAGCGTCCAGTGGAATCATCATTGACTGTCTGCGTCACTGCTACTCACTTGATGGTGTGGGTTCTCTAACAGCCCCAATTCTTGCATGAGGAGCACTAAAAGCAACAATTTGAGGGCTACTCTGTGGGTGTGAACATGACTCTGAGCTGCGGCGCATGCACGGCCGCGCTTATTCGTCCGATTGGCGCACCTCGTTCGAATGGGCCGCGCCGCATCGTTGCGGTGAGCGGCGGCATCGGTTCCGGGAAGTCTTCGGTGACGCGCGTGTTCGCTTCGCTGGGTGCCGTGACCGCGGACGCCGATGCGATCGCTCGGCAGATCCTCGAGCCCGGAGAGCCGACGCTGGGCGAGGTCGCGAAGGCATTCGGAGGTGACCTCATCCGAGAAGACGGGAGCCTCGATCGCGCGCTTCTTGCCGCCAGGGTGTTTAGTGGAGAGGGCGCCGACGAACGCGTCGCTCGGCTCAACGCCATCACTCATCCCGTCATCGAGGCTCGCGCGTGGTCGATCCTGCGCGGTGCGCCGGAGGGCAGCCTCGCGGTCTACGACATCCCCCTCCTCGTCGAGGGTGATCATGCGGATCGCTTCGACGCAGTGATCATCGTCGATGCGCCGATCGAGGAGCGCGTAGCGCGTCTCGAGGGCAGGGGAGTGGCACCCGAGGACGCGCGTGCTCGAATCCGAGCCCAGGCCTCGTCCGAGGAACGCCGAGCCATCGCCTCGATCTGGATCGACAACGAGGGCAGTGCCGACGACCTGGAGGAGGTCGCGCGCCTCGTCTATGAGCGCTGGCTGACCCCGGATGCACCCGTCCTCGACTGACGAGGCCGGGGCGCCCCCACGCTTGTCGCGAACTCAGGTGCTCTGTGCGGGCAGCTAACGTGCATGGGCGGTAGCGTAGGGGCGTGAGCAATAATGCCGTGACCCGCCAGAATAGGCCTTTCGAGGTCATCTCTCCCTACACGCCGTCGGGCGACCAGCCCAAGGCCATCAAGGAGCTGGCTGCGCGCATCCGAGACGGCGAACAGGATGTCGTCCTCATGGGCGCGACCGGTACGGGCAAGAGCGCCACCACAGCCTGGCTCATCGAGGAGCTGCAGCGTCCCGCGCTGGTCCTCGAGCCGAACAAGACGCTCGCCGCCCAGCTCGCCGCTGAGTTCCGGGAGCTGTTGCCGAACAACGCCGTCGAGTACTTCGTGTCGTACTACGACTACTACCAGCCCGAGGCCTACGTTCCCCAGACGGACACCTTTATCGAGAAGGATTCGTCGATCAATGACGAGGTCGAGCGCCTGCGCCACAGCGCGACCAACTCTCTGCTCACGCGGCGAGACACCGTCGTCGTCTCCTCCGTGTCGTGCATCTACGGCCTCGGTACCCCCGAAGAGTACGTGGCCCGCATGATCGAGCTGGAACGCGGTATGATCATCGACCGTGACGCTCTCCTGCGGCGCTTCGTCGCCATGCAGTACGTGCGTAACGACATGGCCTTTACTCGCGGCACGTTCCGCGTGCGCGGCGACACGATCGAGATCATCCCCGTGTACGAGGAGCTCGCGATCCGCATTGAGATGTTCGGCGACGAGATCGAGTCTCTTGCGGTTCTGCATCCGCTCACCGGCGACGTGATCGACCAGGTGGACCACACCTACCTGTTCCCCGCGTCGCACTACGTGGCGGGCGAGGAGCGCATGAAGAAGGCGATCGCCTCCATCGAGGACGAGCTCGACGATCGCCTCGCGTGGTTCCGTGGCCAGAATAAGCTGCTCGAGGAGCAGCGCCTGCGCATGCGCACGACTTTTGACCTCGAAATGCTCAAGGAAATCGGCTCGTGCTCGGGCGTCGAGAACTACTCGCGCCACATCGACGGGCGCGGTCCCGGAACACCCCCGCACACGCTGCTGGACTACTTCCCGGACGACTTCCTGCTCATTATCGACGAGTCTCACGTGACTGTCCCCCAGATCGGCGCGATGTTCGAGGGCGACATGTCGCGAAAGCGAACCCTCGTCGACTACGGCTTCCGCCTGCCCTCCGCGATGGACAACCGCCCCCTGAAGTGGGACGAGTTCACCCAGCGCATCGGCCAGACCGTCTACCTGTCCGCGACCCCCGGCCCCTACGAACTCGAACGCTCCGATGGCGTCGTCGAGCAGATCATTCGCCCGACGGGCCTCGTCGACCCGCTCGTCGTCGTCAAGCCCACCGAGGGCCAGATTGACGACCTGCTGGAACAGGTGCGCGTGCGCGTCGAACGCGACGAACGCGTCCTGGTCACCACCCTCACGAAGAAGATGGCCGAGGAACTCACGACCTACCTGGCCGAGCGCGGCGTCAAGGTCGAGTACCTGCACTCCGACGTTGACACCCTGCGCCGCGTCGAACTGCTGCGCGAGCTGCGCCTGGGCACCTTCGATGTCCTCGTCGGCATTAACCTGCTGCGTGAGGGCCTCGACCTGCCCGAGGTCTCCCTCGTGTCGATCCTCGACGCCGACAAGGAAGGCTTCCTGCGCTCGACTCGCTCGCTCATCCAGACGATCGGCCGTGCAGCCCGAAACGTGTCCGGCGAGGTCCACATGTACGCGGACAACATGACGGATTCGATGAACGAGGCGATCTCGGAGACGATGCGTCGCCGCGAGATCCAGATCGCCTACAACAAGGAACACGGCATCGACCCGCAGCCGCTGCGTAAGAAGATCTCCGACGTGACCGACATGCTCGCGCGTGAGCAAGTCGATACCCAGACCCTGCTTGAGGGTGGGTACCGCAAGGAGAAGAGCAAGCGGGAACGAAGCGACGCGAGTAGCGGCGGCCCCGCCATGACGTCCGGACAGCGCGCCGAAGCCGAGCTCGCCGAACTCATCGAGGAGCTGTCCGCCCAGATGATGACCGCGGCCCAGCACCTCCAGTTCGAGGTCGCGGCCCGCCTGCGCGACGAGATCGAAGACCTCAAGAAGGAACTGCGCGCCATGAAGCGCGCCCACTGACCGTCTCGACCACCCGGCGCGGCCGATCGCGCGCTCGCCGCGACCTCAATCATGGGTGTTTGCGCTCGAACCGCGACCGATGCCACGTCGCGGCTTGGGACGCGAAGCAGGCTTCACAGACTAGAATAGAAACGTTAGCGGAGGGGAGTACTCCCACCAACAGTGGCGTCGTCATCACGACGGCCCGCCCACGGGGCGTGGCCTCCGGCGTCACCGGCCAGGATTTCCTGGCGGGAGGAGACCTCCGGTACCCGACTCGTACCGGAGGCCCCACGTATGCACGTGCACGCCCTTGCCTGGATTGTCCTGGCTGGCATCATCCTGACCATGATCGTCGTCGACATCGTCGGCCACGTCCGCACCCCCCACGAGCCCACGCTCAAGGAAGCGACCTGGTGGTCCGTCGCCTACATCGCGATCGCCCTTGTTTTCGGAGCCATCGTCTGGACGGTCTGGGGGCCGCAGTACGGCCAGGAATACCTCGGCGGCTACATCACCGAAAAAGCGTTGAGTATTGACAACCTCTTCGTGTTCGTCATCATCCTCTCGACCTTCCGCGTGCCCAGGAAGAACCAGCAGGAGGTCCTGCTGGCCGGCATCATCATCGCGCTGGTTCTGCGCCTCATCTTCATCCTGGCGGGCGCCGCGCTTATCGAAAACTTCTCGTCGGTCTTCTACCTGTTCGGCGCGTGGCTGCTGTGGACGGCGATCAGCCAGGTCCGTGAAGGCTCCAGTGATGACGACGACGAGGAGTACCGCCCGCCGTCGATCGTGCGCTGGGTGTCGAAGGTCGTCCCCGTTACCGACGGCTTTATCGGCTCGCGTATGCTCTACCGCCACGGTGGCCGCACGTACATCACGCCGATGCTCCTGTGCGTCATCGCGATCGGCACCGCCGACGTCATGTTCGCCGTCGACTCGATCCCCGCGATCTATTCGCTGACCTCCGAGGCGTACCTGGTGTTCGCTGCCAACGCGTTTTCGCTGCTCGGCCTGCGCCAGCTCTACTTCCTCATTGATGGTCTGCTCGACCGCATCGTTTTCCTCCACTACGGCCTGGCAGCAATCCTTGGTTTCATCGGCTTCAAGCTCATCAACCACGCGCTGCACACCAACGAGCTGCCGTTCATCAACGGCGGCCACGAGGTGTCCGTGATCCCCGAGCCCTCGATCGCGTTCTCGCTGGGCTTCATCGTTGTCACCATCCTGGTCACGGTCGTGGCCTCCCTCGCGGTTTCCAGCAAACGGCGCGCGTGATATGAGTCGACCGTGGGACAGCGGTAAAATTCCATGGTCGGATAGTTAAGAGGTACTCATGGTTGTTCACCCGTGGGCGTGGGGCATTCTCGCCCTCGTTGCCATCGGTCTGGTCGCGCTCGACTTTCTTGGGCACGCCCGTAATCCCCATCCGCCGACCGCTGCCGAGGCGGCTCGCTGGACGCTGTTCTACGTGGGCTTGGCGGCCGTGTTCGGCGTCGGAATTTGGCTGACGAACGGGTGGCTGTACGCCCAGGAGTTCTATGCCGGCTGGGCGATGGAATGGTCGCTGTCGGTCGACAACCTCTTCGTCTTCATCCTTATCCTGAAGGCATTCAGGGTCCCGCGAGAGAACCAGCAGAAGGCGCTGCTCTTCGGCATCATCATCGCACTGCTGCTGCGCCTCGTGTTCATTCTGCTAGGTGCCGCGCTGGTGGCGCGCTTCTCCTGGGTGTTCTTCATCTTCGGTGTGTGGCTGCTGTGGACGGCTTTCTCGCAGATCAAGGAGACCGCGACCGGTGGCGGCGACGACGAGGAGTACGAGGAGAACGCCTTTATCCGCGTCGTACGCCGAGTCCTGCCCATCACGGACGGCTTTATCGGCGACCGCATGCTGTACCGTCACGGTGGTCGCACCTACCTGACGCCGCTGTTCGTCGTCGTGCTGGCCCTGGGGTCTGCCGACCTGATGTTTGCTTTCGACTCGATTCCCGCGATCTTCGGTATCACCTCGCAGGCATTCCTGGTGTTTGCGTGCAACGTGTTTGCACTCATGGGGCTGCGACAGCTGTTCTTCCTCGTGGACGCCCTGCTGAGCAAGCTTGTGTACCTCGGCTACGGTCTCGGCGTCATCCTGAGCTTTATCAGTATTAAGTTGATTCTTGAGGCCCTGCATGCCAATACGCTGCCGTTCATCAACGGCGGCCGCGGAGTCGAGTGGGCACCGGAAATTTCGGTGTCCGTGTCGCTGGGAGTTATCGTCGTGACTCTGGTGGTCACCGTGATTGCGTCGCTGGTGCGCAGTGCGATGGACGAGGAGGGTGCCGATGAGCGCTGACAGCCTGACGATTGATGAGCGTGGCCTGAGCGCCGCCGAGGTCGCCGAGCGCGTTGCCCGCGGCGCGGTCAACCGGGTGAAGGACCGTACCTCTCGGTCGGTGGCGTCGATCATCCGCGAGAACGTCCTGACACTCTTCAACGCGATTATCGTCGCTGCATCGATCATCGTGTTGCTGTTCGGTGACCTGCGTGATGGCATTTTCGGCGGCGTTATGATCATCAACGCGGTGATCGGCATCGTGTCCGAGCTGCGCGCCAAGCGGACCCTTGATTCGCTGGCGATCGTCGACGCCCCGCAGGCGACCGTCCTGCGCGACGGTACGCTGTCGGTCGTGCCCGCGCGCGATGTGGTCCTCGACGACGTCATTGACCTGACGCTCGGCGATCAGGTGAGCGTGGACGGTACGATCCTGTCCTCGGCGGGCCTCGAGATCGATGAGTCTCTGCTCACCGGCGAGTCGCGCCCCGTGAAGAAGAAGCAGGGCGATCAGCTGTTGGCCGGCACGAGCGTCGTCGCGGGTGCTGGCCGCATGGTGGCCACGGCTGTCGGTGAGCGCGTCTACGCGCAGGGTCTGTCCGAGCAGGCGCGCGCCTTCACGCGTACGGTCTCGGAGATCCAGACGTCGATCAACCGGGTGCTGCAGGTCGTCTCCGTCATGCTGCTTCCCATCGTCGTCCTGACCTTCTACTCGCAAAATCGCATCGCCGGCGGACACGGGGGAGACTGGCGCGAGGCCCTCGTGCTCTCGGTTGCCTCGGTGATCGGCATGATCCCGCAGGGCCTGGTGCTCCTGACGTCCATGAACTTCGCGATCGGCTCGGCGACGCTGGCACGCCGCGGTGTGCTCGTTCAGGAGCTCCCGGCGGTCGAGGTCCTCGCCCGCGTGGACTGCCTGTGCCTTGACAAGACGGGCACCCTCACCACCGGCGGCATTCGCGTGCGGGGCGTCGAGGTCGTTTCCGGTGACGAGGCCTTGGTCCTCCGGGCGCTGGCAAGCGCAGCAAGCGATCGCACCAACGCGACAGCGGAAGCCATTTGGGAGCACCTCGGCGAGTCCGAGTGCTCAGGCGCAGCCGAGCGTATCGAGTGGTCCGTCCCCTTCTCCTCGGCCCGCAAGTGGAGTGCGTGGGGGAGCGGGAGCGAATCGTGGATCCTCGGCGCTCCCGAGTTCGTCATTGACGAGGCCGCCGCGGAGAATGCGGATCTCCTGGCCAGGGTGCGCGGTATCGCCGAGGGCGGATCCCGTGTCGTTGCACTCGTCCACGCGGACGAGGCCGTGGCAGACGACGAGCTGCCCGAGCACCGTACCGTGGCCGCCCTCGTGGTCCTCGAGGAGGACCTGCGCCCCGACGCAGCCGAGACGCTCGACTACTTCCGTTCGCAGGACGTCCACGTGCGCGTTATTTCGGGGGATAACCCGACGACGGTAGGCGCGCTGGCCGCTCAGGCGGGCCTAACGGCACCCGACGGCACGCCCGCTCGCCTGATGGACGCGCGCGACCTGCCCGAGGACCTGACCTCTGAGGCCTTCATCGACGCGATCGAGAACCACGACGTGTTCGGGCGCGTGACCCCCGAGCAGAAGCGCGCGATGGTTGGTGCGCTCCAGGCGCGCGAGCATTGCGTGGCGATGACGGGCGACGGCGTGAACGACGCCCTCGCGCTCAAGGACGCCGACCTGGGTATCGCGATGGGCAACGGCACGCAGGCCACGAAGGCGGTCGCGCAGATCGTTCTCGTGGACTCGAAGTTCTCGGTGCTGCCGGGTGTTCTCTCGGAGGGCCGCCGTATCATCGCCAACATGGAACGCGTGTCCTCGCTGTTCCTGGCCAAGACCACCTACGCCGCTGTCCTCGTCATCGTGACGGCGCTGGTCGGCTGGCGCTACCCCTTCCTGCCGCGTCAGTTCAGCTACATCGACTCGCTGACCATCGGCATCCCCGCGTTCTTCCTGGCGCTGTGGCCCAACCCGCGCCGCTACGTGCCTGGATTCTTGAAGCGCACGCTGTCGCTCGCGATGCCGACGGGCATTATTCTGGCAGCTGCCGCCCTCACCGCATTCGGGATCGTCGATGGTCCGCCGCAGGCGCGCGAGTCCACTGCCGCGATTCTCTCGCTCATGCTGGGTGCCATCTGGCTGCTCGTCATCACCTCGCGTCCGCTGTCGACCTGGAAGTGGGTGCTGCTTGTGAGCGTCATTTCCGCGACCGTGGGTGGCGTGCTCATCCCGCCCGTGCGCCACTTCTTCTCGATGGTTGCACCGACGGGCTACGAGTGGCTCGTGATCCTGTGCGTCGGTGCCTGCGCCGCCCTCCTTATCGAGGTCGCTCAGCGTATCTTCTACGCGCGCCAGTTTGCTCGTTCCTTGGAGGGCTGAGGCCCTTCGATGCAAAGCGAGGCCGGAGTCGGGTGAATTACCCGGCCCCGGCCTCGTTCGCTAGCTGCGATCAGAACGCCCGAATGACGGGGTTCCACTCACGGATGAGGCGCGCCTGGATGACCTCGGCGACGTAGAAGGGGTCCTCGTTGAGGATGCGCTCGACGTCTGCCCCGCTCTCGGCGTTGATGAGGATCAGGGCGCCCGGAATCTCACCAACGAGGGGACCGGACGCGATGTTGATTCCCTGCTCGAGCAGGCCGGACAGGAACGCGCGGTGCGTCGGGCGAACCTCGTCCATCGTCTCGGTCATCGACGGGTTGTACACGTATTCGACTGCGTAGAATGCCATAGCCCAACACTAGCCCTGATCCGAGCTTTTGCCTAGAGGGCGGTTAGGATCGAGGGGTGCATGACAAGCTAATCATCCAGGGTGCCCGCGAACACAACCTCAAGGATGTGAACCTCGAGCTGCCCCGTGACTCCATGATCGTCTTCACCGGCCTGTCCGGATCCGGTAAGTCCTCCCTCGCCTTCGATACGATTTTTGCCGAGGGCCAGCGTCGCTACGTCGAGTCCCTGTCCTCCTACGCCCGCCAGTTCCTCGGCCAGATGGACAAGCCCGACGTCGACTTCATCGAGGGTCTGTCTCCCGCCGTCTCCATCGACCAGAAGTCGACCTCGCGCAACCCGCGCTCGACCGTCGGCACGATCACGGAGATTCATGACTACCTGCGTCTGCTCTACGCCCGAGCGGGCGTGGCGCACTGCCCCGAGTGCGGCGCCCGCATTCAGGCCCAGACACCCCAGCAGATCGTCGATCGCGTGCGCACGATGGATGAGGGCACACGCTTCCAGGTGCTGTCCCCGGTCGTGCGCGGCCGTAAGGGCGAGTACCAGGACCTTATCGACGAGCTGCGCGCCGAGGGCTACACCCGCGCGATCATCGACGACGAGATGGTCCGCCTCGAGAACGCGCCCAAGCTGGAGAAGAAGCTCAAGCACACGATCGAGGTCGTCGTCGACCGCCTCGTTGTGCGCGAGGGCATGCGCCAGCGCCTCACCGACTCCGTCGAGACCGCCCTGCGCCTGTCCGACGGCCTCGTCGTCATCGACTGCGTCGATCTGGACGCCGACGACCCCGAGCGTCGCCGCCGCTTCTCCGAGAAGCGCGCGTGCCCCAACGACCACCCGCTGATGCTCGACGAGATCGAGCCTCGCACCTTCTCCTTCAACGCTCCCTACGGCGCGTGCCCCGACTGTGCGGGCCTCGGTTTCCGCCTCGAGGTCGACCCCGAGCTGGTCGTCCCCGACGAGGAGCTGTCCCTGGCGGACGGCGCGGTCATCCCCTGGAACTCGAACTTCAAGTACCACAAGAAGCTTCTGGAATCCCTCTCCAAGGAACTGGGCTTCGCGATGGGCACCCCGTGGAAGTCGCTGCCCAAGAAGGTCAAGGACGCCATCCTGTACGGCAAGGACTACGAGGTCACCGTCAAGTTCCGTAACCGCTGGGGACGCGAGCGCTCCTATTCGACGGGCTTTGAGGGCGCCGTGAAGTACATCGAGCGCAAGCGCGAGGAAACCGAGTCGGCCGCCGTGTCCGAAAAGCTTGACTCCTACATGCGCGAGATCCCGTGCCCGACGTGCCATGGCGCGCGCCTCAAGCCCGAGGTCCTCGCCGTTCGCATTGGCGACAAGTCGATCGCGGAGCTGTCCGACATGTCGATTGCGGACGCGCGCGCCTTCCTCGCCGACGTTGAGCTCGAGCAGCGCGCACGCTCGATCGCCGCTCCCATCCTCACGGAGATCGAGGCCCGCCTGGCCTTCCTCGTCGACGTTGGACTTACCTACCTGACGCTGTCGCGCGCCGCTGGAACCCTTTCTGGTGGTGAGGCGCAGCGCATCCGACTGGCCACGCAGATCGGCTCTGGCCTCGTCGGCGTCCTCTACGTCCTCGACGAGCCCTCGATCGGCCTGCACCAGCGCGATAACCGCAAGCTCATCGCGACGCTCGAGCGCCTGCGCGACCTGGGCAACACCCTCATCGTCGTCGAGCACGACGAGGAGACGATGGAGGCAGCCGACTGGATCGTCGACATTGGTCCGGGCGCCGGTGAGACCGGCGGCTGGGTCGTGCACTCGGGCCCGCTCTCCGAGCTGCTCACAAACCGCAAGTCGCTGACCGGCCAGTACCTGTCCGGCAAGCGCCGGATCATCCTGCCGCCGACGCGACGCCCGATCGACAAGAAGCGCGTCGTGACCGTCAAGGGCGCGCGCGAAAACAACCTGAAGAACGTCGATGTGTCCTTCCCGCTCGGCGTGCTGACGGCCGTCACCGGCGTGTCCGGCTCCGGTAAGTCGACGCTCGTCAACGGCATCCTGTACCGCACCCTGGCCTCGCGCCTCAACGGTGCGCGCATGGTGCCCGGTCGCCACCGCACGATCACGGGCATCGAACAGCTCGACAAGGTCGTGCACGTGGACCAGAGCCCGATCGGTCGGACGCCGCGCTCGAACCCGGCGACCTACACCGGCGTGTGGGACCAGATCCGCAAGCTCTTCGCGGAGACGCAGGAGGCGAAGGTGCGCGGCTACGGCCCGGGACGCTTCTCCTTCAACGTCAAGGGCGGACGCTGCGAGTCCTGCAAGGGTGACGGCACCCTGAAGATCGAGATGAACTTCCTGCCCGACGTGTACGTGCCCTGCGAGGTCTGCCACGGCGCTCGCTACAACCGCGAGACGCTCGAGGTTGAGTACAAGGGTAAGACCGTCGCCGACGTGCTCGACATGCCGATCGCCGAGGCCGCACAGTTCTTCGCACCGATCTCGCGCATTGCTCGCCACCTCAACACGCTCGTCGAGGTGGGCCTGGGCTATGTGCGCCTCGGCCAGAGCGCCACGACCCTGTCGGGTGGCGAGGCACAGCGCGTCAAGCTGGCCTCCGAGCTGCAGCGACGCTCGACGGGCCGCACGGTGTACGTGCTCGACGAGCCCACGACCGGCCTGCACTCCGAGGACATCCGCAAGCTCCTGCTGGTGCTCCAGTCGCTCGCCGACAAGGGCAACACCGTCATCGTTATCGAGCACAACCTGGACGTCATCAAGAGTGCCGACTGGATCATCGACATGGGCCCCGAAGGTGGCGCTGGCGGTGGAATGGTCGTCGCGCAGGGCACGCCCGAAGAGGTCGCGAAGGTCGAGGAATCCTTCACCGGCCAGTACCTGGCAGAGGTGCTTGCGAAGGAGGCAGAGCGAGACGCCGCTGCCCGGTGACCCAAACGGTTAGGATGGGCCTTATGGTTCCTGGTTATCGCTATTTCGGACACATGTACTACTGGCCAGCATGGGTCCACCTGATCGTCATCGCGCTCATGGGCGTCGCAGCAGCGCTCACGATCGCTGCGCTCATGGCACGCGGGGTTGGCCGATCGCGTGTCTACGGCCTGAGCTGCGGCTTCGTGGCGGGCATCGGAAACCTGAGCCTGTGCGTTCTCGTGCAGGCCGAGGCCCGGCACACGTGGCACATGGGCATGGTCGGCGCGCTCTATACGGTCGCGTTCGTCTTCTTGCTGATGACGCTCGTGTCTCTGTGGAGCGGCGGATCGAGCGGATTCCTGTGGTCGCGAGCCTTCCACCTGTTTCTGGTGGTCGCGATGGCGATCGCCGGCATCATGGAATTTGCCTACCGTCTGGCGTACTGGATTCCGCTGCCCGTCGCGGGCGTCGCCGTCCTGCTTGCGCTGTTCTTCGCATTCGTCGCCGGTCGCAATAGCCGGGATTAGGAGGCATCAACGCACGAAACGGCCCCGACCTCGTCTCTGAACGAGGCCGGGGCCGCTTTGTTGGTACGGAATCACCGGGCGGGTGGCCGGATTACTCCTGGTTCTTCGCCGCCTCGCCCGACGCGTACAGAGCGTCGACCTCGTCGGCGTAGTCGGCCAGGACGCGGCGGCGCTTGAGCTTGAGGGACGGAGTCATGTAGCCGTTCTCCACGGTGAAGGCCGCATTCACGATGCGGTAGCGCCGGATCGACTCCGCGCGAGAGACCGCCTTGTTGGCGCGGGCAATCGCCTTCTCGAGCGAGTCGCGCACCTCGGGCAGGTTCGCGGCCTGGGCAGCATCGACGACGGGCAGGCTGTGGGTCGAGAGCCACTCGGGCAGCATCTCCGTGTCCAGGGCGATGAGCGCGCCGATGTACGGACGGTTGTCGCCGACCACGATGATGTTCGCGATGAGCGGGTGC
>QWCT01002643.1_pt1 | contig 14312 bp, 27 predicted proteins | sample 1972681 | NCBI WGS metagenome assembly QWCT01 (sample SAMN09866701, study PRJNA288562) | Human oral metagenome isolate pre3_saliva, whole genome shotgun sequencing... | isolation source: mouth | host: Homo sapiens | place: USA: California | reverse complement strand
TTAAAATCTTTTTCATAACTATAGTCTATACCATCTTCTAAATTTGCCTTAATATATATACTATTTTCCCATAATGACTTTGTTAAATTATATGAAACCATCTCAAGATCTTTTTCTGTTATGCTTTTACTAATCCCCTTACTGTTTATCTTTTCTTGTAAAAATAATCCAATATCTATAAAACCTTTAGTATTTTCTTTTCCATTCTCTTTATCTTCTAAAAATTTTTTTATCTCCTTATTTAGCTCTTTTCTATTATATCCATCTTCTTTAACTTCTATTTGTTCTGTACAAAAATTATCTATAAGATATGCTAGGTTATTTGCTTGCCATAATACTGCTTCTAATCCATGACTAAAAAACACTCTAGGTACAGGATCTATTTCTGATTTTAAAACCCCCTCCCTTTTTCCATCTTTAGGAACCATGCCTTTTTCTCTTATACTCTCTAAATTTTTCTTATTTGTAACATGCCAAAAAGATTCTTCTTTCATATATTCTTCTTTAAGCTTACTATTTCTCATTCTACAATTCCTTAAATATATAATTTTTTCCAATTACTTATTAATATATTTTTAGTATAACTAATCTCAATCATCTTTACAAGAATTAAGTTTCATTGTAATATATATTATGTACACTAAAAATTTACATTATTTTAAAATTAAAAAAATGGAGGTAGAAAAAAATGAAAGACGCTAAGAAAATTAAATTTGAGAGATCATTTGAATCAAAAAAAGCAATTGATTTTCTCAAAAAACATGTTGAAAAATTATTTGAAATAATTAGAATTTCAAATAATTTAAATTTATTAAATGATAATGAATTATATAGTTTGATTCTCTTGTTTGATAAATTAACAAGAGATATACAAAATTTTCACGATTTATTCTTTGATCCTAAAATCATAAAAATATCAAAGAAAAATCCAAAAGACAAATACATAAAAAAAAGAGAGGAAGAAAATATTATTCTTAATAAAAAGTATAATATTTTAATAAGTTTAAATCATACTTCAGATAAAAAACAAAAAACAATTTTAATAGAAACTTTATTGTATTTAAAACATTTGTTTAATTCTGATATAATTATTTTACAAAAAGAATTTGAAAATATTAACAATATCATGACTTTGAAAGAAGTTTATGATATTATTGATAAAATTTCAGCAAAAATTAAAAACTAAATAATTTTAAAACTATATTCAATTATAAACACCTATTTATTTTGAATATAGTTTTTTATTTTCTAACTACTTCAATCTTTCAATAAAAAACTTTTCCATTATATTTCCTCTATTACCTTATACTAATAAATTTCTTACAAAGTTTTGAATACATATCCATTTATACCTTTAATTACTATAAATTTAGTATAATCTCATTCTATAACATCTTTACAAATATAAATTTTAGTTGTATTATATATTGTATACATAATAATACTACATAAAATTAAAATTAAATTTATGGAGGTAAAACAATGAAAAAAAATATAAAACAAAAAATTATTAAGCAAGAAGCAATCTATGATTGCAAATTAATTGGAGAAACTTTAAAAATTCTTTTAAATTTTCTTCAAATATTAAAGAAGGAAAAATTAATAACATGTGCTGATTTTTTATATTGCCTTGAGCAGATAGAAATATTTAGCTCAAATTTATCAAAATTCAATTATTTTTTTTTAGGGGATAAAACCCCTAATATTAACAATATTTTCGTTAACAAAAAATATATTAATGAAACTGTTAATGAGAAAACAATTATAAACAGAAAGATTAATATTTTAATTAAATATTCAAAAAATAAAAATCTAAAAAAATCCAAAAAATTGTCGATTGAAATCTTAAATTATACAAAAATACTATTTAATAAACGGATAGGCAATATTTTAGATGAGCTACAAAATGAAGAAAGGTACGAAATCGTACCACTTTCTAACATTTTTATTCTAATAGCAGAAGTAAAAATGATGATTCAATAAATAAAGACTATATCAAGAATTATTCTTTGATATAGTCTTTATTTTATACTTTCCAAATCTAAATATCCTCAGTTTAATTTAAGATATCTAAATTCTTTTTACTATTATACATTAAATGCAGAGAATGCAAATGTTCCCATATATACTTGCATTACTGGAACAAGTACTACTAAAACGAAGAATATAAGTACAGCACCAACAACTAAATATGTAAGCTCTGGTAATACCTTCATTAATTTTTCTAGTTGATCATTTATATCAAGTTCCATTAAGTTTAATAACTTTTTCATCATTTCTGCTAAGTTTGTTTGCATCCCAATTTTTATCATTTCTGTTGTCATTGGAGATCCGAAGTTTAGCATCTTCAAAAGGTTCTATCCACATTTCACCATCATATACTTTGTTTATCGCCTGTTCTATAAGTGTTACCATTATCTGATTATTAACAACATTTCTAGATATTTCTAAAGCTTCTTGTATTCTAACTCCATTCGAAATATTTAAAAGTAATGATCTTATTAATTTTGTATAATCAAGTGAATATATTAATTTTCCGGAATATAGGCATCTTGTATTTAAACATATCCCATTGATATTTCCCTTTTGGAGTTGAAAAATATGCTACAACTAATCCTATTATTGCACCTATTGCAATTGTTGGTATATACCAATATTTTATAGTCATATTTAAAAAGTTTGAGAATGCAAGTGTAAGTTCTGGTAGCTTATCTTTTGATCCTATTGAATCAAATACATTTTGTATTTGTGGTATTGCTACAAGTGTACATATTATAAGCATTGCTAGAATCCCTACAAACATTACAACATTAGGAAGAACTATCTTTCTTACTCTTTTTCTTATACTATCAGATGATTCAATATATTCAATTGACTGTCTAACAGCTTCAACCATTGTTCCGTGAAAGCTCTCCTACTTTTATTATATTTGTAACAATAAATGGAAATATTTTAGGATATTTTTCCATTGTCTCATACATATATTCTCCAGATTCTATACCTGCAAGTGTTTCTCTTATAATATTTTTAAGTGTTTTTGACTCTGTTGATTTTATAATCATATTAAGTGCATCAATATTATTAAAATTAGCTTCTTTTAATACTAACAAGTTTTGTAAAAATATTATTATATCTCTTGTTTTAACCTTATTACCAGTTAAAAATGATAAATCTATTTCTTGATTTAATGTTTGAGACACTTTTTTATCATCTTTTTCATTTATTGTTTTTGTTTCTAATTTATCATTATTTTTTAAAAAGTCATCTATTTTAAGATTATTTTTAGTTTCTGTAATATCTAAAGGTTGTAATTTATTTCTTTTTAATATACTTATACAATCTATTCTAGATCTTGCTTGTAATGTACTTGTATATACATTACCTTTTTTATCCATTGCTTTATATTTAAATTCTGGCATGTTATTTTCCTTTATATTTTATTAATATAGTGCAAGCTTATTATTTACCTCTTTTAATGTTGTGTATCCTTCTATAACCTTTTTTATAGCATCTACAACAAGTGGTCTATAATTTTTAGTCATTGCTATTTTTCTTATTTCTATTGTTGATTTTTCTTCCATTATAGCCTGTTTTATTTCATCATCAAGATTTAAAACTTCAAATGCCGCTATTCTTCCTAAAAATCCTGTATAATTACATTTTTCACACCCGCAAGTGTCAAATGTTTTCTTTTTAGTTAAATCAAATTTAGTATTATATTTTTCTCCTATTTCTGTTATTATCTTCTTTTCTTCTTCTGTATAATCTCTTTCTTTAGAACAATATGGACATATTCTTCTTACAAGTCTTTGTGATACTGATGTTGCAAGTGTTGATGCTATATCATAATTTGATATCCCCATCTTTCTTAATCTTGTTACAACTTCTATTGCATCTATTGTATGTATTGTTGATAAAACATAGTGTCCTGTTTGTCCTGATTGCATTGCTATTTCTGCAGTTTCTAAATCTCTTATTTCCCCTACAAGAATTATATCTGGGTCTTGTCTTAAAACTGTTCTTAAAGAACTTGCAAAACTTGTATTTTCATCTATTTCTATTTGGTTTATTCCTTCAACTCTTATTTCAACTGGATCTTCAATTGTTGTTACATTTATCTCTGGTCTATTTAAATAATCTAATATACTGTATAGTGTTGTTGTTTTACCTTCACCTGTTGGTGCTGCAATAACTGTTATACTATTTCTTTTATCAAAACTGTTTTTTAGGATTTCTTCATCTTTTGGAAACCCTAAGTCAAATATATCTTCTATCCCCTTATTTTTCTTTAAAAGTCTTAGAACTATCTTTTCTCCGGTGTACATTTTTTTGTGATGATACACGGATATTATAGTCTGGGTAAAGTATTATACGTCCATCTTGTGATATACTTTTTTCTTGATACATATTTGATATTGCTTTTATTCTACCTATTATATTTCCGAAGTCTCTTATTACTCATATTAGATACTGTAACTAATTGTCCGGTCTATTCTATATCTTACCCTTATAGTTTCTTCCATAGGTTCTATATGTATATCTGATGCTCTTTTTTTCATCCCTGTTTTTATTATCATATCTATTAATGTTGTTACATCAGAATTATCACTTATTTCTTTTCCTTCTGTATTTTCAAGTTGTGTAAGTATTCTTTCTATATTACTTTCAAATGTGAAATATGGTTCTAATGTAAGCCCTTTTCCGAAGAGCAAGAAGCCTTATTTTCTTTAAACTTTCTTCATCATTTGGTCTTGAAAATGCTACTCTAAGTCTACCATTATTTACTGCAAATGGTATTGCTTTTGTTATTTTTGCAATATCAAGCGGATAATATTCTGTAAGTGGGATTGTTATATCTTCTGGTTTTATATCTACAGATTCTATCCCAAAAATCTTTCCTGTTTCTTCTAAAAGTACATTTCTATCTGCTATCTCTAATTTTTCTATTATATCTACAAGTCTCATACCTGGATGTAATATTTGATATTCTAATGCTTTTTTTACATCTTTATCTGTAAGTATACCTCTTTTTACTAATTCTAAACCTATTGGTATTTTTGGCATTTTATTCTCCTTATTTTTCTTTTGTTTATTAATTATTATATTCTAGTAAGCATTTGATAATTTTGATAATTTGCATCTATTTTCTGATTATAGAAAGTATTGTTTATATTTGTAATTCTTGACATTACATCTTTTGCAAGAAGTTCTGATATTGTAGTTATCCTTTCTGTTATGTTTCCTCCTGTTGTTGCATTTTCATCATATAACTTATACCAAAAACCTTTTTGTTTAAGCTTTTTATCATCATTTTCTGCTTGTGTAGCTCCTATATTATTTGTATATATTACATTCCTATATTCAGAACTATTTTCTGTTACTTCTACTTTTCTTGTCTTATTTGTATATGCATATTTTCTATTATTATTCGGATTATATTCTGTTTGCTTATACTTACTTTCTACTACTGGATATGAATAATATCCGTCCGATAATTAGTTTTAAACTTATTTTCTATATAACTTGTATATCCTGAAGTATTATTTGAATCATTTGTATTTTCTGCTATTCTTGGTACCCAAAATCTTACTTTTTTACCGTTTATAACATTTCCGATTACCATCAATATTATCTGTAGGTGTTGCTAAAAATACTCCTAAATCATTTCCAAATAAGTTATCTTTTTCTAACAATGTGTCTTTTTTCTTTCTAAATCTTATACTATTATTACCATATGTATTTTGTTCTATATATGATTCTACAATAGTAAGACTTACTTGTACTTTAGGTCCTGATCCTTGATAATCTTCATCTGTCATATCTACTATTTTAGATAATCTATTTAAATCTTCACCGATAAGTTTCTCCTGTTTCATTTAAATTTTCTTCTCTAAAACTTATCTGCTCACCCTTATATATTTTATTTACTAATATCTTATCACTAGTTACTTCAATATCATATCTTTGATTCTCTATTTCTATTGATTTAATCTTTCCGAGAAAGTATTTCTCCATTTCTTATTCTTTTTCGTATATCATTTATCTCACTATTTAGTTTTCCTGTTAAAACTGTATCTATCTCCATTTCTCTTACTTGATTAGATATTCTAGTAGACATTGCTGTTACTATACCTATTGTAATTATTACTATAATTATTGCAATAGATATATCAACACCTGTAAATCCTCTATTTTCTTTTAATCTTTTCATATTCTTTCCTATATTATCTTAAATTTAATCTAACTTAAATACATAAGTGATGTATATAATAGGTAAATTGTTCCTGTTACAATCATTAATATTGGTGTTATAGGAGTAAAAGTCTTCCATTTAAGTTTATGTTCTTCTTTCTCCTTATTAAGTTCCTTTTTCTTCCTATTTTCTAATTTTTTCATTATTATATTATTTGTAGTTATTACCTCTGTCATTATAAATATTATAAATGTGATTATAACAGATGGTATACATAACATCTGCTATATAGCTTATTTCTTTACTTTTCCTATATTTATTCATTTGGAATATAGTTATAAGTATTAATATACAATAATAAATTATTGAATATAACATCATATCATTATTTTTTGTTAATTCAAATATATATCTTACTGCTGTTATTACTGCTGTAAGTGCAACACCATATGCAAGCATTGATTTATCTATACCTTTACTATCTTTGTCTATAACTCCTGTTAAATACATAAAACTATATATAAATGGTATTCCGAAGTATTGATAATATACTTAATGTATCTAATACTCTAAACCCTGATAAATTAAGCATTATTACTCCTAGATTATACACATTATATATTATTAAAAACATTATTCCTGTAAATATCTCTGTAAACAAATACTTATTATCTATTTTTTTCTTACAGTGTACACATTTCCCTCCACTTATTAAATATGATAAAACCGGTATTTGTTCTAATAATCCAAGCTTATGATTACATTTTGGACAAAAACTTGGCTTTTTTACTATGTCTATACTTTTTGGTATCCTATATCTTGCTAAAGTATAGAAACTTCCAAAAAATAACCCTATTATAAATATCGCAATATTTACAAGTATCATTACATATATTTCCATAAACTATCCTTTCCAAACTAAAGTTTTCCTTATTAATTTTTATCATATACAAAACATTTTTTGTAGTTTTTTTACTTTTTTTATTAATTATGAAACAATTCCCACAAAAAAATAAGTACTATAGTTTTTTTCTACTATAGTACTTACTTATATCTATTTTTTCCCTAAAAATAATGCCATATTCATACTTAATGTTTTATCTCTTCTATGTGAATGAAATTTAAGACTACCATTTTTCTCTTTTTCAGAATATGTACAATAATCCATTTCTTTCATATTCTCATCTTTTATACCTAGTTTTTTTAACTGTGCAAGTGCAAATTTTCTAAGTGCAATATTATATCTTCCATTATTATTATATGATATAACCTCTGATTCTTTTAATCCTAATTCTTTAGCAAATTTTTTAAATCTTTCTATTGTCTCTTCCTCTAAATCATAACATTCCATACTTACACTTGGAAAAAGCATTCCTTTTATATTTTTAACATCTGCACCTTTTTCTTTAAACATTTCTATTGTATTTACTATAACCCCGTCTATAAGGCCTCTCCATCCTGCATGTAATATTCCTTTAACACCTACCTTTTCATCTATTAAAGCAATTACCATACAATCACCTGGCATTACTGTTAAATTTTTACTTAAATCTCTTGTAATTATTGCATCACTCTTATCTCCTGTTGTTGATAAAAGTATTCCATCATATTCTGCACTTTTAAAATTATCTTCTGGTAATTCATCAATGTCTATAACCCTTGTTATATGATATACATTTGGTGTATATAATCTAGATATGCTTTCTCCTTCTTCTTTAAGTATTTTTTCTAATTCCTTAAATGAATTTCTTGTTTCTTCATTTCTATCTAAAAACAGTGAAAATGAAAACTTATTTTGTTTTGTAAATATTGCTTTTGTTCCTAAAAATCCTTCTTCTATTATATAACTTTCTTTTTCTGTCATAATCTCTCCTTAACTATATATTACCATATATTCCTATATCTTTCAAATAAAAAAAAGAAGCAAAACTGCTTCTTATCCATCACCTCCTGTTAAAAGTGCGATGTTCCGAAATTCATTTTTGTCTCTTCTATAAGAGTTAAAAGAATATGTTCCATCTTCCTCTCTAGAAGAATATGTATCCATATCCATTATGCATATGTTTTCTTCTATTATTCCAGAACCAAAGATTTCAGCCATTTGAATTTTTCTCAAATTTAAATATACTCTTTCTTCATTTTCTTTGAGTATAACTTCTTTTTCTTTAATATTCAAATCTTCAAACAAATCTTTAAACTTACTTACATAATCTTTACTTAATTCATAATTATCCCCTATTATCGAAGGGAATAAAAGAACTTTAGTCTTCTTAAGATTAGCTCCTTTTCTTTCCAATCTCAAAAAAAACTTTTTTATAATTCTTTTAGTGAGGCCTTGTACTCCCACGTGCACAATGCCTCTTATAGAATTATCTGATATTGCTGAAATTATCAAACAATCAGCTGGCATAATTGCAAGATTTTTTGTATTATCAGCTGTTATTATCCCATCACACAATGGGATGGGCATCTTTAATTTTATAGTTCCTTTTTTCCCATAAAAAGCATACTTATATGCCTTTTCATGATCTATAAGGTCCAAATCAACTATACCATCTAAATGTTCCGCATTCGGAACATACAATTCATTAATTTCTATCCCTTCTTCGCTTAATACGGACTCTAACCGTACAAAACTTTGAATAGTTGTCTGGTTCATCATTAAAAAGTATGATGAATTAAAGAAACGTTTTTTTGTGAATAAAGCTTTCACATTGTTACCAAAAAATTTCTCTTCTAACACATAATTTTTTTTATTTTCCATTTTTTTATTACCTCTCTTTTTTTAAAATTTTTCAAAAAAATAATTCTTTTACATAATTATATTATACCTTCTTTTTACTTATTTTTCAAGTATACAATAATACTACATATCTTCATCTTATAAAGGTTAATATATAATTACACTAGATATCTAAAAAGCTATAGGGGATTAAACATCACCCTATAGCCTTTTAAATTAAATAATTATTATGTTTCTTCTAGATTTTTCCTTATCTCTCCTATAACTTTCGTACAAGTACCTACAATTCTGGTCTACTTCTGAAAACGTATCTTCGGAATTAATATTTAGAATATTCTCCTTTTTTATACCTCTATCCAAAAGAGATTGTACTATAATCTCTTTTAGATTTACCAAATAATTTTCAGAACTCTTTTTTATAAATTTCTTATAATCTGGTCCTTTTTTTTCTACATATTCATCAAACATGAATATTGTATCTATCCCTATTTCCAATGATTTTATCATTGGTGATAAAATAATTTTTAAATTTGATATTTTTGATCCTTTCATCCTAAAAATATCTATTGCTCTAACTGCAATATCTTGCAGAGCCCCCCTCCATCCAGAATGGATCAAGGCCTTGCTCTTTTCCACTGGGTCATATATTCCCAGTATACCACAGTCTGCCGGAAACATTCCAAGCATTTTTGTTGTATCATTAGTAACTATTCCATCTGCTTCAATTATCTTCGGAGTAATCAATTTCAATCCACTTTGTAAATAATTTATTTCTATTATTTGAGAGTCCTTTTGCATAACCTCCATATCTACAATTTTGTTACCATGCACACATTTTACAGTGTACATTTGCGTTAACTTTATTTCATTATTTTGCAATTCTTTTACCAAATTACAAAATGATTTTTCATTTTTTTCACCTACTTCTTCTGTAACGTTTTTAAAGTTAAATTTTTCACGATTCCGGGAGTAAATATAATTTACTCCTTCACCTAATTCCATAATTTCCAGATCTTTTTCCATTTTTTTACCTTCTTTCTTCAGTACCCCATAGTTAGCAGTACTAATTTAAAATTTTTATTTTTGTTTTCTAAACATAAAAATAATAACATAATTTATGTATTCTGTAAATATTTCGATAAAACTTTTATTCTTTAAGAAAAAAAGATTAACAGCTAAAATATTGTTTAAGCTATTAACCTTTTAATTTTTTCTAATCTATAAAATTGTATTTGTTTTTCCATTTTTCTTTAAAAATAGTATATACTGCATCTATTATATTATCATCATCTACTGAAGAATATGTTTCTCCTCCATCTTCTGTTTCTTCATCTAGTCTTAATATTACTACATGTCCTTCTTCGTCTTCTGGTTCTTCACCTTCTTCATATTGTGGTGATAATATTATATATTCATTATCTTCGTATTTGATTAAATCTAGAAATTCAAACATAGTATCTTTTCCATCTTCATCTGTAAGCATTATAGATGCTGTTTCCATTTCTTCTATTTCTTCATTTAATTTTTCTTCATCCATTTTTTTTACTCCTTTGTATTATTTTATTATTATCAATTTTTTTTCTTAACTATATAATATATATTATTTTTATAAAAATATACTATTATTACATATTTAATATATTTTAATGATATTTTTTTAAATATCCTTCTAATATTAGGACTGCTGCTATTTGATCTATTACTTTTCTTTTTTTTCTCTTTTTTAACCCTATTTCATTCATTATGCCCTGTGCTTCTATACTTGTATATCTCTCATCTTGTTCTATTACTTCTATACCAAACTTACACTTAATTTTATGTATTAATTTTCTTGTTTTTTCTACTCTTTCTCCGAGCAGTCCCGATTTTCATTATATGGCATCCCTATAATTATTTTTTCTGGATTATATTCTGATATAATCTGTTCTAATTCTTTTAGAATAATCTTATCTTTTGCTCTTTGTTCATCCATATTTTCTGTAACATTTTTAAGTTTTGTTTCTATTGTTTTAAGTCCATAACATGTAATACCGAAGCTCATCTGTTATTGCAATACCTGTTCTTGTATTACCATAATCTATAGCAATTATCCTCATATTTTAATCAAGCTCCAAATATTTTTTTATCATTTGTTCTAATAATTCATCTCTTTCAATTTTAGTTATTAGACTTCTTGCATCTTTATGGCTTGTTATATATATTGGATCTCCTGATAATATATAACCTACTAATTGATTTACTGGATTATATCCATTTTCTATAAGTATGGCATATACTTCTTTTATTATTTGTTTAGTGTTTTTTTCTCTTTCTTCTTTTTCCATCTCTGTATCATAATTCATTGTCTTATCTGATATCATAAATTCCTCCTTTACCATTAAAGAATTTTTATCTCACTTTTACCTCTATTTAGATCATCTTCTAAATAATTTTCTAATTTTCTACATATGTATTCTAAATTACCTTTATCATATTCTTTTACCACTATATTTAATCTTGGTATTATATATGTAAGTTCTACTTCTTCTTTTTTTGTTTTTTCTTTAGTCTTCTTTTTAGGCTTTTCTTCTTCTACTTTATCTTCTTTTGTATCTTCTACACTTTCTATAGTATCTAAATTATCTTCTAGATCTTCTTTATCTTTTTTATTATCTATCTCATCAAAAATATCTAGATCATCATCTTCTTCATCTTCTGCTTTTTTTAGCATTTCTAAATATTCTTTTTTAAATACTCCTGTATCTGTTTGTACAAGTTTTATATTCTCAACATTTTCTTTTATATTTTTTAAAACTTCCATATAATCGTTTTTTTGAATTATTATATCATATGTATTATTTTCTTCTACATTTTTTTTATCATCAAGAATGATTATAAACTTGGGTCCCATATAGCGGACAAAAATATTATCTCCTCTTGTTATACTATGTATTTTTTTAGTAACTTCTGTTATCAAAACATTTCCTGCATTTCTAGAAAATTCTTCATTTACTTCTTCTAGATTATCTATTCTAAACATTACTATTTGTGGTTTATTATACTGTTCTAATAACATCTTACCTTCTGTTTGTAGATATTCCATTGTTTTTAATTCTGAAAACTTATCATCTCTTACCATTGTTTCTATTGCTTCTTCATAACTTAATACTTCTATTGTATTTCTTATTGCTTGTTTTAAATTTTCTAATATTTGTATATCTACATTTTCAAATGCTTTTACTTTTTTTGATTCTATAAGCCAATATCCTATATATTTTCCTTTTGAAGTCATAGGATAAAATATTACCGATTTTATAATATTCTTTCTATTTTCTAAATATGGTAACTCTTCTTCTTGCTTATCTACAGTTATATATTTAAATTCCCTTTTATCTATTGCTTCTTTGAATATATTTAAATTTTGAATATATAATATATCATTTTCCATATTTGAAATCTCAATATCTGATATATTTGTAACTTTTGTAATATATTCTAAACCATTGTAATATACAATTGTCGAATAATCAATGTCCATTTTTTCTATTAAAACCTTATTTAGTTCTTCCATTTTTTCTTTTGAGCTTTTTGAACTTGCAGAAATATTCATAATATCTCTTAATGCAAGTATTCTTGAAAAGCTTTTTTTAGATTTTTTAGCTTGTTCTAAATTCCTATTTGTATGAACATTATATCCTAATAAGAATATTATTATTGTAACCTCTATTGCTATAATAATCATTATAATTATAGGCATATATTTCTCCCTTTACTTTAATTGAATTTTGTTATTTCTGGATATATATTTTCTGCTATAAGTTTAAGTTCAGATATGAATTTTTTTGGATATCCTGCTATCTCAAACTTGCAGTGTACTATATTTTCTAAATATTTTTGATATGCTTGTATATCAAATGGTACTGAATATACTTTAACATTATCCTTATTAAATAATTCTACTCTTTCTTCCATATTTGGGCTATTATACATTGAAAGTCCACCTACCATTAACCTTTTTGTAAGGCCTTTTACTGGAAGTTCCTTATTTAATATTATACTTAATTTAGAATCAGATATTATTCCAAATTCTTTTAATTTTTTTAAATGTATTGTAAGTGGTTGCATTGTAAGTACATCTAATGATTGTACTGTAAATATCTGATTAGAATATATATAATATTCTAAATTAGTTTCAAAATCACAATCAATTAATATTAATGTATGATTTTTCCTTAATGTATCTATTACTTGTTTTGAATTAAGTTTATTTGTATCATTTGTTGGAAGTCCTGTATATACTGATAAATTTTTATTTATTTGAACTCCTTCTGCTATACCTTTTTCAAGTTTTATAACAGATAATGTTGCAATCTCTCTTAATCTATCTTCATTATTTGTACACATATAATAATCATTCTTATTTTTTGTTAAATCAACTATTGCTGTATTTATACCTATTGATGAAAATAATATACCTAATGAATTTACTAAAAATGATGTACCGATTTTTACTTGTACCTACAAATGTGAAAACATTATTTGTAATTTGTGGTGTCATATTCATTGTATTATTAGTATTTATATTATTTATTGGTACAAAATTATTTTCTTCTCTTATTTCTTCTACTTGATGTATATTTTCATTTAAATTAGTTTCATTATTATTTTCTTTTATAACATTTATATTATTATCTATATTTTTTGCATTTTCTATAGGTGCTATATTTTGTTCTGGTGTTTCCTCTATATCTGTAGGAATATCTACCATATTAAATTGATTTTCATCATTTGAATTAACAGTATTTTGATTAAAATCTGTTTCATTTTCCACATTATTTTCTTGTTCAAAATGATTGTTTGAATTATTTTGCTCTTCTTGTTGTTTTTGAAGTTCTAGCTCTTCTTGTACTTTTCTTTCTTGCTCCATTTGATGTAACTTATTTGCATCTATATTCATTAAGCTTCTAAATTTTTGATTTTCATTCATCAATACATTTTTTACATTATCTGGAAATCTAGCTATTATATATACAAGTTCAACATCTGAATATTGTTCTGCTATTCTTTCAAATGTTTCTGAATATTTACTTGTATCATTTCCAAGTTTTGCATAATAATTTAAAATATTTTTTAATTCTGTTTTTGCTATTGAATCTTCTTCTGTATCTGCCACAACTTCTGTATCATCAACATTTATTTGATAATATTTCTTTGCATCTTGCTTGTTTTTCGGCTTTTTTATAAGCTCACAAATTTTACTAATTTTTCTATCTTTTAATAATAATGCATTAAATATTCCGAATCCTATATATTTTTTCTAAAAACTCTTCTGCAGGTTGTCTATCTGCCTTACAAATTAATATTATAGGCATTGCCATATTTGACTTATTTACGGCA
>QWCT01001922.1_pt1 | contig 14316 bp, 10 predicted proteins | sample 1972681 | NCBI WGS metagenome assembly QWCT01 (sample SAMN09866701, study PRJNA288562) | Human oral metagenome isolate pre3_saliva, whole genome shotgun sequencing... | isolation source: mouth | host: Homo sapiens | place: USA: California | reverse complement strand
ATCAATAACGAAATTATATTTCATGTTGCTATTGCTTGTTTGGAGATGGCAGAAAAGGTTGTTTTGATGGACAGACGGTTAGAATTTGAAATATGAAAAGGCCGTCTGAAAAGCGGAAACACATAATTTCAGACGGCCTCTGTTTTTGATTCTCTTACCCGTAAATCTTAGTTCGGATTTCGATAAGGGCATTGATTGCCAAAGTGCTGTTTACAGCTTCCGGCATATCGGACTGGGCGAATAAATTTTCTACTTCGTTAATCAATGTTTCTGCACGCGCCAACAGTTCATCGTAAGGAAAAGAACCGCGCTTGATGGCCAGCAATTCGTCACGATTGGGACGGCGTGGACGGATTTCGCCATGAAGGGCAATATCGCGTGCGGTTTCAAGTAGGCGGAAGGTGTGCATCATATTTTTTGCATCGTAACCTTGGCCGTGCGCCTGCGTGCCTTGATAGCGTGTTTCGTTACGTTCTGTCAGCCATTGTTGATAAGAGGCATATTCGCGGCAGTAGCTGCTGTATCCGTCTTGGTTGAAGGATAGATGGGCAAGCGGTGTTTCGCCTTCTGGAATGGTGCTGAGTGAAAGCGTTGTGGCTTCGGGTTTAGGTGCAATACCGTGGTAGCCCATCGTGCCGTCGGCATCGTAAAACAGGGCATAAAGTTCTCGGGCATGGGCTATTTTGATTAAGCCTACACGCCTTTGCTCCATTCCGCGTTGTGCAAGCCAGTACTGTAACGGTACGGTTTGCCTGCCTTCTATGATGTGGCAGAAATCAAGGATGCTTTTCTTTTCAGACGGCATCGGATTGCTGATTTTTTTATTCAATCCCCGTGCTTTTTTGATTTGCCCGTAGGCATAGCCTGCAAAACTTTGCTGGCAGGTTTTAGAGATAAACCATTCGGTTTTGAATGCACCCATCAATGGAGAACGGTATCGCACACAGTCGGAAGGGGAGGCCAGCAGCTCCAGTGTGTTCGGATTGCTTTGCAGCAGCAATTCGATAAACCGTCCCAGTTCGTAATACACAATATCGTTGGTTTCATTGCTGATTTGAGGGATGTATTCCATGCCGTAAAACATGGATTTGGGCAGGTAAAACACGCCTTTGATGTCGGTATCGGAATCGGGCGTTGCCAAACCGTAGGCACGGCTGCCGGACACGGCTTCAAGCAGAATCAGATTTTGCGTGTGCAAGTCTTCGAGGGTCAGCATATTCAGACGGCCTTTTACGGATAAATGGTTGCCAAGGTGGAGCGGAACAATTCGTTCAAAGGCCCGCTATCGGCAGGTTCGGCAGCAGGGGCAGACAAGGCAGAAACTTCGTTATATAGATCAATAGTCAGCTTTTGCAGCTCTGGCGATAATGTGTGCAGATAACTTTCGTCCTGTCCTGCTTTTAATGCAACCAGATCAGTAATTTGGGTAGCACAATCTGTCTGCCACTCATTCATCAACTCAACCAAAGTCATTGGCGGAATACCGCCTTGTTTCACTGCCCAGCGTGCCGCCAATAAAGGGCGTAAGACGTAAAACCATTTCTTCAATTTAATCGGCTGCGCCAAATCCATGGCTTTCAAAGCATTGCCGGCGATACCGCGATAATGGTGCAACAACGCGGCGGCTTGGACGTATTGGGGCGTAAGTTCGTTCAGACGGCCTATGAATGCCTCATCTTGTGTATAAACAATCGGCGAACGCAGCCATTCCAGCAATACGGCATTGCTTTTTCTCAACAGGCACAAAGCCTTGCGGATGTCCCAGCCGCCTACGTCAAACCATTGGTTTTCAATAAATTCAAACGTATCCTTTGCTTCATCGATTTGCAGATAATGTTCCTGCGGACGGATATAAATGGCGCGAACATCATAATCGCTGTCAGGCGAAGCAAAGCCCCATGCGCGGCTTCCGCTCTCCGCCGCCAGCAGAAAGTGCAGCGGTTCGGCAAGTGAAATTTGAGTCAGTTTTTCTTGAATAGTTTGTTTCATGATGTTTCCTGAAAAAAGCCGTCTGAAAACCTAAAGTTTCCAGACGACATTTTAAATATTTTTCCCTACGCCTTTAAATTTCTCTACAAACACAGAAATTTTTTGGAAGACGCTTTGTTTCTTCGTTAAATACTGCGGGTTGAGCGGGCTCATTTTAGGCAGGGCTTCAGTCAGTTCCGTGCCGTTTTCACTGGCATAGCCGCGTTTGAGTGAGCTGATTAAATAGCGTTTGGCGGCGGTTTCGTTCAAGCCTTCAGCGGCAATCAGCTCTGCGGCTTCACTCCTCATCACATCTTGCGCGTAGGTGTAGAAGGTTTCCAATATGGTGGGAACGTCGGGGACTTTATCCAAATCCGTATCGTTGATGAAATCCACAATCAGGCTCTCTTTGGCGCGGTGGCCGATGCTGGCGCGGATGATACGGCGGATTTCTTCTACCAGCTCCGCTTTGCCTTTGATTTTTTTGTGGTGCTCGAAAACCAGTTGCAGGATGTAATCCAGATTGATTTCCTGCGATTTGAGCAAATCCACCTCAAAAACCACATCGTCCCAATCGATTTTTGATTGCTCTTTCTGTTCGCCTGCTTTTTGGCGGCGCAGCCAGTCTCGGATGTCGTTATAGGTGGAACGGTAATCCTGCACGGCTCTTTCAGACGGCATCGGCACTTGCCGCATTTCCTGCACGTCTTCATCGCTCAGGTAGTATTTTTCCTGAAACGTCTTCATAGCATCTTCGTTCGCCGCATCCACATTCTGCAACTCGCACAGCGCGGCAAATTCATCGTAGTTCTGCAATACGTTTTCCGCTCTCAGGTATTCGCCGAAGAGTTTGGCAAAATCTTTTTTGTCCTTTTCCGTTTCGATTTTGTCGGGATCGGGGAAACGCTCGTGTAATTCTTTTGCTACATCCAGATAACCGCGCCGTGCTTCGCCAGTCTGATCATCGGTATAGCCGTTCATGTATTCTTCGTAGCTTTTTTCCAGTACGACGTTTTTGGTGTTTTTGTCGCCGAATAGGGTTATCGCATCAATGGTTGCCTGCTCCAAATCACGGAAGCAGACAATGTTGCCGAAGGTTTTGGTAGCATCGTAAATGCGGTTGGTGCGCGAAAACGCCTGCATCAGGCCGTGATAGCGCAGATTTTTATCGACAAACAGCGTATTCAGCGTCGGCGCGTCAAAACCCGTCAAAAACATGCCGACCACAATCAGCAAATCCACTTCCTGGTTTTTCACCCGTTTTGCCAAATCGCGGTAGTAGTTCTGAAAGGCTTTGCTGTCCGTGCCGAAATTGGTTTTGAAACAGGCGTTGTAATCGTTGATGGCAGCCTGCAAAAATTCTTTCGCGCTGCTGTCCATCGCTTCCGGTTCAAAGGTTTCATCGACAATTTCACCGACGGCATTCTGCTCTTCGTTGGCCGCAAAGGAAAAAATAGTGGCCACTTTCAACGGGTGCAGGCTGCCTGCCTGTTGTGTTTTGAACGCTTCGTAATAGCACTTCGCCGCATCCACGCTGCTGACGGCAAACATGGCGTTAAAGCCTTTGCCGCCCGCATTCAGCCGGTGCGTTTTCTGCCTGAACTGGTTCAGGATATATTGCGTGATTTCGCGGATGCGTTCAGGATGCAGCAGGGCTTGGCGGTTTTCGGCGGCACTCAGTTTCTTCTCGTCCTGTTCCGCTTCCACGGCTTTGAACTGCGGGCGCACATCGTTGTAATCCACTTTGAATTTCAATACTTTTTCATCGCGGATGGCATCGGTAATCACATAAGAATGCAACTCCCGCCCGAACACGCCCGCCGTGGTTTCCGCGCCCAAAGCGTTTTCAGGAAAAATCGGCGTGCCGGTAAAGCCGAACTGGCAAAATTTCTTGAATTTCTTTTTCAGGTTTTTTTGCGCTTCGCCGAATTGCGAGCGGTGGCATTCATCGAAAATAAATACAACCTGCTGGTGATAAACCGGCAGATTATCTTCACTTTTCATCAGGTTGTTCAGCTTTTGGATGGTGGTAACGATGATTTTGTTGTCGTCTTTTTCCAAATTGCGTTTCAAACCCGCCGTACTTTCCGAACCGTTTACGCTGTCGGGCGAAAAACGTTGGTATTCCTTCATCGTCTGATAGTCCAAATCCTTCCTGTCCACCACGAAGAAAACCTTGTCTATAAACGCCGATTCCGTCGCCAGACGCGCCGCCTTAAAGCTGGTCAGCGTTTTGCCGCTGCCCGTGGTATGCCAAACATAGCCGCCGCTTTCCGGCTTGCTCCAATTCTTCGCCTGCGCCGAACTGTTGATTTTCCACAAAATGCGTTCGGCGGCGGCAATCTGATACGGCCGCATAATCAGCAGCGTATCATTCGCATCGAACACGCTGTAATGCAGCAAAACGCTAAGCAATACGCTTTTCTGTAGGAACGTGGCGGTAAAGTCTTTCAAATCCTTAATCGGATTATTGTCCGACCGCGCCCAATTCATCGTGAAATCGAAGCTGTTTTTGTCGCGCTTGGTGGTGTTGGCGAAATAGCGTGTGTCCGTGCCGTTGGAAATCACGAAAATTTGCAGGAATTTAAACAGCGAATTTTCGCTGTTGAAGCTCTCTTTGCTGTAACGGTGCACCTGATTGAATGCTTCACGCACCGCCACACCGCGCTTTTTCAATTCAATCTGCACCAGCGGCAGGCCGTTTACCAACACGGTAACGTCATAGCGGTTCGCGTGCGTACCCGTCTGCTCAAACTGGTTGATAACCTGCACATGGTTGCGGGCGAGGTTTTTCTTGTCCAGCAGATAAATGTTTTTCAGACGGCCGTCATCAAAAGCGAAATCGTAAATATGGTCATCGTGGATTTTGCGGGTTTTGTCGGTAATGTTTTCAGATGGCCTATCCAGATATTCCGTCAAAAACCGCGCCCATTCGCTGTCTGAAAACGCCACATCGTTCAGCCGCTGCAACTGGGCGCGCAGGTTTTCCAGCAGCCTGCTTTGACTGTTCAAATCCTTGCGGTATTCGTACCCCTGATTCTGCAAATCGGCGATTAACTCCGCTTCCAACTGGTTTTCCGATTGGTAGCTGCCCGACTGTTCGATTTTTTCATATTGGTCGAGCACGATGAAATTCGGCGTTTCGGCGATGGGTTTGGTTTCGAGGTTCATGGATTATCTCTTTGTTCATTACTTTGAAAAAAATTATAGTTATCCAGCAAGTGTTTCAGAAGTAATTTGATAGTTTCTTGTTCTTGCCGTGTTGGTTCAATAAATTCCTCATTTGATAATGTAGAATGACTTGTGAAGTTAATAATACGTTGAAAATAGTTTTGTCTACCATCTTCAGGCAGAAGATTAGACCATTCTTCATAACCTAAAAAATTAGCTGTTTTCTCATACAGGTTTCTTAGTAAAATAAAATGAAATCTCTCTACTTGTTGATTTTGTATAGCTTTTTCAATAACTCCTTTTAAGTGAAGGTGATATGAAAAACTTTTATTGGAATCCCCACGTTTTTCAAGAATATCAAAACTACCATCTTCATTTTTTAACAAAAGATAACTTCCATTTTTATTTTTCAACTTTAGTTCATTGTATAGAACGTTGTAAAATAAAACATTATGTGTGGTAATAATAAACTTTAACTCTGATTCGCTACTTTTTATCAAATCAGCCAAATCAACCGCTTGCTGAATCAGATGATTTTCATCCAAAGAGCTGACAGGGTCATCAATAAAAATATATTCCAAATCGTCAAACTGATGTGTAGAACGTTCTTCTTCGCTATCTTCTGGAATATTTAATTCAGCGATGACTTGGCTGATTAATACATAGAAAATGCTCCAAATAAAATTACTTTCTTCACCTTTGGAAATTTTGATATTTTCAATCTGCTCATCATTACCACGAGCAAAATAAAATGCAATTTCTGAAAAATCTTCATTGAAACTAGGGTTTAATTTTTCATCTGTATAATATTGAAAGTTTTCAATAACTGCTCCACCCAACCCATGCTCCTTAAGCAACCAGTCGGTAAAACTATTCTTTTGAATTTTTAATCTTGGAGCTTCATTCTCTAACAAATCATTGTCCCAAAAGAATAAATCCTCAGTAAATGCATTATAGTAGAGAAATTTTCTCCTTGTTGGCTCTCCGTCTGCCTCCTCTGAACTGGTTGGAGCAATTAAATTCTTAAACTCTCCGGATAAACGCGTTTTCCCTGTTCCATTAAAGGCATAGATAAGCTGAACTTTTTTATTGCTTCCTTTCAATTGTTCAGCAATCTCAGTTAAACTTTTTCCCATTATATTTCCTTATCAATATCTTCAGACGACATAATCCCAATTTCAGGCAGCCTTGGGGAAGGCAAGCAACTGTTCGCGGTAATATTCGTATTGTTTGCGGCGTAGGGCGATTTCGTGCGGTAGGCCTTCGCTCATGGAGTGGGTCAAGGTATCGAATTTGTCTAGGATGGCGACAATTTTTTCCTGTTCGGGGAGTGGAGGGATGGGGATTTCTTTATTAGTAAAATTACTAATCCATTGCCGTTTATGGTCTCCGTCAGTTAATGAACTGGGTAGAGTATTCAACCAGTAATAAACATATTTTAGTAAAACATCCTGTTCATTTTTTGAGGTAATCATTTTCATAGCAGAAGATTTTACCTTGAAGTCAAAATCAACCCATTTATTTGCTGTTGTAAAATCATCAAAAATGATGACAGGAGATTCTGAAGCTTTATAGACACCATCTGTTTCATCTGTATAACCCAAAATAAATGTTTTTCCTGCGGTTAAAACAGGTATATCAAATTTATTATCATAATTTTTTGAAGCAACTAAATATTTTGTTGGCTGTTCATAATCAACTACCTCCCCCAACGTCTTCCAAACCACATCTTTCAGACGGCCTTTATAGCCATCAACTATCCCCCCCCCGATTTGATTGTCAAAATCTAAAATGAAGTCGCGGTAATACTGGTATTGCCGTTTGCGCAGGGCTAATTCAGCTTCCAGCGTAGCTTCCAGCGTAGCTTCCAGCTCGGTAAATTTGTCAAGTATTTTTACAATTCTTTGCTGAGTTTTCAGAGGTGGAATGGGGATTGGAAAGCGTTTAAAGCCGTTCATATCAACCGAAGCAAAACTTGAAGTTGTCGTATTCTTTTTGCACCATTCACTAAGGTTAAAGCAATAGTAATAAAGGAAATAAATATTAAATTTATCAGTAAATTCAGGTTTTAAGGACAAATTAGTAAATCTCTGATTGGCTAAGAATGGGACGGTTATTAGGGCATGTTCCCCAATGGTTGCCGATGTTGCCATAATAATTGAATTAGCTGGAAACAGTTTCCCGCCTTTAACGGCACTTTCAGATATTTGTTGTAATGCACTATCTAAAATCCGACCGTTTTCCCTAATATCCTCCATTCTAAACCAAGGGATTGAACCATTTTCCCAGTATTCTTTGATAGATTTAGATGGTGTATAACCATTTTTTAAATCGAAAACCTCCCCCAACGGCTTCCACTCCACCGATGCCGTCTGAATCATCTCAATCAAATTTTTCGCTTTGCTGTGTATATCCATGGTTGTTTTCCGTTTCTTTCCCGCTGCAGCGGGATGTGGGGCGGTTGCCGCTCGCCGCAGGGTGGGCTTCAGCCCACCACTCCGCTTGCTGTTTTGCCGTTGTTTTACCGTTGTCTCGGTGGGCTGAAGCCCACCCTACTTTGTCTGCAAGGTGCGCGCCGACCAATATTCATTGCCTGTTGCGTCGATGTGTTTGGCGTTTTCAAAAGCGTTGTTTTCTGTTGTCATGTATTTTTCCCCGAAAATTTCTTGATTTGAACTTGTAAGGATTGCTTACAGGTTGCCGCCCGTATTTTCAGACGGCCTCTTTCCCATTCAGTTGTTGCAAAATATACAACAACTGCCTAGGCCTCAATCTCTGCAATCACTTCGTCAATTTCACGCCGCAGCCGTTCGATTTTGGTAACGGTTTCGCTGATTTCGGCATTGAGCTGTTTGATGTCGACGGCCTCGCGGGTGTCTTCGGCTTCAACATAGCTGCTGACGGCGAGGTTGTAGTCGTTGTCTTTGACGGTTTGCTGGGCAGTGTTTTGGGCGATATGCGGCACATCGGCTTTATCGGCGAAGAGTTTGACGATTTCGGCAATGTGTTCTTCGGTTAAGACGTTGTTGTTGGTTTCTTTTTTAAAGAAGCCGCTTGCATCGATAAATTGGATGTCGGTATTGTCTTTGTGTTTGGACAAAACCAGGATATTGACGGCGATGCTGGTGCCGTAAAAGAGATTGGGCGCAAGGGCGATGACGGTTTCCACGTAGTTGCCCTCTACCAGATATTGGCGGATTTTCTGCTCTGCCCCGCCGCGATAGAAAATGCCGGGGAATGAGACGATGGCGGCGCGACCTCTACTGGAAAGGTAGTTCAGTGAGTGCAGGATGAAGGCAAAATCGGCTTTGGATTTCGGGGCGAGTACGCCTGCGGGGGCAAAGCGGTCGTCGTTGATTAAGGTGGGGTCGTCGCTGCCTATCCAGTTGATGGAATAAGGCGGATTGGAGACGATGGCATCAAAGGGTTTGCCGTCTTTGAGCTTGGGGTTGGTCAGTGTGTCGCCCAATTCGATGTGGAATTGGTTGTAATTGATGTTGTGCAGGAACATGTTCATGCGGGCGAGGTTGTAGGTGGTGTGGTTGATTTCTTGCCCGAAGAAGCCTTCTTCGATGATGTGCTCGTCAAACTGTTTTTTCGCCTGCAAGAGCAGGCTGCCCGAGCCGCAGGCGGGGTCGTAGATTTTGTTGACTTTCTCCTGCCCATGCATCGCCAGTCGCGCAATCAGCTTGGAGACGCTTTGCGGGGTGAAAAATTCGCCGCCGGATTTGCCTGCGTTGGCAGCGTAGTTGGAAATCAGGTATTCGTAGGCATCGCCGAAAAGGTCGATGTGGTGGTCTTCAAAACTGCCGAAATCGAGTTCCTCTACGCCTTTGAGGACGGCGGCAAGGCGTTTGTTCTTGTCGGCAACTGTGCTGCCGAGCCGGCTGCTGGTGGTGTCGAAGTCGTCAAACAGGCCTTTAATTTTTTGTTCGGACGGATAGCCGGAGGCGGAGCTTTCAATCGCGGTAAAAATTTCTTTCAGCTTGGTATTGAGCTCTTCGTTTTGATGTGCTTCGGCGGCAATATTGCAAAAAAGCTGGCTGGGGTAGATGAAATAGCCTTTGACTTTGACGGCATCGTCTTTGATTTCGGGCGTGATGATGCTGTCCGGCATGGCAGCGTAATCAATACTGCTGTCGCCAGCCTGCATATAGTCGGTGAAGTTTTCGCTGATAAAGCGGTAGAAAAGTGTGCCGAGAACGTATTGTTTAAAGTCCCAGCCATCCACCGCACCGCGTACTTCATCGGCGATTTTCCAAATTTGGCGGTGTAGTTGGGCACGTTGTTGTGTGGCGGACATTAGACGTTTCCTTGTTGTTGTGAGAGGATAAGTTTGGCCGTCTGAAAAGTTGGGAACCAGCCTTTCAGACGGCCTCATATGTAATAAACGTATGGGTAACTATCAAGATGAATTTCAGTAATCATGGATTCAGTCATAACGGCCATGCAATTCCTGTACGCTGTACACGCCCAAGTGTTCGCGGCTTTTTGCGCCTTCGCTCATGGCTTCGCCGCCGGCGATGGTGGTGTATTGCGGTACGCGTTGGGTGAGGGAGGTGCGGCGGATGCTGTGGCTGTCGGTAACAGATTGTACTGTGCTGCCGACGGTGTTGACCACCAGTGCGATTTCGCCGTTTTTAATTGCGTCCACGATGTGTGGGCGGCCTTCCTGCACTTTGTTGACCGCTTGCACGATGATGCCGTGTTCTTTCAAGTATTCGGCGGTACCGCGGACTTCGCCGGTAGAGCGCATTTCAGGGCCGAGAATGGTGTCCACACCCGGGAATTTGATGAATGGGAACACGGCTTCTTTAACGGCGTAGAAGTCTGGAATGACTTCTTTTTCTACGCCTTGCTCTTTCAGCGAAATACCTGCCATCACGCGTGCGCCGACTTTGGCGAGCGGTACACCGGTGGCTTTGGATACGAACGGTACGGTACGGCTGGCGCGTGGGTTCACTTCCAGTACGAAGACCACGCCGTCTTGTACGGCAAACTGTACGTTCATCGAGCCGACCACGCCCAGTGCGTATGCCATAGCTTTGGTTTGGCGGCGGATTTCGTCTTGAATCTCTTCGCTCAAAGAGTATGGGGGCAATGAACAGCCGGAGTCGCCGGAGTGGATACCTGCTTGTTCGACGTGTTGCATGATGCCGCCGATCACGACGTCTTGGCCGTCTGAAACGCAGTCTACGTCAACTTCGATGGCGTTGTTCAAGAAGAAGTCGAGCAATACGGGGCTGTCTTCGGAAACTTGTACGGCTTCGCGCATGTATTTTTGCAACTCTTCGGCAGAGTGAACAATCTGCATGGCTCGGCCGCCGAGGACGTAAGAAGGACGGACAACCAACGGATAACCGATTTCTTCGGCTTTAACGAGGGCTTCTTCTTCGTTGTGGGCGATGCGGTTAGGCGGTTGACGCAGACCTAAGTCGTTCAACACTTTTTGGAAGCGTTCGCGGTCTTCGGCAGCATCGATGCTGTCGGCGGATGTGCCGATGATGTTCACGCCGTTTGCCACCAAAGCATTGGCGAGTTTGAGCGGAGTTTGGCCGCCGTAATGCACAATCACGCCCCATGGGTTTTCGGTGCGGACGATTTCCAATACGTCTTCCAAGGTCAGTGGCTCAAAGTACAGACGGTCGCTGGTGTCGAAGTCGGTGGATACGGTTTCGGGGTTGCAGTTGACCATGATGGTTTCAAAACCGGATTCGCGCAGGGCGAGTGCGGCATGAACGCAGCAATAGTCAAACTCGATGCCCTGACCGATGCGGTTCGGGCCGCCGCCGAGAATCATCACTTTTTTACGGTCGGAAGGACGGGATTCGCATTCTTCTTCGTAAGTGGAGTAGAGGTAGGCGGTTTCGGTGGCGAACTCGGCGGCACAGGTGTCGACGCGTTTGTAAACCGGATGCAGCTTCAGCGCATAGCGGTGTTCGCGGACTTCTTTTTCGCTTACGTTCAACAATTGTGCCAAACGTTTGTCAGAGAAGCCTTTGCGTTTCAGACGGCGCAAAGCGGCATAATCCAAGTCTTGCAACTGGCCGTCTGAAACCGATTTTTCTTCTTTTACCAAGTCTTCGATTTGCGCCAAGAACCAAGGATCGATGGCGCAGATTTCGTGGATTTCTTCCAGAGTGAAGCCTGCGCGGAACGCGTCTGCCACAAAAAGCATACGCTCAGGGCCCGGGTTGGCCAGTTCGCGGCGGATTTCCGCTTTGTCTTCGCTGCGAGGGTTGAAGCCGCACAAGCCGGTTTCCAAACCACGCAAGGCTTTTTGGAAGCTTTCTTGAATGGTACGGCCCATTGCCATTACTTCGCCTACCGATTTCATCTGCGTGGTCAGGCGGTCGTCTGCGGCAGGAAATTTTTCAAATGCGAAACGCGGGATTTTGGTTACGACATAGTCGATAGAAGGCTCGAACGACGCGGGCGTGCGGCCGCCGGTAATGTCGTTGCGCAACTCGTCCAGCGTAAAGCCGACCGCCAGTTTGGCCGCTACTTTGGCAATCGGGAAGCCGGTTGCTTTAGATGCCAACGCGGATGAACGGCTTACGCGCGGGTTCATCTCAATGACAATCATCTCACCGTTTTCAGGGTTTACTGAAAACTGAACGTTCGAGCCACCAGTATCCACGCCGATTTCGCGCAATACTGCCAACGAAGCATTACGCATGATTTGGTATTCTTTGTCGGTCAATGTTTGTGCAGGCGCAACAGTAATGGAGTCGCCGGTATGCACGCCCATCGGGTCGAAGTTTTCAATCGAGCAGATGATGATGCAGTTGTCGTTTTTATCGCGTACCACTTCCATCTCGTACTCTTTCCAGCCGAGAACGGATTGCTCAATCAGCAACTCATGCGTAGGCGACGCATCGAAACCGCGTTCGCAAATCGCCAAAAATTCGTCTTTATTGTAGGCAATGCCACCGCCTGAACCGCCCATTGTGAAAGAAGGACGAATCAGGGTAGGAAAGCCGACCTGTTCTTGCGCTGCCAAAGCCTCGTTCATGGTGTGGCAGACAAAAGATTTCGGGCAAGACAAACCAATTTTTTCCATCGCTTCTTTAAAGCGGCCGCGGTCTTCTGCCTTGTCGATCGCATCTTCTGTCGCGCATCGTGGCGGGGTTGGAATTCACCAGAATGACTTTATAGCCTTCTTCACGCAAAGCCTTACAGGCCTGTGCGCCCGAATAGTCAAATTCGCAGGCCTGACCGATAACGATAGGGCCGGCGCCGATGATAAGGATGGAGTTTAGGTCGGTACGTTTAGGCATGATGTTTCCTGTTGGATTAAGTCTAAAGTTAATCTATTTTAACTGAAGGTAATGTTTTCAATGAATTGAGAAAGTTATGCCATTCTGCAACTTCCTCCTGTTTCTCAATAATTTTTTCAAATGGCAATAAATTCTCAAAGGTTAGGAAATTAACGCAAAATTTAATAGCAGTATCTATTTTATTTTTTAAATTTGGAATTTCTTTTACTTCCTTTGCCCAATATGCTAAGTCTTTGGATGATAATAAATCAATTTTATCTATTGGGAAATTTTCTATAAATTTTTTTAGTGTATCAGTAATTAGAAGTTTTAAATTATTCTGATCATACATTGCTTCTATACCAGAAACTGTAGCTATATTTTCTTCGATATATTTAATTCCGGTCCTACCTATATTTTCGTAGATAGCTTTTTCTTTTTCTGTCAGTTCTCTTTCAATTGTTATTTGATAAGTCCTATCTCTAGACATTTTTGAAATTTTTTTTCGAACAGTTTCCGGAATTCCTTTGCCATCTCTTAATTGACTAATATATCGATTAATATTTTTTGCAATTTTAAGTCGTGTCTCACACCATTCATTTAAGATGTTTAAATTGAAGGTATGTAATTCTTCTCTATTAGTGTAGTCTTTGATATCTTGAGTTAATTTCGATGACATAGTTTTAAAATCAACCCCAAAATATTTTTCACCACAATCTTTTCCAATATTTGTAATATGTCCATCAGTAGATACTACAATGTAACCATTTTGATGTTGAGTGTGGCAATTTTTCAATCCACATATAACTTTTCCATGTTCTCCACTATACTGGCCTATAATTTCTTTTAATTTGGTTTCTTCTGGATTTATCTCTCTTCTAAAACCAGCCATTTCTTCTAAGTCAGACCAGTTTTTTATGTAAACTAAGTTTCTATCTTTTTTTAAAGTAATCATGATAAGTCTTTAAGATGCAGTAATGTATATATAGAGTTGAATGATCTTTTATTGCTTTAAAAGTTATCTGAAAATTAGTTGACTCTTCTTGAGAGTAAGCCGTAGCCCGCATGTAGGGTGTGTGCGGTACGCACGCATGCGTTCTCTATTTTACCTACAATCCCAACCCACCGCGTGCGTGCCTTGCGGCACACACCCTACCGATGGGTTCAGAGGTCGTCTGAAAAAAACGCTCGCGGCGTTTGTTCCATCTGCCTTTCTATAAAAAGCTACCTGAAAAATTCCTGCCGTTGATATTTTGGTGACTCTTTTTCAGACGATCTTTTGCGTTTTTATGTTGCACAGGCCGTCTGAAAACTTCCTTAAAAACTAGTGATAAATGTAATCAAGCCCAAAAGGATGCCTGGGGCGTTTGCCAGCATGACGGGGTAGTCGCGTTTTTCTTTCAAAAAGCCGTAGGCAACCCATAATGTGCAGTTGATGGCGGCAACGAGGGGTTGCAGCGGCGAGCCGGGGTTGCCGGCAAGGTTGTTTTGGATTTGTGGGATGTAGGAAACGTACATACCGACGGCGGTCAGGGTGGCGACGACGGAAAGAATGCGCATTTGCTTTTCTGTCATGGTTTTTCCTTTCTGATTAGAGGGTTGGGTTTCAGACTGTGTAGATGTTGAGAGAGTGTGTACCTGAATTTATATTTTTTGAGGTTTGGTTTTCAGACGGCCTGTTGTTGAGTTGAGTGTGGCCGTCTGAAAAAATCAGCTTTATTGTTTTGCTGCTTTGATATTGTCAATGAATTTGTCGAACAGATAACCGACGTCTTGCGGACCCGGGCTGGCTTCGGGGTGGCCTTGGAAGCAGAACACGGGTTTGTCTGTCAGTTCGATACCTTGCAAGGTGTTGTCAAACAAGGATTTGTGGGTAATGCGTGCGTTGGCAGGCAGGGTGTCGGCATCGACGGCGAAA